>Ga0102948_1000820_pt1 | contig 12371 bp, 11 predicted proteins | sample SalPonA_A_H2O_MG_FD_78211 | JGI IMG/M metagenome (GOLD analysis project Ga0102948, IMG submission 78211) | Water microbial communities from South San Francisco under conditions of wetland restoration - Salt Pond MetaG R2A_A_H2O_MG | ecosystem: Environmental > Aquatic > Non-marine Saline and... | reverse complement strand
GTTCGTGAACCGGCCGAATATGAACAGGGGCACCTAAGTGGCGCCATTAACATTCCTCGTGGCCTGTTAGAGTTTAAAGTCGGCGGCATGCCCGCTCTAGAGTCACGCGATACCAACATCGTCATCTACTGTAAGACCAGCGGTCGTGCTGCTCTTGCTGCTGCGTCTCTTGCCGAAATGGGCTACCTAAATGTCACATCAATTGCCGGCGGCTACGACGGATGGGTTGAAGCAGGCAAACCGGTTGTGACTCAGAACCTACCTGAGTTTGGTTAATCTTAGGCACATCAAAACCATAAAAAAACGGCGCTCATCGAGCGCCGTTTTTGTCAGTGATTGGCAAACTAAGGTTTGTAAGCGGCGTTTTCTTGCCAGCCGATAAAACCAGACTGCAACACCACAACATTTTCGCGTCCAGCGACACGCAGAGCAAAGGTTGCCTGTGCTGATAACGAGCCAGTGTTACAGAATAGAATCACTTTACCGGACTCTGGTATCTCGTCAATGCGATCCAGTACCTGACGCCACTCAATATTTATTGCTCCGGGGATAGACGCTTCAGCGAACTGTTCTGCATCACGTGTATCAATGAATGTAGATGCTTCAAATACCGTTTGATCAATCTGCTGTGGCACCATAATACCCGACTCATACTCTTGGAAAGCCATGTAGTCGTTCATCACTTCAATTGCCTCTTCATTGGCAACCGCAGAGGCGATATGCAATGAGAATAGAATCGTCATCATCGATGTCATAAACGTGCGCATTCTAAATCCTATTTTTAAAATTACTAAATTGCCGCATTGTAACGACACAAACTGTAAAACTCAGTGCTTCACTTAGACTCTTTTGCCACAAATAGAAGCCACTCTATAACGTGAGTGAATCAGGCGGATGGGGAGAGCGTCGTCCGCGATAAATTGATCACCGCTTCTAACCCTGGATCATTCGCATGAAAACCAGCACGCACTCGGTAGTCCCCTTCCGGAATCGTCCACAATCCGGTTTTGCTATCGAAGTATGCAAAGCGACGCAAAGGTAAGCAGAACGTCAATGCAGCACTCTCTCCAGCATTCAGCTCAAGCTTTTGAAAGTCAGCCAACTGACATTCTGGACGGTCAATCTCAGAGTTAGCCTCACCACAGTATATCTGTACAACGGTATGCCCTTGTCGCTGACCCGTATTTGTAACGTCAACCTTCAGTTCGACATGCCCCTTAGCCACATTACGACAGCTTAGGTTCTGAAGTTGGTAATCACTGTAACTTAAACCAAATCCGAACGGGAATAGTGGCTTAATATTGTTGGCCTGATAGTGTCGATAGCCTATAAACACCCCTTCACGATACACCACATGACCATCATGACCCGGGTAAACCAAGGGGTCATCAGTATGCGTTGGATTATCTTCTAACTTGACTGGGAAGGTCTGCGGCAAACGTCCTGAAGGGTCTTGTTTACCAAATAACACATCGGCAATCGCATTACCGCACTCTTGGCCGGGGTACCATGCCTGCAATATACCGGCCACTTGATCGACCCAAGGCATCTCAACGGGCCCGCCCGTTTGCAATACCACTAGAGTGTTAGGATTAGCACTGGACACCGCTTCGATTAACTCATCCTGACGACCTGGCAGTTTAATCCCTTCAAGGTCACTCCCTTCCGTATCCCACTGGCCCGATCGACCGACAAACAGAATCGCCACTTCAGCCTCTTTTGCCCGTTCGACAGCGCTTTGAATAGCCTCATCCCCTAGGGGTTTCGAAAGACCAAAACGCCAAGCAGCGAGGTCAAGGTTATCCGTTTCCTTGGTGGCAAACTCCATCTCAAGCGTATAGGTTTCACCGGCCTCGAATGCATAGCTGGCAACCACTTCATCACACCCCTCTTCAAAGAACGTGCGTCCTTTTTGCCAATCACTCCATAGATCGATCAACAACTCGCCGTTCACATAGAGTTTGGCTAGGCCTGCACTGTGCAGACCAATGGTGAACTCACCTGTCTCAGGCGCCTTATAATCGACACTGGCACGCAGTGAAAATGCGTGTTGATCAACCCGTCCGTTCGCCACGGGTGGCAGAATAAAGCTCTGACTCTCGTCAATTTCCTCGGTGAATACCGCGTCGCCCGACAGATCACGGTTAGCAAAGTAATCGACCCGAATGTTTTGCTTAACCAGTGGTTCCCAACGATGGTTGGTACACCCCTTTTCATATTGAATGACGCCACTGCCTAGGAGGTTCTCTAGTCCCTCAATCGGTGATACGGAATAGTGTGGGTTAAGCATGGAGGAGCCGCCGCCCATGATCTGAGCGTCGATGGCATTAGGCCCGATAACGGCAATATGAGTCAGAGTAGTCGAGAGGGGAAGTAAACCCGAGTTTTTGAGCAGTACGCTCCCCTCTGCACCCGCACGTCGAATTAACTGCTGATGCTCGGGACGATTATTCGCAACCTCTTTAAACACTGATGCGTCATTAGTAGCACCGCAACGCTCAATAAGCTTAACCATATTAACGGCCAGCTGACGAACCTGTTCAACAGGCACCTCTCCACGATCGACAGCACTGAGTAATTTATCACCACGGTCTCGAGTTGGCCCTGGCATCTCAAGATCTAGACCCGCATTGACGGTAGCGGCTGTCGTTCTAGACCCGAACCAATCAGACATCACAATACCGTCATAGCCCCATTCATTTCGGAGGACTTCTGTCAGTAGCCAATGGTTTTCTGCAGCATAGGTGCCATTAATTTTGTTGTAAGACCCCATAATGGCCCAGGTGCCCGCCTCTTTGATGGCCGCTTCAAATGGGCGAAGGTAGACCTCGCGAAGTGTGCGTTCATCAATATCTGAGCTGACCGTCGTGCGCTCAATTTCAGATTCATTGCCGATGAAATGTTTTGGTGTAGCCGCAATCCCTTCGCTTTGCAGCCCTCTGATGTAGGAGACGGCCAGCGCAGCGGTTAGTTCAGGATCTTCTGAGTAACACTCAAAGTTGCGTCCGTTAGTGACAGAGCGCTGAATATTGATGGTTGGGCCAAGTAATACGTGAGCGGATTTAGATTTAACTTCATCCGCAATCGCACGACCGACCTCGGCAAGAAGGGAACGATTCCAAGTAGCACCTAGGGCAATACCGACAGGGAAGCAGGCGGCCGTTACACCACCAAAAAGCGAACCTCCACCGCGTGCACCGTTAGGACCGTCGGTCACACGCAGCTTTTGGATTCCAAGGCGAGGAATGGCATTCACTGACCAAACATCTTCACCCGAGAGAAGAGAGATCTGCTCACTCAAGCTCATCGAATCAACTCGTTGTTCAGCCGTCTGCTTGTCTGCCATATCCTCTCCTAATTCACTATTCGCTTTACCCTTTTAAACGTCGCGCAAAGCGTTTCTCGATGGCGCTAATCATAGCGCCAGCAACATCTTTACCGGAAGCCCCCTCAATACCCTCCAAACCTGGAGATGAGTTAACCTCTAATAACAGTGGGCCTTTGCGCGAGCGAATAATATCAACACCCGCAACCTTAAGGCCCAAGGTTTTCGCTGCCTTAATTGCCAACTTGCGCTCATCGGCCGTAATACGAACCGAAGAGGCCGAACCACCCTGATGAATATTGGCGCGGAATTCCCCCGGCGCTGCCGTACGCATGATCGATGCAACCACTTTGCCGTCAATAACAAAACAGCGCAGATCTTTACCGTCAGCCTCTTTGACAAATTCTTGCACCAAAAGGTTGGCTCTTAACGCTTTAAAGGCGTTGATGACGGATTCAGCCGCTTTGCCCGTTTCGGCCAACACGACACCGCGACCTTGTGAACCTTCGAGAAGCTTTACGATCAATGGCGCGCCACCGACCATCTCGATTAGATCGTTGGTATCCATGGGTGAATTAGCGAAGCCCGTTGTCGGAATATCCAAACCTGATTTCTGCAATAGCTGCAGAGAGAAGAGCTTGTCGCGCGAGCTGGTGATCGCTTCTGCGGTATTCTGCACATAGACACCTAAGCTCTCAAAGTGGCGAGCCAATGCACAGCCATAAAAAGTCATTGACGGTCTAATTCGAGGGATGATGGCATCAAAATCATTGAGAATAGCCCCACCACGATAATGAACCTCTGGGTTGTCAGCATCCATCTTCATGTAACACTGTTTGATGTTCAAAAAGACCATCTCATGTCCACGAGCCTCACCCGCCTCGACCAAACGACGATTTGAGTAGAGGTCTGGATTGCTAGCCAGCACACCAATTTTTAGCGCAGTGCGTGCCGTCGGGTTCACACCGTACATCTGATTACACTCAGTAATGGTGCGTTCACCCTGCAGACAACTGCCTTCAGGATCGACGATCATGCGACCGGACATCGCTTCGCGTCCAAGAAGCATTCTATAACCCATTGAGTCACGGTTGGTCAGTGTTAACTCAGCTTCGAACGTCTGATCTGCCAATGTAATGTTGGTTTTCACAACATACCGTCTCTCGGCCGTACCGCTCGATGACTTGACCGTACGACGATCGACAACGAGCGCTTCACAACGAACAACCAGCTCATCGTTCTTCTGCAGAGGGTGGATTTCAAAAGAGACCCAAGTGTCTCGATTACGTGTGAATTTTCGAATGTTAAACGCATGCAGCGATGAGGTTTTTGCACCCGAATCAACACGAGCTTTAACAGCGGGGAGGCCCAATAGAGGAAGGCCACACCACTCCTCAGAACCAACGATTAACTTGTCCATAATGTTCTCCATTTAATGGGGCGAACCATAGCTCATAATTCCGCAATCACGTAGCTTTTTATAACGACAATAAGTGAAAAATACTCAGCCTATATCTCAATATTTACCGTTTTTAATCGCACTTTCAAAAAATAGGTCTATATTAAAGTTAGTAAGATTATTTTTCTGGATTCAGGGGATATAAATTGCGACGCAGGCAATTTATTAAAAACGCGGCAGGTATTGCATTGCCAGCAGCACTTGGGGGGTTCCCTGCCATCTTAAAAGCAGAGAATGCTCGCCCTACTATTCGTGTCATGGGTACTCACGTTACCCTGCAGGAAGAGTTACGATTGCGTGCAGAAAAAGAGCTCGGTATCAATATTCAGTTCTACCCCGGTGGCAGTGCTGAAGTGCTAATGCGTGCGACAACCAACCCCTCTTCCTTTGATCTTTACGAACAGTGGTCAAACTCAATCAAAGTACTTTGGAATACTGGCGCGATACAGCCGATCAATACGCAACGAATTCAGTATTGGAGTGAAATCAACAACCTATCCAAAACAGGTCAGATCACAGAGGGAGCCAAAATCGGACGGGGCGATGCCCCACACCGTATTCTTTATGTACAGAAGGATAAAACCTTAAGTAGTGAGCCTAGCCAACAGGTCAGTTTCCTACCTTATGTCCACAACACCGACTCCTTTGGATATGACTCACGCTACATTGATGTCGGTGAACCCTACGTCACAGAAAGTTGGGGATGGTTATTAAACGAAAATTATTCAGGTAAGGTGGCCATTGTAAATGAGCCTACGATCGGCATATTTGATTTAGCACTCGCGGCAGAAGCCAGAGGGCTCATCACCTTTAATGACATTGGTAACATGAGTATCAGTGAAATCGATCAGCTATTTGAAATAGCGATTGATTACAAAAAAAGAGGCCATTTCAGAGGGGTATGGTCATCGGTCCCCCAATCCGTTGAATTGATGGCGAACAACGAAGTTATTATTGAGAGCATGTTCAGTCCTGGCGCTTCAGCACTCCAAGGTCAGGGAGTTCCATGTGTATACGCTGCACCCAAAGAGGGTTATCGAGCATGGCATGGGGTCATGTGCCTATCCAGTCAAACACGGGGTGAACAAGAAGATGCCGCCTACCAATTCATGAACTGGTGGTTATCGGGTTACCCGGGAGCCTTTATTGCTAAACAGGGGTATTACATCTCCAATCCTGAGCGATCTAAACCGTTTATTAGCCCGGAGGAATGGGATTATTGGTACGCAGGCAAGCCTGCAGCGCTTCCATTAAAAGGGACCGATGGCTCGATTTCGGTCGCAGAAGGCGCAATTAGAACAGGCGGGTCCTACGAACAACGCTTTAGTAATGTGGCCGTTTGGAACAGTGTCATGGATACCTATGACTATACACTGCCCAGATGGAAAGAGTTTGTGTTGGGCTAGGGGAATTGACATGCCTGCTCAAAGAGTCGCCTTTACCACTCGAATTTACACCGGCTATTTTTTAATTGGCCTGATCACTCTTGCGCTTGGGGTGATTGCCTTTATTGGACTTAATACCCTCGACAGACAGTTCAATCTTCAAAACGACTTATCCGATAATTTAACGCACGCAACAAACTTGGGCTTTCATGCCGCCGACATGCAGAGCAACGCCGAAGCGTTCCTATTGCAAGGCCAACTCCAATCAGCTGACGCTGTCGAAACTGCCTACCGATCCGCACTGAGTGACCTATCCTCATTATACAGTCAGTCAGAAGCGTCGATTATCAGACGAATTGATAGGCACCTTTATACATTTGAAGAGACGTTTAAATTAGCTACATCTCAGCGATCGCACCAACATCAATTAGTCAAAACAACGCTTCCCAGCATCACTAATAATTGGGGCGATTTAATTGAAGGGTATCAAAAGCAGACCATCTCGGCTGGCTCTCTGGCAACCAGCAACAAAATATGGCGAGACCTTTTAATGATCGAAAAACACATGGGGCAATATTTCGAGTCCCTTAAACCCTCTGAACTGAATCTGGTCGATGAGAACTACCAGCACGTTATGGGATTAATTGACGATCTCTATGTTTTAGAGAGCTACCCCCCACAGGTCGCTCGTTTAGACAACATCCGTAACTCATTGTCTCTAGGTTATTCAACCTTTAATGACGGTGTTCAAATAACACGAAACTATCTCTTCTTAATCAATGTTGTCATGGCCGCGGAGAGTTATGAGATCAAATATCTTGCTGACAAATTAAGGGACGAGATTAGGCGGGATCTAAACAGCACTCAAGATCAATCTTCAAGCCTAGTGAGTTCACTATCACAGCAGCTAATTGCACTCAGTATCTTATTCATTTTGATGACGATCATTATCGGCATGATCGTTGGCAGAAGCATTGAGAGGCCCATATCAACTCTTAAGGAGGTATTTAATCGCCTGTCTAATGGAGAGCGAGAAATCCATATCCCTACCTACCACTCTAAAGATGAAATAGCGGAACTGGCCGTATCAGCAGAAGCGTTTAGGAAAGCCAACGAAAACACGCAGATATTGCTAGATAAATACCAAGCGCTCAGTTCAGAACTTGATGAGAAGGTAAAACAACGAACGAAAGAACTCGAAAAAGCTAATAGGCGATTAAAAGATCTATCTATAAAAGACGGACTTACGCAGATCTATAACCGTCGATTCTTAGATGCTAGCTTAATCGAGAACTTTAATCGTGCTAGACGAAGCGCTCTTCCGCTGTCAGTTATTATGCTAGACATCGATTATTTCAAAGCGTACAACGATACTTATGGTCACCAAGCAGGTGATATCTGTATTCAGCGTGTTACCAAAGCAATGACGCGTGTATTTCATCGCTCGACTGATACCGTCGCTCGATACGGTGGCGAAGAGTTTGTCGCACTCCTATTCGACACCCCTGCATCAGCAGCGCACGCGTTGGCCGAAAAGTTGCGTAAAGAGATTGAATCGCAAAACATTCCGCATCGCTCATCACACCTAGGGCATATTACCGTGAGTCTAGGCTGCTGTACCTGGACTCCCGATACAGAGTTTATGAGTGGAGAAGCGATTTTAAATCAGGCTGACAAAGCGTTATACCAATCTAAAGAGAGCGGTCGAAACAAACTCAGTGTTTGCCCTAAAAAACCGCCATCAGAATAGAGTAACTGAGTATCCCTGCTAACAATGAGTAGAGCAGGCTTCGCGTCCAGGCCCCAACCAACAGAGTCAAACACGCTGCAATCAAACGAATGGGCTCAATTTCTCCAGTGCTGCTACTTAACACCATTGGCATCGCGATGCCTGGCAGAATGGCAACCGATGTGTAACCTAAGGCTCGCTCCAGCGGTTTAGGCAGCTGGCGGTCGCCAATGAAACCTAAGAACGAGAAACGAATGGCGAAGCTTCCCAGACTCAAGCCCGCAATAATCATCCATACATAGAGATCAGAGTGAATCATACGCCCTCCTTAGAGAGACGATGTTCAATCCATACTTCCGATAGATAGCCCACGGCCAGCGCCATGACACCCGCCACTAATAGCCCGGAACTGAATGGAAAATCAGCAAATAGCAAGGTAAATACCACCGATGTTAATGCTGCAAGCAGATGTGGAATACTTCTTAATAGCGGAGCGACAAGCGCTAAAAAAGTGACGGGTACTGCAAATTCTAGCCCTAGCTCTACCGGAATTTGATTACCGACAACCGCACCAAGATAGGTACCGAGATACCACAACGAAGAGACAGGAATTGCGACCCCAAAAAAGACACCCAGTCGTTCATCTAATGTCAGATTGGGGTTTTTATTGTGCTCTAGCGCTGTTACTGCGTAGGACTGATCAAAAATCCAATAACTTGCCAAGACTCGCTGCCAGAGTTTTGCTTTTCCAATCAGTGGTACCAGAGCGGCCGAGTACATGCCCATCCTCAAATTCACGGCAAGAGAAGTGGCCAAAATAATCACGGTCGGAGCGTTCTCCTCCATAAGTGTCACAGCGGTAATTTGTGCAGCGCCCGCTAACACCGCAAAGCTAAACCCCATCACTTGAAGAACATTCAAACCTGCCTCGGTGGCTAACAGGCCGAACAGGGTTCCAAAGGGAACCATGACAATGTAGAAAGGGAGAGACGAGATAAAACCACGCCTAGCGCCTTGCCAAAATAACGTATTACGACCAAACAACAGAGGTTTCCTTATCGGACGGAAAGAGACAGAATAGAGGGTTTAATAGAACCACTATTGTGATCTCTAGCCAGCCCGACAACAAGTAAAAAGAGTAGTTAAGTGCTCAACAGGTTCCTGAATTCATTTCGCAGTTCAAAATGGCACAGCTACCGTTTCGTTATCGTTGGAATCGATGTCGTTGAGCACCAATTGGCCCAAGCGATTTTGGAGAAAGGTGCTAACATCATCGCTTTTATCGATGATGAGCCATGGAGTCACAGAACCGAGATGCTTGGAGCCCCTCTTAGATACCCAAGTGAAATCGAATCACTTGTACAACGCAACAAGGCTCAAGCGGTTATTACATTTAACCAAAGATCAGATCTGCTGCCTGACGACAGTATTCGGCAGCTAAACTCAATCAATAAGCCCATCGTCCAAATTGACCCAAACCTCACTTTGAACGATCAACTTAGTATCCTCTCTGGAACTATGGAACGTTATGAACAGAAGTAATGCGACACTCATTGGCTTTTCGGCCATTGCGCTCTGGGGAGCCTTGGCCCTACTCACTCGCTTAACGGATAACCAGATCCCGCCGTTTCAATTAATGTCGATGACCTTCGCTATTGCTTTCCTATTAATGCTCACCAAATGGCGAAAAGAGGGTCATTGGGGTGTCCGTTACGCTAAGCAGAAAAAACGGGTTTGGCTATTAGGCGTGAGTGGCTATTTTGGGTACCACTTCTGTTACTTTCTGGCGATGTCGAAGGCACCAGCCGTGCAGGTCAGTTTGCTGGCCTATCTTTGGCCTCTGCTGATCGTTCTTTTCTCAACGCTCTTGCCCAGCCATCGATTTAGATGGGCTCATCTAATTGGCGCTTTATCAGCCTTAGCAGGGTGTTGGTTATTGATTGGGGGTGGCAGTGATGCCTTCGAACCACAATACACATCCGGGTATCTGATTGCCCTAGCCTGCGCCTTAATATGGTCTTCGTTTTCTGTCACCAGCCGTTTAGTAGCCAGTGTACCCACTGATGCCGCCGGCTGGTTTTGCGGGGCGACTGCTCTGTTGGCCCTCGTTTGCCATATCGTTTGGGAGACGACCGTTATGCCGGCCAATCTGACTCAATGGATAGGAGTGATTGGTCTTGGCTTAGGGCCAGTAGGCATCGCCTTTTTCACCTGGGATTACGGAGTTAAACACGGCAACATTCAGTTGTTGGGCGTATTAGCCTATTCAGCTCCGTTGATATCGGTTGTGCTGTTGGTGCTGTTTGGATTAGCTGAACCGAGCTGGACACTCGCATGGGCCTGTCTAGCCATTGTCGGTGGTTCACTGATTGCAGGTTTCGAGCGCAATAAAAAAGCCGCTCATTAGAGCGGCTTCCATCAGTCTAAGCGGATCTTAAAACGCAGTACCCGCTTTACCGCCAAGCTTCTTCAGGATAATCGCCAACGGGCAGAAACCAGTGAACGCTGTTTGGAACAGGTTTGCACCAACAAACGCTGTGAACCATAGCCAATATTCACTGACAAACAGTGGGCTTGACGTGACACCCAGCGCCAAGCTTAACAAAACCATAAAGCCAGCAAAGGCGAATACCATACGTTCTACAGACATGTTTAGTCCCTCTCAAAAGTGAAATTTAGTGGTTTAATAAAAACCAATGACGATATATTAGTTTTTACTAATTAAACAAGCAACTAATTTATAAAATGCGCCCTACCCCTAATCAAACCGTGTAAAATGTTGCCGTTGTAAATTTTTAAGGAGTGGGCGATCCCATGAACGAAATCACCATCAAAACACCCGATGATTGGCACCTTCACTTTCGTGATGGCGATATCCTTGCTGAAACAGTTGCAGCAACCGCTCGCTGTTTTGATCGTGCAATCGTCATGCCCAACCTAGCGCCTCCGGTTCGTAACGCGGCTGACGCAGAAGCTTACAAACAGCGAATTCTGGCTGCACGACCAGCGGGTTCTAACTTTGAGCCTTTAATGACGCTCTACTTGACCGACAGAACCACCGCTAACGACATTCATGAAGCCGCCAAAGCGGGCATTAAAGCCGTTAAGCTCTACCCTGCCGGCGCGACCACCAACTCGGATGCAGCGGTAACGAACATCGACGGTTTAGCCGAGGTATTCGCTGCGCTGGAGGCTAACAATATGCTTCTGCTGGTGCATGGTGAAGTGACCGACTCACATATCGATATCTTTGATCGAGAAAAAGAGTTTATCGATCAACGTATGGGGCCAATCACTCAAAAGTACCCAACACTGAAAATTGTCTTTGAACACATCACGACTAAAGACGCGGCCGAGTTTGTTCTTGAAGCGGGCGGTAACATTGGCGCCACAATCACACCGCAGCATTTGATGTTGAATCGCAATGATCTTTTGGTCGGCGGTATTCGTCCCCACAACTACTGTTTACCCGTTCTAAAGCGAAACATACACCAACAGGCACTGCGCGATGTTGTTGCTTCAGGCTCCGATAAATTCTTTCTAGGTACCGACTCAGCACCGCATGAACAAGCTAAAAAAGAGACGGCCTGTGGTTGTGCAGGCTGTTACAGCGCTTGGGCCGCCATTGAGTTATACACGCAGGTATTCGATGAGTTGGGGGCACTGGATAAACTAGAAGGTTTTGCGAGCCTACATGGCCCAAAATTTTATGGCCTACCTGAAAACAGTGGCACCATCACACTGGTAAAAGAGCGTTGGACACTACCCGAGAGCATCACCCTACCGAATGGTCAACCCATCATCCCATTCATGGCGGGTAGTGACGTTCAGTGGAGACTGAAACGCTAGAACTCACTTGCAAAGCGAGGCGGTATCGGTAAGATGCACGCCTCAAGGTTATGCTTACATCTGAACAGCAAAGCCGAGGTCAGGATTGACAGAGTAATCCCGTTGGATAATTTTAAACGAGTTAAGCGTCTATAGCTCAGCTGGATAGAGTAGCAGGTTCCGATCCTGTTGGTCGGGGGTTCGAATCCCTCTAGGCGCGCCATACAAACCAAAAGGCCCCGCAATATGCGGGGCCTTTTGGTTTGATACCATCTCGACTATCTCACACCACTATCGTCTCTTACGACGTCCCCCAGAACCATTATTAGGTTTACCCCCTTTGGATACGCCACCGCGTTTGGGCCCTCGACCCGGATGCTTGGTTGTCGGTTTACGTACGATCGGTTTGCCGGCGGCATTTCGCTTTGGACCACCGGCACTGCTTTTCTTCCCATCGCTCTGGCTACTGCGATTTGCCTCTCCTTTTTTGGGCTTGGACTGAGATGGTTTTGATCGGTTTGGACTGCGTGATTTTCGAGTTCCAGGTTTCGCCTCTGACGAGGAGTGTTCAACCGATTTCAGAAGCGTTGTTAACTCTTTATGGGTCAAATCTCGCCAATCACCAGTGGCCAGACCCTTCAAGTC
>Ga0102948_1000817_pt1 | contig 12382 bp, 9 predicted proteins | sample SalPonA_A_H2O_MG_FD_78211 | JGI IMG/M metagenome (GOLD analysis project Ga0102948, IMG submission 78211) | Water microbial communities from South San Francisco under conditions of wetland restoration - Salt Pond MetaG R2A_A_H2O_MG | ecosystem: Environmental > Aquatic > Non-marine Saline and... | reverse complement strand
GCAGGTTCGACCATTACCAGTAAAGTGGAAGAGGATCAGCTCTCCGTTGCACGTGGAAAACAGAGAAATATTTCGGGCTGGAAGCGCCCTGTTAAGAACAGTTAATAGTAAGGTTAATAGTTATGTGCGGTATTGTAGGTGCAGTCTCTGAACGCCAGGTTAGTGGCATTCTATTAGAGGGTCTTAGTCGATTAGAGTATCGCGGCTACGACTCAGCTGGGATGGCCATTCATGATAGCCAATCGGTTAATCGTTTACGCCGTATTGGTAAGGTGCAAGCACTCAAAGATGCGCAGGCAGAATCACCGATTAGCGGCACTCTTGGCATAGCGCATACGCGCTGGGCAACCCATGGTGTTCCTGCTGAGCACAATGCCCACCCGCATATGTCGGGTAATCGAATTGCCGTTGTGCATAATGGCATTATCGAAAACTATGAACCGCTAAAACAGCAACTGATCTCGGATGGGTATGAATTTAGCTCGGAAACGGATACCGAAGTAATTGCTCACTTACTTCGAAAGGCTCTTGAAAGTGAACCGGAGCTTCGTTTGGCGTTGGCTTCTGTTCTCACACAACTTGAGGGTGCATTTGCTCTTGGGGTTATCGATCAACAACAGCCTAGCCTGCTCTATACGGCGCGTAAGGGCAGCCCACTGGTAATCGGCGTTGGCATCGGCGAGAACTTTATCGCTTCGGACCAGTTAGCACTTCTGCCGGTTACAGACCGCTTCATGTTTCTTGAAGATGGTGATCTCGCTTGTCTAACGAGAGAAATGATTCAGGTTTGGGATGAGTTTGGTCAGGTTGTGGAGCGTCCAGTTTCTCGTTATGAGCATTCAGCCAGTGCAGCGGAAAAGGGTGAGTTCAAACACTTCATGATGAAGGAAATCTTCGAACAGCCCAGTGTTATGGCGGATGTTCTAGAGGGTCGTTTGGCGGGCGATCGACTTTTAGAGCAGTGTTTTGGTGCTGAAGCATCGGAACTGTTCGATAACACCAAACAGGTACTGATTCTCGCTTGCGGTACCAGTTATCATGCTGGAATGGTGGCGCGCTACTGGATCGAAGCATTGGCTAATCTTCCATGTTCGGTTGAGGTGGCATCCGAGTTTCGCTACCGCAAGGCCGTGGTGCCTGAAGGCACTCTACTCTTGACCATATCCCAATCGGGTGAGACGGCAGACACTTTGGCTGCATTGCGCGATATTCAATCCCGCGTTGCAGGGTCTTTGGCTATCTGTAACGTACCGGGTAGTTCACTCGTTCGTGAATCCCAACTATCGTTAATGACTCAGGCGGGTCCAGAGATTGGTGTGGCATCTACAAAAGCGTTCACCTCCCAGTTGGTCGCGTTAATGTTGACCACGGTTGCTCTGGCGCGTCGCCATGGATTGAGTGATGACCAAGAGAGGAAAATCATCCACTCGTTGCGCCAGCTTCCTTCACTGCTGGAGCAAGTGATTGGGTTGGATGAGCAGATCCAAACCCTGTCTGAATCTTTTGCAGAGAAGCATCATTCACTATTCTTAGGGCGTGGGGCGCTCTATCCGGTTGCGATGGAGGGTGCACTTAAGCTGAAGGAGATCTCCTACATTCACGCCGAAGCCTATCCTGCGGGTGAATTAAAACATGGCCCACTGGCGTTGGTTGATAAAGATATGCCTGTGGTGGCTGTTGCGCCTCGCAATGACATGCTCGATAAACTGAAAGCGAACCTTCAAGAGGTTCGTGCCCGTGGTGGTGAGCTCTTTGTCTTTGCAGAACAGGGTACGCTGCAGAGTGAAGAAGGTATCCACGTTATTGAACTGCCCGCTGTCGATATTTGGCTTGAACCACTTGTCTACACAGTGCCGCTGCAGCTGCTCTCTTATCATGTTGCCGTGCTGAAAGGCACCGATGTAGATCAACCGCGCAATTTAGCGAAGTCGGTCACCGTCGAGTAATCGATTATTTTGGGGCAAATCGCCCCATGGCGATCAAACCACCCACAACGATGATGGCAGCTCCGAGGAGCGTCATCAGTGTGGGTACCTCGCCCAGTAAGATGAGTGCAGCCAAGGTCGCAAAGAGTAGCAAGGTGTAGTTAAACGGCTGCAGTGTGCTTGCATCCGCATAGTCCATCGCTTTGATGTAGAAGAGTTGAGAACCGATATTCATAATCGCCAACGCGATCAGCAGTACGCTCTGCTCTTTTGTTGGCTGCATCCACTGAAATAGGCCAAAGGGGAGCGCCAGCACTAACCCTACTATCCCCATGTAGAGGGTATGGGTTTTGAACCCATCTTTGCCGCTTAAATACTTGGTTAAAATCGAGAAGCTGGCTAATGCAATTGCGCCACTCAGGGGCATTAGCAACTCCATTGAAATACCCGCACTGCTCGGTTGAATGATAATCAGCGCACCGGTTAGTCCGATCAGAACTGCGATCACCCTTCTTCGAGTCAGCTCCTCTTTCAGAATAAATCGCGCCATAACCAGTGTAATCAGTGGAAACAGGGCGACGATTGCATGCACCTTTGCGACCAACATCAGTGTAAATGATAGGTTAATAAAGATGATCTCTGTGATTGATAGCGCAGCACGACCCACTTGCAACATCGGTTGTGCGGATTGAAGCCCGGCCAGAGACTGCCGTAACCCTCCTGCAAGTATCACGGCAAAGAGGGTAAAAAATAGATAGCGCACCAACAACAGCTGACTTAGAGGCAACCCCTCTATTAACAGATGTTTGGTGATGATGTCCTGAATAGCGAAAGAGAGCATGGAGGCTAAACAGAGAAGAATACCGATGGTTGATCGTTGCATGATGGGCTTTCAAACCTCAAGGGGCGATTTACTGCAGATTTATAGCAAATCGCCCCTTGCCTGTCTTGAGTAAACGGTACTACTGACCCATTAACAGTGCAGCATTCCCTCCGGAAGCGGTGGTGTCCTCGCAAATATGTTGCTCTTTGCTGTGGTAAACAGATTCCCCTGTCGACTTGAGCAGTGGAATGATTGCCCCCTCTCTTTGACTAAGAGCCAAACGAACCTCTCTACAAAACGTCTCATCAGCGCTAACCGACACACCTGCCAACTGTTCAAGCTCAATTAACAGCAGTGGGTCAAGATCACCTGCTAAACAGATCAGCGGTAGGTCCGTCCCTAAATCATGAGTAGGGCATTTTTTGGTTAGCAGTAGCGTGGGATTGCCGGCTGAGGCACTTTCAATGGCTTGCTGCCATGCTTGCTCGTCACCAGCGACCAACCAATAGCCTCTCGCAGATGTGAAAAGCTGATTATCTTCACCAGTAACGCTAGGGCACTGGGTGAGTAGTTCACGACCACGAGGTTTGAATTGAGATCGCAAAGTTTGCCAGGCTGATTGCACCTGTTCTTCGGTCAGCAGATCCAATGGATTAGGTTGGTACTGACTTTCAATCGTTTGCGGCTGTGTCAGGTTAACAAGATAGTTTGGCCCGCCAGCTTTAGGACCTGTCCCAGACAAACCCTCGCCGCCAAAAGGCTGAGATTCGACAACGGCACCGATCTGATTTCGGTTGATGTAGCAGTTACCCACTTTTAGCACATCACAGACTGTTTCGGTTACCGTTTTAATTCGTGAGTGGACGGCAAACGTCAGTCCATAGCCTCGGTTATTGATATCGTTAATGACTTGATCCAGTGAATCGGCGTCGTAGGGTGCTATGTGCAAAATGGGCCCGAAACGCTCAAAATCTAAATCGTTTATACCATTAACAGCCAGTAAACTGGGCGCAACAAAATGGCCAGTACTCTCTGGTACTTGAGTTTGGAAAAGTATCTGGTCTTTGCGATCAGTCAGGTACTGCTTGAGATCATCGGCTGCTTTAGCATCAATGACAGGCCCAACATCCGTTGTCAGTAACGTTGGGTCTCCCACTTGTAGCAGCGCCATCGCACCCTCTATCATCTCGACAATTTGTGGGTAGATATCGCGTTGTACATAGAGCATACGTAGGGCTGAACAGCGTTGACCTGCACTTTGGAATGCAGAGGCCATCACATCTCTAACGACCTGTTCTGGTAAGGCGGAAGCATCTGCAATCATTGCATTCAATCCACCCGTTTCAGCTACAAGAAGTGCATCTGATCGAGCATTTTTAGCAAGTGATTGGTTGATGCGGCCTGCTGTTTGTGTAGAACCGGTAAATACGACCGCATTGATATCAGAATTTGAAACCAAGCGATTACCCTGAACGGCACCACGGCCAAGCACTAGCTGGAGCACCTCTTCAGGTACCCCCGCACTGTGCCAAAGCTCAATCGCCTTTTGCGCGACCAGTGAGGTCTGCTCTGCAGGCTTAGCGATTACACTATTACCTGCACCGATTGCGGCAGCAATTTGTCCGGTGAAAATGGCCAGAGGGAAGTTCCATGGCGAGATGCAGACGACAACGCCACGTGCAGTTTGTGATTGCGTCAGTGAGTCACTTTGATCAGCGTAGTAGCGAAGGAAATCGACCGCCTCTCGAATCTCATTAATGGCATCTTGAAGGGTCTTACCGGCCTCTTTAGCTAATAACGCCAAGAATTCTGCGGTGTTTTCTTCATAAAGATCGGCGATATGACGCAGTATTTCACTTCGACCAGTATCGGCTTGCCATTGGGGTTGAGCCGCTTTGGCGATCGCCACTTTGGACGCAATTTCACTGTCCGGGGTTTCGCTGTAGTGTCCTATAAGCTCGTCTGAGAAGGGAGTTTTTACAGTCATTTCTCCCTCTTCACCCCAAAGCTTTGTCATGTATACAGCACGCTCGGAGATCAATTGTGTCAGCTCACTTCGCTCACCTAGATCATACCCTTTCGAGTTCATCCGAGGTTTAAATATGTCTAATCCAGTTGGCTGTGCGCTCACGACGAGTGGCATATCCACAGGGTTTGCTACGACGCTCTCTGCGCTGACTTGTTCGTCAGCAAGTTGGCTGACGAAAGAGCTGTTAGCGCCATTCTCTAAGAGACGACGAACTAGGTAGGCGAGAAGATCGCGGTGTGTTCCTACCGGAGCGTAAACTCGGCACCCCGTATTGTGCTGTTCCAAGAGCTGTTGGTGCAAAGCCTCGCCCATACCGTGGAGTCGTTGCATTTCAAAAGCGATGTCTTCTGTTTTTGCCCAGTTAAGGACACAGGCTGCTGTTTGCGCGTTATGCGTCGCAAATTGTGGGTAGATTCGATCACCGTATCGAATTAATTTACGCGCACAAGCTAAATAGCTGATGTCGGTATGGTGTTTGGCAGTGAACACTGGGAAATCCGACAGTCCTTGCTCCTGGGCAATTTTAATCTCGGTATCCCAGTAAGCGCCTTTCACTAATCGAACCATGATCTTACGATCTGCAGCTTCTGCCCACTGGTATAGCTGATCAATGACGGTATACGCTTTGCGATTATAGGCTTGCACAACGATGCCTAAGCCATCCCAACGAGCAAGCTCGGGCGCTTCAATCAGTGCTTTGATTATATCGAGTGATATCTCTAAACGGGCGCACTCCTCTGCATCAATATTTAATCCAATGTTATGCGTTTTAGCTAAGTGACAAAGCTCAAGCATACGCTCGGTCAATACCGAAATGGATTGCTTTTCATTAAGCAGTTCATACCTTGGGTAGAGTGCTGACAATTTAACGGAGATGCCCGGGTTCTTTTCAATCTTCGTATGCTTAGCTTTTCTTATCAACGCATTCAAAGCATTTTGGTACGAGTCAAAATAACGTTCGGCATCTTTAGCGGTGTAAGCTGCTTCACCCAGCATGTCATATGAGTAAGTGTAACCCTGCGCTTCTAACTTAGACGCACGTTTTAGGGCGCGATTAATGGTTTCACCAAGAACAAAGGCAGTACCCATGACACGCATACCGGCTCCAACACCCAAGCGGAGTACAGGTGAAACGAACGAATCAAACGCCGGTATAGAGAGTAGCTTGCTACTGAGTTTCAAACCTTGGGCGGCCACTTTAACCAAAATGGAAGGCTTATCGGTTTTGGCTGACCAGTCACGATTCATCAATTTGTCTTTAATCAGTGCGCTTTGAGTCGAGTGATCGGGCACGCGCTGATACGCTTCAGCCAATGTCATAAGCGACAAGCCCTCGTCCGTATCGAGAGGGTAAGCGCGTAAAAATTGCTCCAATAGTGTTGGCTTGAAGTGCTCTCTTATGGCTGTCACAAGGTCCGCCGACTCTTGTTGAAGTGCGCTTGAGACGGACTCTTTAAGTGATTCCATCTGAATGAGTGTTTGTAATTGTTGCACTTCATCTAATGAAGGTGTCGGTATCTGAATGTGTTTATTCTGAGCGTTCATGGTTAGCCCCTTTAAATGAATAGGGCAATTATAAATTCAGAAAGGTAGTTCTTCTGTCTATTTAGCTAAATTAAACTGGACTTTAAAACTTATTAACTGCTTTAATTTAGGCAATAAATTAATAAATACTGTTATCGGTGGTTGAAATGACTAACGCCTCTTTGGATAATTATGATTTGGCAATCTTAAAAATATTAGAGCAAAACGGTCGTGTAACGGTTACGGAGTTGGCTGATAGAGTAGGGCTATCTAAAACGCCCTGCCAAATTCGAATGAAACGCCTAGAGAGTAATGGGGTTATCCGTGGCTATACAGTGATCATGGATTACGGACTGCTCGATACTAACCATATAGCGTTTGTGCAGGTTAGGTTAAGCGATACCAGAGCGGCGGCTCTTGCGGCATTCAATGATGCGGTGGGTGCTGTGTCTGAAATAGAGGAGTGTCATATGATGGCTGCAGACTTTGATTACATTCTTAAGGTGCGCACACGCGACATCGCGAGCTATCGGGAAGTCTTGGGAGAGACCATTTCAGAGCTGCCTTATGTTTCAAGTACCTCTACTTTTGTCTGCATGGAGGCGGTTAAAGAGCATGGACAGGTTTTTGAAAGTTAACGAATCGCCTAAATTAGCCTAAATTTTAGAGAAATTATGTTTAATGATACAAATAAAAAGTATGTTTTCGGGCTTTTGGTCAAAAAACAGACAAAATAACCATTAAGAAATGTTCTATAATTGGTTCTCATCAATTGATCAGATCGTCTGACCATTACGTACCCTAAATCTGTTGTCTGAATGGTCAACATTCGTTAGTGTTAGGGCGTTGCCGGTTAAAAAGCCGCGGACACTGATCGCTACTACTTAATCGATAAAGTAGAGTGATGTTTTATTATAAGGAGAAGAGAATGAAAAAATTAGCATTGGCTGTTGCTGCAGCTTCAATGATTGCGGGTGCTGCACAAGCTGGCGGCCACATGCCAAACGAAGTCCGTCTTGGCGTTGCTCTAGGTTTTACAGGTCCTGCAGAATCACTAGCAGCTGATATGGCTGCAGGTGCAGAGATGGCTATGAAAGAGGTTGCTGATAGTGGCAAGCTTTTTGGTGGTGCTAAAGTGACTCCAGTACGTGCTGACTCAACCTGTGTCGATGCTTCAGCAGCAGCAGCAGCGGCTGAACGTCTAATCTCAGCAGAGAAAGTAGATGCGATCGTTGGTGCGCTATGTTCAGGTGCAACCATCTCTATTCTACAGAACGTAGCAATGCCAAACGGTGTTCTTTTGTTCTCTCCTTCTGCGACTTCGCCAGCTCTTTCAACACTTGAAGATAACGGTTACTTCTTCCGTGCATCACCATCTGATGCTCGTCAGGGCCAGGTAATTGCTGAAATGCTTCAGGAGAAAGGGTACAAGTCGATCGCAATGACTTACACCAACAACGATTACGGTAAAGGTCTTGCGGACAGCATCCAGTCAAACTTTGAAGCGGCTGGTGGTAAAGTGACAATCAACACTCCACACGAAGATGGCAAAGGCGATTACGGTGCGGAAGTGGGTGCCCTGGCTCAAGCAGGTGGTGACATCCTAGTGGTTGCGGGTTACCTTGACCAAGGTGGTAAAGGCATCATTCAGTCATCTCTCGATGCGGGTGCATTTGATCACTTCTTCCTACCAGATGCGATGATCGGCGATAGCTTAACGGCTGCAATCGGTCCTGACCTAAACGGTTCTATCGGTACTGTTCCAGGTACAGACAGCCCAGGATCGGACTCGTATAAAGAGATGTTTACTGCGGCTACCGGTGCAGCACCTGGCCCATACTCAGACTACTCTTACGATGCAGCGGCTATGACGCTTCTTGCGATGCAGGCAGCCGGCACTAAAGATTCTAAAGTCGTTAAAGACCACGTCTTTGAAATTGCGAACGCACCGGGTGAGAAAATTTACCCAGGCGAACTTGCGAAAGGTCTTGAGATCCTAGCAAACGGCGGTCAGATTGACTACGTGGGTGCCACTGCGGTTGAGTTGATCGGCGGCGGTGAGTCAGCGGGTAGCTACCGTGAGATTCTGGTTAAAGATCAGAAGAACACAACTGTTCGTTACCGCTAAGCGATAGCGCATAAAACAGGCTCGGGGTTCACGTAATCTCGAGCCGTTTTTACATTTGAGCATTATGATTGTTGTAGAAAATCTCCATAAGCGCTTTGGCGGCGTTCACGCCGTAAATGACGCTTCCCTTCACATTAAGAAGGGATCAATTACCGGTCTAATCGGTCCAAACGGTGCGGGTAAAACGACACTGTTTAACGTGATCGCAGGCCACCATTCGCCCACTTCAGGTCGCATCACCCTTGATGGTGAAGACATTACTGGACTTAAGCCGCATGAGCTGTTTGGTAAGGGTTTATTACGCACCTTCCAGTTGGCTCATGAATTCTCTTCATTAACCGTTCGCGAAAACTTGATGATGGTGCCACCTAATCAAGCTGGCGAGAGCTTAATGAATACCTGGTTCCGCAAAGATTTGGTGCGTGCTGATGAGCAGCGCGTTCGAGAAAAAGCGGACGAGGTGATCGATTTTTTAGAGATCGGTCACGTTGCAGATGAACTGGCTGGCAACCTTTCGGGTGGACAGAAGAAGCTTCTGGAACTGGGTCGCACCATGATGGTGGATCCTAAAATTGTCTTCTTGGATGAGGTAGGTGCCGGTGTAAACCGAACACTGCTTTACAAGATCGGCGATGCAATCAAAAAACTCAATCAGGAGCGCGGTTACACATTCTGCCTGATTGAACATGATATGGACTTCATAGCACGTCTTTGTGACCCTGTTATCTGTATGGCGGAAGGTACTGTTTTAGCCGAGGGTACAGTCGATGAAGTTAAGAATAATGAACAGGTGATCGAGGCTTATCTCGGTACCGGTTTAAAACATAAGCGGTAAGCGTACATGAGTTTTTTAATAGGTCAGAGTATGACCGGTGGCTACGGTGCTGCGGATATCCTCAAAGAGTGCACTATTGGTGTGGATCGAGGTGAGATCGCTGTTATCGTGGGTCCTAACGGTGCCGGCAAGTCGACAGCAATGAAGGCCACCTTCGGCATGCTGCCACTGCGTGAAGGGCACGTCATGTTTAATGGTGAGGACATTACCCACCTTAAGCCTGAAGAGCGTGTGGTTAAAGGCATGGGATTTGTGCCTCAAACTCACAACGTCTTCACCTCGATGACAGTGGAAGAGAATCTTGAGATGGGCGCCTTCATTCGTGAAGATGATATCTCCGATTCGATCGAGCAGGTTTATGAGCTGTTCCCCATTCTGAAAGAGAAACGTCGCCAACCAGCAGGTGAGCTTTCAGGTGGTCAGCGCCAGCAAGTTGCGGTAGGTCGTGCCATGATGACACAACCTAAAGTACTGCTTTTGGATGAACCGACAGCGGGTGTTTCACCAATTGTTATGGATGAACTGTTCGATCGCATCATAGAGATAGCACGCACAGGCGTGGCCATTTTAATGGTCGAGCAGAACGCCAAACAGGCATTAGAGATTGCCGATAAAGGCTATGTGCTTGTGCAAGGCTCTAACCGATTCACTGATACAGGCGAAGCCCTTTTGGCTAACCCTGACGTTCGTCGTTCGTTCTTGGGGGGTTAATCGATGACTGACTTTATTAATGCCCTAATTGTTCTGGCTAACTTTATTCTTGTTCCTGCTCTAACTTACGGCAGTCAGCTTGCACTGGGAGCGCTCGGTGTTACTTTGGTTTACGGTGTGCTGCGTTTCTCGAACTTTGCACACGGTGAGATGATGGCCTTTGGTACCATGATCACTATCTTCGGTACCTGGGGCTTGCAGGCGTTGGGTGTCTCTATTGCACCGTTGCCGACCGCTCTGCTGGCGCTACCCTTGGGTATAGGCGGTGCAGTGGCGTTATCTTTGATCCTTGATAAGACGGTTTACAAATATCACCGACAGCGCAAGGCGAGTCCGGTTATCTTTCTGATTGTCTCAATCGGTCTGATGTTCTTTATCGGTGGTCTAGTGCGATTCATTATCGGACCTGGCGATCAGATCTTTTTTGACGGCACTCGCTTCATCTTCTCGGCGCGTGATTTCAAGCGTGCCACGGGCTTAGATGAAGGGTTGGCTCTGAAGATGACTCAGGCGGTAACGATTATTACTGCGATTCTGGTTGTGGCTGCTATGTTCTGGTTCTTGAACAAAACGCGCACTGGCAAATCGATGCGTGCATTTTCAGATAACGAGAACCTAGCACTGTTGTCCGGCATCAACCCAGATCGAGTCGTGATGATTACCTGGATTCTAGTTGGTGCACTGGCGACGATTGCCGGCACTCTTTACGGATTGGATAAGAGCTTTAAGCCATTCAGCTTTATGCAGCTGCTGCTGCCGATCTTTGCCGCAGCGATTGTGGGCGGCGTCGGTAACCCGCTTGGTGCTATTGCGGGTGGTTATGTGATCGCATTCTCCGAGATTGCCGTCACCTTTGCCTACAAGAAAGTCGTGACCTACCTAGGTCCTGATGGTTTCCAACCCGATTCGTTGGTTCAGCTGTTGGGAACCGATTACAAGATTGCGGTTTCGTTCCTCATCTTGGTTATCGTACTGATTGTGCGACCTACCGGTATCTTTAGTGGGAAGACCTTGTAATGAATCAGACATTTTTTAATCAATACCGTACCCCCATTCTCTACTCGGTGATGGCCCTGTTGCTGGTCATCGTCGGTGTTGGTCAGGGGTGGTCTGTCTCGTTGACCATTCTTAATCTCTGTTTGATCAGTGCCATTATGTCACTGGGTGTGAACATGCAGTGGGGTTACGCCGGTCTGTTTAACGTCGGTGTCATGGGCTTTGCTGCACTGGGTGGTCTGGCTGCTGTTCTAGTCTCTATGCCTCCGGTTGAAGAGGCTCGTGCCGCAGGCGGTCAGGGTGTCTTAGTCGGTTTGTTGATTCTGATTGCGACTATCTTTGTGTCGATCGTCGCGTGGAAACAGTTTGGTGCTAAGAGTAAGAAGACCGGCTACTGGATGCTGTTTATCATCATAGCCGCCGGTTATGCCCTGATGCGCCTATTCTTTCTCCCATCAGTTGAAGCGATTGAAGCGGTTAACCCATCGGTGACCGGATATCTTGGTGGCTTAGGTCTGCCCATTATTCTCTCTTGGCCTGTGGGTATGGTGTTTGCGGCGGGTGCAGCTTATGTCATTGGTAAAGTCGCTTTAGGTCTTCGTTCTGATTACCTTGCAATTGCAACGCTGGGTATCTCTGAGATCGTTCTTTACTTCATTAAGAATGAAGAGTGGCTGACGAGGGGCGTTAAAAACGTTAATGGCCTGCCTCGTCCAGTGCCCTATGAGGTGGATCTTCAGCAGGCAACTTGGTTCCAGCAATTTGCTGCAGACTGGGGTATGGAAGTGGCTGAGGCCTCATCTATATTCGTTAAAGTCTGTTACGCTGGGCTGTTCATTGTTGTTATTGCCATTTTAATGTACCTCTCCGAGACTGCGCTTAAGTCACCCTGGGGTCGCATGATGCGTGCGATTCGTGATAATGAAGTGGCTGCCGCTGCTATGGGTAAGGATGTTGTTAAACGTCACCTAACAATCTTTGTGATTGGTTCAGCAGTCATTGGTCTTGCTGGCGCGATGCTAACGACACTGGATGGCCAGTTTACACCGGTAGGTTACCAGCCATTGCGCTTCACCTTCCTTATCTGGGTCATGGTGATCATTGGTGGATCGGGTAATAACTGGGGTGCCGTGCTGGGTGGTTTCTTCATCTGGTTCTTCTGGATTGAAGCTGAGCCAATCGGCCTCTGGTTAGTGGATAATCTGACTTCTTTCATGGATCCAACACACTGGTTGCGTCTGCATTTGATGGACAGTGCCGCTCATATGCGTCTGATGACGGTCGGTATTGTTCTGCTGATTGCACTGCGATACGCACCAGAGGGTTTGATCCCCGAACGGACGGCCCGTAAGCACTGATGCGCCGAGTCAATAACAATGGGGTTGGACGTTAAGTCTGGCCCCATTTTCAT
>Ga0102948_1000813_pt1 | contig 12396 bp, 12 predicted proteins | sample SalPonA_A_H2O_MG_FD_78211 | JGI IMG/M metagenome (GOLD analysis project Ga0102948, IMG submission 78211) | Water microbial communities from South San Francisco under conditions of wetland restoration - Salt Pond MetaG R2A_A_H2O_MG | ecosystem: Environmental > Aquatic > Non-marine Saline and... | reverse complement strand
TAGTAACAAAATATGCATTTTGCAAACTGGGCCACTCTCTTCTTTGCAAAATGAAAATTAAGGCTTTGAAAACATCAAAACTGCCCGATATGCATCGCTTATAGAGGGTATGGCACGGTGCGTGCAAAATTCGATCGTAGATCAAATTTGCCCATGCCGAGGACTCTATGAGAAAGCTTATATGTGGATTGATGTTAAGTGTCGTTGCGCTTCAAACATACGCTGAATCGGTCAAAATTTTCATGTACCACAAGCAACCTCCCTTCGTGATTGAGGCTGCGAACCGAGACGGTTTGATCTTTGAGGTGGTTGAATTGTTGAATCAACAGTCGAAGTCAGGATATACGTTTGAAGTCGAGATCCTGCCTCGTCCACGATTGAACGCTGAGCTTGATGGTTGGCGAAACAATGATTGCCAAAAGAAGCGGACTGCCTGCAATGATGATTGGGTAGTTTTTTGGGTTACGCCTCAGTGGGGTTGGGGGGAAAATGCGGCGGAGCGCTTTAGGTGGGTTGATCTATTCCGAGACTCTGACGTGCTTGTGTCAAATAAGACTAATCCCATTGATGCCTCGAATTTAGTCGGACACGTCTTTGGCGCGGTCCGCGGCCATAAATACCCCCCCGAGCTGGAAAATCCAATCAACGCGGGTCAGCTAGTGCGCCAGGACGGTAATAATGAGGGATCTGTTCTAGAACGGCTAGCCAACCGGCGTGTTGATGTCACTATGATCCAGCAATCTGCACTTGATTATCTTTACAGAAACGATATCAACGTCAGAGATCTCAGGAATGATCTTCATGTCGCAGAGTTCAAGTCTTTTATGCTTCAGGTGATGCTTCCCAATACCAGAGCGGATCTGGAGACTGTCATTGCACAAGCAAAGAAGAGCCCAGAGTGGAAGCGTCTATTTGACAAGTACGATATTGAAATATAGGCCCGCACTGAGGGGAATATGACATGGTCAGCTTTTGGTTACCCGGCGATTCGATCGTATCACGCCTCCTAAAGACGGCTTTTGGAGCTTATGTACTGATAGCCGTTACGATCGTTTTGATAGAGGTTTGGTCAAATTATGGTCAAACACGTGAACGGATTGCTCTAAGCTTACACGAGACTCAAAGCCTAGTTGATAGTGGCCTCGCAAACGCTGTCTGGTACGTCGATCAACCTCTTCAGGTCGCGCTACTAGAGGGACTTATCAAACGCTCAGAGGTCGAGGCCGTGAGGCTATTGGACGCCGAGGGCAATTTGCTGCACCAAGCCGGCAACGAGCGTTTATTGGATAGTCAACCAGACAATCTCGGAGACCTGCGACATCAATTTCCACTTTTTAAACCTCAGGACCGGAGTAACGGCGACTCCCAAGTGATCGCGCAAATGGAACTATTTTCAAGTAGCGAGATTGTCTGGTTGCAGATGCAGCCGATCATTATGGGAATGATTATGGCCGCTACTCTCAAGGCCTCGGCTCTGTGGATCATTTTCCTCTATTTCGGTTGGCGCATGGTCTCGTTACCACTGCAAGATTTAAGGGAGTTTGTCCTCGGACGTGGCAAAAAACGGGCGTTATTGTCACCCAAAGCTGAGAATGAAATTGAAGCACTTGATCGCTCGATTCGGATCGCGCGGGATAAAAGCGAGCGCGCCCTCAACGATAAGGTGGATGAAATTAATACGCTCCTCAAAAATGCTGAGGTAGAGCTTCATCGAGAGCGTCTCTCCGGGGAGCTTGATCTTGGTTACAAATGGGAGCTCTGCCTAGAGACACTGGAGCTCAGAGCTGATCAAACGCTCTCACGCTGGATGGGTTTAGAAGCGTCGGAGACGAACACTTACCCAGCATCTAAGTTGTTTGAAATGGTGCTGCCTGAATGGCGAGCGTCGTTGATTGAGGTAATCCAGACTAGTGCTGAGCAAACTGCTGCGAATCCGAATTACACGCTCTTGACTGAGCATCCGCTCATTCGACGTGACATAGATAAAGTCATATGGGTGAAGGTCGTCGGAAAGGTTATTGAGATTGATGGCCGCACCCTCATTGTCGGGAGTGCCTCTGATGTTAGCGAGCAGATTCAGTATCAGTCGGAGCTCAAAACTATGCTTGAGAACCAACAGAGGCTAGCGGAAAAACAGAAAGAGATGTTTGCGATCATAGGTCACGAGCTACGGACACCGGTTGCAGCTATCAGCATGATAACGGTTGACGACAGCACCGCTGTAGACGATCGAATTGATCAGATATCGGACATATCATCCCATCTGTTGGCGGTTCTCGATGATTTGCGAGTGGTTGTCGCGCCTGAAAGAGCTTTGGAGTCAAAACTGCAGACGGGCGACCTAGTCAATTTAGTGAGGCGCGCGATTTCTCCCCTCGCCAATTACGTGAAAAAACAGGGAATGATGCTTCATGTGACGCTTCCTCAAAATCCAGTTAACACCTTCAGTTTCCACGAGCAACCACTTCGGCAGAGCGTTACTAACCTTGTAAAAAACGCGGCACTTCACTCTGAGGGACACAATATTTACCTAAGCCTGAAGTATGAATTTCTGGGAACAGAGGGGGTGCGTGCGCAGCTCAGAGTAGAGGATGACGGCGTGGGCATTCCTGAATTAGGGCGTGCCAATATTTTTGAGCCGTTTTGTCGCGGAAATACAAATAAAGATGGCTCGGGCCTTGGTCTCTTTATCGTAAAGCAGATGGCCGATTTAATGGGAGGCGAGTTAGTATGTTCAAGAAGTGCTTATGGCGGTGCATGCTTCGATTTGTACTTTAAGATGGCGAGGCTGGAGATGAATCCATCAGCATCGGCATCTGACATTAAGGTTTCGCTCGATGGCGTGAAAATCCTATTTGCGGAGGATGATTTAACAATTCGACTGCTAACAGAACGAATCTTGCGATCTAAAGGGGCGATTGTTAGCAGTTTCGAAAATGGAAAATTAGCTCTTGACGCGTTTTTGCACAATCAATTTGATCTAATTTTTACAGATCTGATGATGCCAGAAATGAACGGTGAAGAGCTCACTACAGCGATTCGTGAGACTGGATCTAAAATACCTATCGTAGGTTGTACAGCTGCTGTTTTAGGAAACGAAACTGAGCAATTAATTCTTGAAGGGGCGAACATTGTTATTCCAAAGCCCATCACGGCAGATCGTTTGATAGACGTGTTAACGGAGATTAACTTCAGCCGCAGGTCGGAGGCCTGATACCGCTGGTTGGTCGTCGCTATCGGTAGTCGATGTCAATCTACAAGACGGTTGTTGTAACCAAACTGTCTGTGGCATCTCTTGAACCAGGTCTAGATTGAATCCGTAAACTTGGTTGAATTAACGTTGAGACTACAGAGTGAGTTGCCAAGATAAAATCACCTACTTGTTGGCTCAAATGAACGAGGCCCTAGAGGTTAGAGAGAGAATGTTGCAGGGGTTAAGGCATCAGTCAAGGGTGCTTGATGACCGTTCTAAACTCCTGAAACAGCTAAAACGAAAGGACAGAGTAGCAGCCGGATCGGATCTAGGCTGGCATTATTTGGGGAGCTGACTTTGAGCGGGTGACATTTACGCCGACCTCTCACTCCGACCCTATAGGTTGTTCTCTGCGGATCAAAGTCACAGTTAGTTCACACTGGACCGATGACTTCGTTGCCACCATGGGTCTTGGCGATCAGCAGGTTATCCTGCGCCTGATGAATCATCTCATGCACTGACTCCGTCTGCTCTGGCACGTAGGCTGTTGTGCCGATGCTGAGCGTCAAGTTTAGTGGCTCTTCGGTAAAATCGAACTCCAATGTTGCGGCGATTTTCTGCAGACGTTCTCCCATGCCCAGAGCATCTCCGATATCCGCCTCGGAGAGCAGCATGGCGAAGAGATCATCACCGAAACGACAGATAAAATCTGAGCTGCGTTGTGTGAGGGAGATTCTTTCGGCGAAGCTTTTGAGTACCTGATCACCGGCGTCCCAGCCATAGCGATCGTTAATATCGCTGAAGTTGTCGATATCAACAATGACCAGAGCAAACCGCATATTGTCGAAACGTTGGGCTTCACCGAAGGCTTTCTCTAGCACGGTAATCAGTGCTCGGTGACTGCGCAGGCCCGTCAGAGGATCACGCATCACATCGCGCAGGTGCGCCTGTTGAAGACGACTCAGTTCGGTGGTGTTACGCATCGCGAAGAGCCAACGTTGGCTATCCAGCTCTACCAGTGTCATCTCAAAAATTTGCGCTTTGGTGAGGCCCAGATGCCCCCAGATATGCGGCGCATCCGGTCCAAGCAATAGTTCAAGTTTGGCGCGTTTAAGATCGTTAGCCTGAGCATCGCGCTGCGCCTCTCTAATCCGCTCTAAACGCTCCTCATCGAATAGCTCGTCGAGAGAAAACTCACTCAATTTCCGGGTATCCAGCCAGAGGTTTTCTCCAGCCGACAGCGGCTCAATGCGGTTAGCGTTGAGCACGAAAAGTATGTCCGGCGAAGCGTTAATCAGTGCAATGCCCTCGGGACTACGATGGAAAGCTTGGCTCATCCGACTCTTCTCCTATTGGTCTACTTAGAGACTAGCAGGGGATTGGCTGGCAGCAAGCCTATCGGGCGCTTTTTAGCTCTCGGTAGATGCTGACCGAAAAAACCACCAATCCGGCCCAGATAAACATGAAGCTAATCATACGTTGCAACGGGAAGGGCTCCTGTAGAATGAAGATCGCACTGATAATCTGTAATGTTGGCGCTAGGTAGTTAAGAAAGCCTAGCGTGCCGAGTGGCAATCGCTGGGCAGCAGAGGCGAAAAGTAACAAGGGGACCGCAGTCATGAGACCTGCGCCTACCAGTGCCCAAGTGTGTGAGCCAAAATGATTTTGCCCCTCCTGCGATAACCAGTAGACATACGCCAGTGCTAGCGGGGCGACTAGTAGTGTCTCGACGGCAAGCCCCGATATTGAGTTGACGGGGGTGCGCTTGCGAATAAGACCATAGAAACCGAAGAGCGATGAGAGTGAGAGTGCGATCCAGGGAACGCGACCCAGTGCAATCAGTTGCCAGAGTACGCCGATGACCGCCAGAGCGACAGAAATTCGCTGCAGTTGATTCAGCTTTTCCCCCAGGAATATCCTGCCAAGCACAACGGCAATAAGAGGTGAGAGAAAATACCCCAGACTGGCCTGAATCACCTCTTTTTGAGCGACCGCCCAGATATAGACCCACCAGTTAAGACTGATGAGGATAGAGCTGAGTGTTAACCAGGCCAGCGTTCGTGGCTGACGCATTAACGCCAGGGTTGACTGAAGTTTGCCACTGGCCAGCAGTAATCCAGCTACGATCGCCAGACACCAGATAACACGGTGTGCCAGTACCTCGTCGGAGGGGACCTCAGCCAGCAGTGTAAAGTAAAGACCGAAGCCCCCCCAGATGGTGTAGGCTCCGGTACCTTGTAAGAGACCCTGAGTATAGGGCCTCACTCAGCATTGACCGGAAGGGATATAATATCTGGATGTTGCTTGAGTGTACTGATTAAGCGATCCATCTCGGCATCAGTGCCAATGGTAATACGAAGGTAATTGGCGATCTCAGGTCTGCTAAAGTGGCGCACCAACACCCCTTTGGTGCGCAAGAAACCCATCAGCTCGCCACCTTCGATATATCGATGTTCGGCAAACAGAAAGTTTGTCGCGGAGGGCAGGACTTTGAATCCAAGTTCAGCCAACTGTTGGGCGGTATTTTCTCGCGTAGCGATAATTTTTTGAGTGCACTCATCGAAATACGCTGGGTCCTGTAAAGACGCTACGCCCGCTTTGATTGCCAACATATCCATTGGATAGGAGTTGAACGAGTTTTTTACCCGTTCCAGTGCATCAATCAGATCCGGATGTCCGATTGCGAATCCGATACGTAATCCCGCCAGCGATCGAGACTTGGAGAAGGTCTGTGTCACCAGAAGATTGGGGTAACGATCGACAAGCGCGATCGCGGATTCACCGCCAAAATCAACATAGGCTTCATCGACCAGCACCAGCGACTCAGTATTACGCTGTAGCAGTGCTTCAATTCGCTCTAGCGCAAGCGCCCGACCGGTTGGCGCATTAGGGTTGGCAAAGATGACACCGCCGTTCTCAGTTGGGAAACGCTCAAGGTCGATCTCAAACGAGTCAGTCAGCGGTACGTTGACCAGTTCGATTCCGTAGAGGTCGGCATACACTTCGTAGAAGCTGTAGGTAATACTTGGTTTAATCAGTGGTTTCTGCTGACGGAAAAAGGCCATAAACGCGTGGGCAAGCACTTCGTCAGATCCATTACCAACAAACACTTGATTGGTTTCAACTGCGTAGGTAGCGGCCAGGGCTTGCTTCAACTCCGCGGCCTCCGGATCTGGATAGAGTCTCAGGCGGTCAGTATCAAACTGATGCACCGCCGCGGTTACACCAGGCGCTGGTGGGTAGGGGCTTTCATTGGTGTTCAGTTTTGTCAGATCGGCGACCTTAGGCTGTTCTCCCGGCGTGTAGGGCACAAGGTCGTGAATCTGCGGACTCCAGAATTTACTCATTAGACTGCTCAAAACAAGGTTTGTTGGGAATGCAATGCTAGCAGAACAGATAGGACTAAAGAAGCGGGGTAGGTGGCCGACACCAGCTCATTTACTGGTGTCGGCCGGATTTACCCAAACGATGGGGCGATACGCTCCAACGTTCGGACTCCTCCATATGAACAGTAATGGATGACGATAGCAACCAAAAAAATACGTAAAAAACTGAAATTAGCACAAAGTCTAATGAGGATGATCTTATATCGATTCAGCTAGGCTCTAGTAGAGCTCATCCCAGCCGTCACTTAACTGGCGTGCAAGGCGACGCTCTTCCATCAGCTCTTCGATATCGCGGCGGCGCTTGGAGTTGTAACGAACTTTTGAGCGGGTATTCTCTTCATCCTCTTCGAACTGATCGCTCCAGTCCTCAATATCATCGATATTTTGATCGACACGAACTTTGGTGCCCATCTGTCTCTCTCTCTTTACATTGGGTTTCACAGCAATTGATTAAAAAATAATCAGATCGCCCTTATATGGCGAAATATAATCCACGGCTTTCAGCTCAGAAAAATTAATTTTTTTTATTGAATCAGGCAAAAAAGGTGGTTTTTTCTAATCGATGACCGAGGCTTGAAAGCGCTAAGCGACGCGCCGAAGATGCTTGTTGTAAAGCGTTTAAGCGCAGTCAATAATGTTGCCCCCTAATTAATCGCTGAGATATTGCGTTGCGGCAGTTACTCTCAATTACACTTCCAGTCGCCTTAGGGTATGTACCTCTGGGTATGGCGTTCGGCGTCTTGTTTGTCAGCCAACTCGATTATGCCTGGTATATGGCCAGCGCTATGGGGTTATTTATATTCGCAGGATCGGCTCAGTTTTTATCCGTTGGCTTGATCGCGAACAACGCTGGGCTGTTGGAGGTGGGTGTGGCAATTTTTCTGCTCAATGCGCGTCACATCTTTTATGGCATAAGCCTTATCAGCGATTTACGTCTGCGTGGTTGGCGGCGCTGGTATCTGATTTTTGCGCTGACGGATGAGAGCTACTCGTTGATCACAGCCTTGCCAAAAGAGCATCGTTCGCAGCAGCAAATGTGGCAGATTGCCATGCTTAATCAAAGTTACTGGGTAATAGGGTGTACCCTGGGCGCCCTTTTAGGCGAGGGCGTTGACATACCCACAGAGAGTCTAGCGTTCGTTCTCCCGGCTCTGTTTATCGTGCTCTGTATTGAACAGTACCGCGTGGTTCGCGCGCCGGGTCTGATGCTCGCGGCAGCATCGCTGGCAATGCTGGCGTTCTGGCTCTGGTCTGAACAGATGTTGATTCTCTCAATTGCACTGGCGCTCAGCTTGCTGCTAATGACCTACAGGAGCGGGCGGTGGATAGCTACATCTGGGGGCTGATCCTGGTCGGTACACTGGCCACCTTTTCAACGCGGGCGTTACCCTTTGTGCTGCTTGCGCCCTTCGCCACTCATCCGCTACTGCAGTTTCTGGGGCGCTATCTTCCACCCGTTATGATGGTACTGTTGGCGGTCTATGCTGGAGCTGATCTGGTAAAAGTGGTGGCTACGCCTACAGCAATAGTTGCCGCGACGCTTTGCACTGCGTTGCTGCAGTGGTATCTGCGCAACCCCCTGTTTAGCATCTTCCTAGGGACGTTGGTGTACGGTCTTTTAGGCTGACGCCTCAATTTCCACAGAACATTTCGTGCAGGGTCGCTATGATACGACTCGCCTGATCGCCATTGAGCGAATAGAAGATGGTTTGTGAATCACGGCGGGTTTTAACTAATCCGTCGCGGCGTAGGACCGCGAGGTGTTGTGACAGAGCCGATTGGCTAAGATCCAGGTTCTCATTAAGCTCACTCACTGAAAGCTCTTTACCGTCCAGATAACAGAGGATCATCAAACGACTGTCGTTTGCTAACGCCTTCATAAGCCGCGCGGCACTGCCGGCGTTCTCGCGCATCAGCTTCAAGGTGTCGGGTGGAAGTTTGGCAGTACTCACATGGGCCATCTGTTTCAGGTCTCTCAGGTGCATGCAGAATCGCTAATATACTAGAGCCTGATCAGACGAATGTAAATCGTCCAGCGCCGCCGTCCGCATCTCGGCCTATACTCATAACAGACAGTCGAGAAGGAGAGGCCAATGTACAAACGCGTACTGGTGACTACCGAAGAGGCAAATCGCTCAGAGATCCAGCTGAGCAAAGGGGTAGCGCTGACTGATCCAGAAGGTCATACCGAGTGGTTTATGAGTGTATATCATCCAGCATTCGAATCTGCTATTTCGGACGACCCAGCCACCGCGGCGGAGGCGCGTCAACTCTACGCACGCCATCGTCAGAATCAGGCCGATAGACGGTTAGCAGAACTGGCGTTTGAAACGGATGTTGCTGCTGATGTGAGCTGGCATCCGAGTTATCTGACAGCGGTCATACGCCAGGCTGAACGCTATCAGCCCGATATCATGTTGTTTCCGCGCCGCCAGAATCAGGATCTTGTAGAGTGGCTGGTGGGCGGCGACGAACAGGATCTCGTGCGAGAGCTTAAGGGGCCGCTGCTGTTTACGGCTGAGACGCCCTGGCCGACACACCCACGAATTGCAGTCGCACTCAACCCATTTCACTTGGATGAGCGTGACGACAGGCTAGAGCATGCTCTTCTGCAGACGGCTGATCGGATGGCACAGTTACTGAGTGCCGAGATGCATGTGGTGCACTGTTTTCAGAGCTTACCGCGCACAGCTATTTTCGATGAGCAACTTGTAACGGACTACACCAGCTTACAAGCGCGTGTGGGTGAGGAGCATCGTCAGCGTATTGAGGCACTGCTCGCAAGCATTGATCGTCCAATCGGTGGCCCAATGCTGCAATTAATAGAAGGGGACGTTCAATCGGAGCTGCCCAAATTTGTCGAACAGCAGAGAATTGATATCTTACTGCTGGGGACGACTGAGCACAGTCTGCTGGAGAGGCTATTGATCGGCAGCACGACCGAGCGTTTGCTCTCGCGAATCAGCTGCGATGTGCTTGTGCTTCATGATATCGAGGGCGGTTAGCTGTAGCCAAAGTCTCAATACTGGCCACGTCTGCCAACTCCATACCAGACTCACAGGGCAGTGGGGCGCACATCCATGTACGCCGGTTGGGCTGATTCATCCATGGCTTGGAGTCTCTTGTCCTGCCAGTCTGTCGCGCAGGTGGGAGCGTTACAGAGGCTTGTGCCGTACGATTTCTAACAGAGCGTCTCAGAGGGCGAATCGGGCAAAGACTGGCGCATGGTCGGACGGTTTCTCCATGCCTCGGGTCTCAAGGTCGATACCTGTTTCTACACAGCTCTGCTGCAGGCTGGGTGTTGTCAGAATCGCATCAATACGCAGGCCACGTCTTGGATCGTCCTCAAATCCACGGCTACGGTAGTCAAACCAGCTGTAGTGTCCGGTCTGTTCGGGGTGCATCTCACGGAAGCTATCGACTAAGCCCCAGCTGTGCAGTTGCCCAAGCCATTCGCGCTCTTCTGGTTGGAAACTGGTTTTACCGGTTTTGAGCCAACGTTTGCGGTTATCTTCGCCAATTCCAATATCCAGATCTGTTGGTGAGATATTGAGATCACCCATGACTGCGACAGCATTAGTTGGGTCGTTGTCGTCGCGCAGATAGGCGTTCAGATCAGCATAGAACTTACGTTTAGCTGGAAACTTGACTTCATGCTTGATGTTCTCGCCTTGCGGGAAATAGCCATTAATCACTCGCACTGTTTGACCATTCTCCGTGGCGAAGTCGCCAACTATCAGACGTTTCTGCGACTCTTCACTGTCGCTGGCAAACCCCCTCTGAATGGCCAACGCTGGCTGTTTGGAGAGTAGTGCGACACCATAATGCGTCTTTTGTCCATGCACGTAAGCCTGATAACCGAGGGCCTCAATTGCCTCAAAAGGGAATTGATCATCGGCTACCTTGGTCTCCTGCAGGCCGATCACATCGGGTTGATACTTACTAATCACTGCCTCAATTTGATGCAGGCGAGCACGAATTCCGTTGACGTTGAATGAGATCAGTAGCATGGAGTCTCCCGTGAATAGAGTTGAATTGGCGCGCTCGTCCGATTGATAGTTAAAAATTATGAGTGCTGTAAATAGGCTTAAATGGATCTATCGACACGAGCGCGCTAAGCTTGCCTCATTATTCGATTACAGTAAAAGGGAATGCCTCAGATGAGCCAGTATGATTACGATCTTTTTGTTATTGGAGCCGGGTCCGGCGGTGTGCGCGCCGCTCGCATGGCTGCAGCGCGCGGCGTACGTGTCGCGATTGCTGAAGATCTGCACCTCGGCGGCACCTGTGTCAATGTCGGATGCGTACCAAAGAAACTATATGTCTACGCTTCAGAGTACCGACAGGATATGGCTGATGCCCGAGGGTTCGGGGTCAATGCTGACCAGATCAGTTTCAACTGGGCGACCCTGCGTGACAACAAAAAGACCGAGATTAGCCGGCTAAACGGTATCTATGGAAATCTGCTGACTAATTCAGGGTGTGAACTCATCAACGGTCGGGCAGTGGTAACTGGGCCTCACAGTGTGCGTGTTAACGATCGAGATATCACAGCAGAGCGCATACTGGTCGCAGTGGGAGGCTGGCCTCAGAGACCGGATATTCCGGGTGCTGAGTGGGGCATCACCTCCAACGAGGTATTCGATCTGGAGACCTTCCCACAACGGGTCATGGTGGTTGGCGGTGGTTATATTGCCGTTGAGTTTGCTGGCATCTTCGCGGGCCTTGGCGCAGACACAGAACTGGTCTACCGCGGCGATCTCTTTCTGCGTGGTTTCGATATGGAGGTACGCCAGTTCACTGCTACCGAAGTGGCGCGCAAAGGCGTAACACTGAGCTTTAATGAGGATTTGGAACGGGTCGACAAGAACGTCGATGGATCTTTGCGTGTCACACTCAAATCGGGCGAGGTGCGTGAAGTCGACCAGATTATGTATGCGATTGGCCGTGTACCCAAAACAGCGGGTTTGGGACTGGACACTGCGGGCGTTGAATTGAACTCACGTGGTGCTGTTATCGTCAACGACCAGTTCCAGTCCACGGCGCCATCAGTATATGCACTTGGCGACGTGATTGACCGTGTTCAACTAACGCCTGTGGCGCTGGCTGAGGCGATGGCGTTGGTGGATCAGCTCTACGGTGACGCGGATACACCGCTACCGAACTACAAGATGATTCCGACGGCGGTGTTCTGCCAACCCAACATTGGCACCCTCGGGTTGAGCGAAGAGGAGGCGGTTGAGCAGGGTCTAAAGATCGACGTCTACGTATCCGATTTTCGTGCAATGCGCCACACGCTGAGCGGGAGTCAGGAGCGGACGCTTATGAAACTGATTGTCGAGCAGGGCAGTGAGCGAATTGTCGGAATTCACATGGTGGGTGCGGATGCAGGCGAAATTCTTCAGGGTCTAGCAGTGGCGGTTACAGCAGGTGCAACTAAACGAGATTTTGACCGTACCATCGGTATCCATCCGACCGCGGCTGAGGAGTTCGTTACCCTGCGAACTAAAACCCGGAGCATCTCATAGTAGTGATCAGTTTGCAGGCTATCTCTGGCTAACCCATCTTGCTTTAAGGGACTCAAAATCTGCCTGGATTAGTCCCCTGAGGTTGTGGTCAAAAACAGCGTAAAAGCACTCTAGTTTTGATTGCACGTATGTTTTCGCCCCCTGTTCTCGCCGAACATTGCGTGTAAGTTGACGAGCTCGTATTGAGGCTTGTCAGAGCGTGATAGAGCCCTCAAAATGGCAGAAGATTTGCAATGGCTGAGAACTCTCATTGTTGGAATCAGTCTCTAAAAGGTGACCGAATAGTGCT
>Ga0102948_1000810_pt1 | contig 12460 bp, 9 predicted proteins | sample SalPonA_A_H2O_MG_FD_78211 | JGI IMG/M metagenome (GOLD analysis project Ga0102948, IMG submission 78211) | Water microbial communities from South San Francisco under conditions of wetland restoration - Salt Pond MetaG R2A_A_H2O_MG | ecosystem: Environmental > Aquatic > Non-marine Saline and... | reverse complement strand
TGTTGTGGTGAATTAGGCTTACTATCGCTCATTTCTATCTCATAAGTGTTACACTCTAGCTAAATTGTAACTACCACAGTCGGATTAAGACAGCGAAACTTTTTATGCAAATTGAGCAGCAGTTAGCAGAAATTCAGAATGTCGTTGATGATGTGCTGAAATTAGCCCTTACAAAAGGTGCAACACAAGCCGAAGCAAGCATGTCAAAAGTGGAAGGTATTGCCGTATCTTCTCGCATGCAAGAGGTTGAAAATGTTGAGTTTACCAATGATGGTGGCTTAGGTATTAGTGTGTACGTTGGCAAACGTAAAGGCAGTGCTTCTACTGCTGATTTAAGTCAAAAAGCGCTTACGTTAGCGGTTGAAAAAGCCGTTGATATTGCACGTTACACGAGTGAAGATCCTTGTACAGGTTTGGCAGATGCTGAACTTATCGCGACTGAATTTCCTGATTTAGCGCTTTTTCACCCTGAAGTACTTGATACTGAAAAAGCTATTCAGACCACAATTGCGGCAGAAGCTGCCGCAATGGCATACGATAAACGAATCACAAATTCTGACGGGGCGTCATATAACGCAAACTTAGGTATGCGAGTTTACGGCAACACCCACGGCATTAATGCGGGTTACCCTAGCAGCCGTTATAGCCTAAGTTGCATGGTAATTGGCTCGCATGGTGATGACATGCAGCGTGATTATGCTTATACGGTTAATCGTCGCGCCTCACGCCTCGATTCCGCTCAAAGGGTAGGTGAAGATGCCGCTAAAGCAACGGTAGAACGTTTAGGTGCGCGCAAAATTAATACGGCTAACGTGCCGGTTATTTTGCACAAAGACATTGCCTCAAGCTTATTCGGACATTATGTCGGCGCCATAAGCGGTGGAAGCCTTTACAGACGCTCATCATTTTTACTAGATAGCTTGGATAAGCAAGTCTTTCCAGAATGGCTAAATATTGAAGAACGCCCATTTATTCAGTCAGGGCTGGCGAGTTCAAGTTTTGATAATGAAGGGGTCGCTACGCAAGACATGACCATTGTCGAAGCGGGAAGGTTGTCGACCTATTTATATACAAGCTATTCTGCGAGAAAACTAAACGCGAAAACAAATGGCCATGCAGGGGGGATCCACAACTGGATTATCGGTGACACAGGCCATAGCGACGCTGAACTTCTTAAAGAAATGGGCACGGGGTTACTTGTGACTGAGCTTATGGGACAAGGCGTTAACATTGTCACCGGTGACTACTCTCGTGGCGCTGCTGGCTTTTGGGTAGAGAATGGTGTTATTCAATATCCTGTTCACGAAGTCACCATCGCTGGCAACTTGCGAGATATGTTTAACGGTATTGTGGCAATTGGTGCTCAAAAAGACGCAAGAGGCAGCGTACAAACTGGCTCTGTGCTGATAAACCAGATGAAAATTGCCGGGAGTTAATCGTATTTAACTCAACGTTCTGCTTCATTTATCGTCTCGCGGTACGCGCGAGGCGATATTCCCTCAGATTTCTTAAATCGCTTAGAAAATGTAAACACATTACTGTAACCCACGTAATTTGCGATGTAAGCAATGGGCCATTGCGTGCTGGTTAGTAAGTTTTTAGCGCGTTGCATCCGCAGATGTATAACGTATTGCATTGGGCTACGCCCATATTCTGCCAAGCACAACCTGTGTAAATGAGGCGGTGAATAATGCACTCTCTCACTAAGTGCGTCCACCGACCATCCAAACTGCAGTTGCTTTTCTACATTCGAAAATAAACTAGCAAGTCGAGACACATGACTAGGAGGCTCAGGTGTCGCAATGCGATGCAAATAGTGTTTAATGATGGGGAGTACCGCTTGCCTGTGTTGCGTATTCGTTTCTGAGTAAAGTAATTCCATCGCATGATGTAACCCAGCCAGTTCAACGTCCTCCATACAGGTTGCTTCATTGCTTTTTAGGTGCGACCACAGTGCTGAGTTTGATAAGTTTAGCCAAATGATATCCCACTTCTCGCTGTCTATAGTGACCTCGAAACTCTGGTGTGCGGGTAGAATAATTAATCCACCAGTAGCAAGGGTATACTGCCCAGATGGGGTATTGAACTTACCCTGGCCGTTCAGTGAAAAAAATAAAGTGTGATTTGGCGGGTTAACCCTTCCAACGACATAGTTCCCTGCTAAGTTCGAACAACCAGCAAGCTCTATCTCTAATGCTCTTATTTCCGGTGCATTGCTGCTATCAATGAAGCGCTCGATACATTGAGGCCCAATATTGACAATGTCACGGAAGATAAATTTCATAGTGAATGATAGTTTCGGATAAATGAAAGAGAGGAATAAGCATAATCCATTGCGTAACTTTTAGCTATATTTCATAGCAATTGATAGAGGCAGAGAAAAGGCATAAGAATGACAAGTGTCGCACAGGTAATCGCGCAGCAAGATTGGCAAAATCCAGTCGTATTTCAGCGTAATCGCATAAATGGTCACAGCCCTTTACATGGCTTTTTGAATGAAACCGATGCGCTACTGCATAAAAACAGCCAACGAACGTTATTAAACGGTCAGTGGGAATTTAGGCTATTCGAAAAGCCTGAGCAGGTTTCTGAAACGGTGTTAGCCAATTCACTGCCAGAGGCTGAAAAAGATCAATGGCGCATGATGCCAGTACCGGCGAATTGGCAAATGGAAGGTGAAGATAAACCCATCTATTGCAACGTTAAATACCCGTTTCCAGTAACGCCTCCACACGTCCCTTCAGACAATCCTACCGCTTGTTATCGCAAAGCGTTCAACGTTGATGCATCATCGTTATCGAAAGCGAACCATATTGTATTTGAAGGGGTGAACAGCGCGTTTCACCTATGGTGTAATCAGCAATATGTGGGTTACTCGCAAGACAGTAGGTTACCAGCCGAATTTTCACTTTCGCCATTTTTAAAAGAAGGTGTGAACCTACTGACGGTAATGGTTATTCGTTGGAGCGATGGAAGCTATCTTGAAGATCAGGATATGTGGTGGCTAAGCGGTATATTCCGTGATGTTTATTTAATTGAAAAGCCTAACGCACACATTCAAGACGTGTTTGCGACACCGTCGTTGGACGCGTGTTATCGCGACGGAAGCATCGCAATTCGAACCGCTATCAACGCGCCGTCGACGTATAAGGTCGGTGTACAGTTGTTTGCTGGCAGTACGTCGGTCACCTCGCAACATTTAGCGCATACCAATAATCGCCGTATCGATGAAAAAGGCGGCTGGGATGATGTCATATTTCAATCGTTACACGTTGAATCTCCTAAAAAATGGACAGCGGAAACGCCTAACCTGTATCGCTTAGTAGTAACGTTATTTGATGAGAATGACAGTATTGTTGTAGCCGAGGCATATAACATCGGCTTTCGTGTCGTTGAGATGCTAGACGGGCAGCTTTGTGTCAATGGTGCGCCCCTTCTTATTCGCGGTGTGAACCGTCACGAACATCATGAAAGCAAAGGTCACGCGGTATCTGAAAAAGATATGCTTGAAGACATCAAGCTGTTGAAGCAGAACAACTTCAACGCAGTGAGAACAGCACATTATCCCAATCACCCCCGTTGGTATGAGCTTTGCGATGAGTATGGCTTATATGTAGTCGATGAAGCCAATATAGAAACTCACGGCATGTTTCCAATGGGCCGTTTGTCACGAGACCCACTATGGGCGGGCGCTTACATGTCCCGTTTCACGCAAATGGTTGAGCGGGACAAAAATCATGCTTGTATTATTATTTGGTCGCTAGGTAATGAGTGTGGTCACGGGCCCACTCATGATGCTATGTATGGTTGGTCGAAGTCGTTTGACCCATCACGTCCTGTTCAATACGAAGGCGGTGGAGCTAACACGACGGCTACAGACATTCTGGCGCCAATGTATGCGCGCGTTGATAGCGACGTGGAAGATGAAGCCGTTCCTAAGTGGGCCATCAAAAAGTGGCTGTCATTACCTGGCGAGAATCGGCCTGTTATTCTGTGTGAATATGCACATGCCATGGGCAATAGTCTTGGAAGCTTTGAAGATTATTGGGAAGCTTTTAAAACTTACCCACGATTACAAGGCGGGTTCATTTGGGACTGGGTTGACCAAGGGTTAGTAAAACATACCGCCAGTGGCGAAGCCTATTGGGCTTATGGTGGCGATTTTGGTGATATTGATAATGATCGTCAGTTTTGTATTAACGGCTTGTTGTTCCCTGACAGAACGCCACACCCTGCATTATTTGAGGCTAAGTATTGCCAGCAGCATCTTCAGTTTTCGTTAACCGAGGAAGCCAATGCTTATGAGGTTAATGTCGATAGCGATTTCCTTTTCAGGACAACAGATAATGAAACACTATGTTGGCAAGTGCTTGAAGATGGTGAGGTCATTGCGCAGGGTGATACCCCGCTACAAGTAAAGCCCCAAGCATCAACTGTAGTTAATATTATGCCTGACATCACTTTTGTTGCGGGCAAAACCTATCATTTAAATATCGACGTTGCGCTTTCTAATGACTGCGCTTGGGCACAGGCAGGTCATATTACCGATACCGAACAGTTCAGCCTTGTTAATAAAGCGGGTCTCTTACCAGCAACGGTACCTCATTGTAATGACGCTATCACACTGAGTGAAAGCGCAGATACGATAGATGTTATCACCGACTCCAGCACGTTTCGTTTTGACCGCCATTCAGGGTTACTTACTCAATGGATGAAAAATAACGTTTCGTTGCTTGCTAGCCCTCTAGAAGATAACTTTTTTAGGGCGCCACTAGATAACGATATCGGCGTAAGCGAGGTGGATAACCCTGACCCTAACGCATGGGAATCTCGTTGGAGAAAAGCGGGTATTGGCCAGTGGTCAAGGGCTTGTAAAGGCATAACGACAAACAAGAGTATGAGCGATATTCGAATTACGGTGTTATTTGAGTACGAATTCAACGGGACTACTCAAGCAATAACAACGTGGGTATATACCATAACCGGCGATGGCGCGCTGAGCGCTAATGTAACTGTTACGCTAAACGACGCACTACCGCCTATGCCAAGAATAGGATTAAGTGTGGCAATGCCTAATAGCCAACACAACTCGGTATCATGGCGTGGATTGGGACCATTTGAAAACTACCCTGACCGAAAAGCAGCAGCTCGCTATGGTGCTTACGAGGCGTCGGTAGCGTCGATGCATACGCCGTATATTTTCCCGACCGACAATGGTCTACGTACGCACTGTAAGTGTCTTGAGCTAGACAGCCTAACGGTATCAGGGGACTTTCACTTTTCTGTTAGTCAATACTCACAACAACAGCTCGATGAAGCAAAACATACCTATGATTTGCAGAGCGAAGAGAATGTACATGTCAATATAGATCATGCGCACATGGGCGTTGGCGGCGATGATTCGTGGAGTCCCAGTACGCATAAAGCATTTCTGCTTGAAGAAAAATACTATGCATACTCACTATTGTTTAATGCAATTTAACCACGTATGACAAGGTAATAAAAAAGGGCCTGCTTTTGCAGGCCCTTTTAGTATCAACTATACCGATAGGTTAATAGGTAAACGTTATTATCAGCTATCAACCGAGCCGCAGAAGCGATAACCTTCACCATGAATGGTTACTATCAGCTCTTCTTCTGAAGGAACTGACTCGAAATGCTTACGAATGCGACGAATAGTAACATCTACGGTTCTATCGTTCGGGCGCAACTCTCGACCTGTCATTTCCATTATAAGCTGCTCGCGGGTAAGAATTTTACCAGGGTTGCTTAAAAATAAATGAAGTGCTCTAAACTCGCTTCGAGGTAGGCGAAATTCTTTTCCTGTCGGAGAAATTAATGACCGACTGTCGCCATCTAATATCCAACCGTTAAAGTTAACACGGCTTGGTAAATCATCGTCTTCGTTTGCATTTGTTGTACGTGACAACAAGTTGCGTGCACGAATGGTTAATTCTCTTGGGTTAAATGGCTTAGTAAGATAATCATCTGCACCGATCTCAAGGCCAAGAATACGATCAACGTCGTTGTCTCGACCCGTTAAGAAAATTAACCCAACGTTTTTACGGTCACGAACTTCGCGTGCCAAAATAAGGCCATTCTTACCTGGCAAATTAATATCCATAATGACTAGGTTAATTGCGTGATTTTCAAAAAAGTCATGCATTTGGTCGCCATTCTCAGCTTCGAATACATTGTACCCTTCTGCCTCAAATAAGCTTTTAAGTGTGGTACGTGTTACCACTTCGTCTTCTACAATTAACACATTTGGCGTCTGCATGGTGTTCTATACTCTTTATACAATCGGTTTAAGCAATTACTGATTTAATATTAATATTCATAAACTTATTTGCAAGTAACGACTGAATATTTTAACAGTTTACGTATTGGGTTTTAGTCAACACAAATCAAGTAACGTTCATTGGATAAACAAATTTTTAATCGGTTTTGGCATCGGATACTGGAAACACAATGATGAATTCAACGCCGTCACCTTCTTCACTGGTGATAGAGATTGAGCCGTTCAATGCTTGTGTCACTAAGTTGTAAACCAAGTGCATACCTAGTCCTGAACCGCCTTGTCCACGCTTAGTGGTGACAAAGGGATCAAAAATACGCTTTCTTATGTCTTGAGGAATACCTTTTCCGTTATCCCGGTAGACAAGCTTCAATTTGTTTGTAGTAACTAGTTCGGCACAAATATCGATTTGGCCTTCTTCAATATCCTCAAACCCATGAATTACTGAGTTCATAATGAGGTTAATCAAAATTTGGTTTATTGGACCAGCCTTCGTTTCAACGCTTAGGGTAGGATCGCACTCAAGGTTGATTTTGTGTTTTAATTTTTTTAAACGAGGCTGCAAAGACAGTAGTATCTCATTAACTAGCTGTGCAAAGCAAAAAGTTCTGCTTGTTTCGCTTGATTGGTCGACGGCCACTTGTTTAAAGCTTGAGATTAGCTCTGCTGCGCGGTTTAAGTTGCGATAAATGATGTTTAAGTTTTCATTACTTTCGTCCATGAAGCGCTGCATGGCACTGGCTTTTAATGTTTTATTCTCGAAATCTTTTTTGATGACCGCCAAACGGTCTAGCATCATGGTCGATGCGGTAACCCCTAAGCCAATGGGGGTATTAACTTCATGAGCAACGCCCGCAACCATATCACCTAGCGATGCCATTTTTTCATTTTGTACAATTTGGCGTTGGAACTGATGTAATTTTTCCAGTGTTTGGATAAGTTCTTGGTTAGCGTCTTTTAACGCAATAGTGCGTTGACTCACCATTTCCTCAAGACTCGCATTGAGCTTTCGGTGTTGATCTTCAGCTTGTTTTTGTTTTTGCATGTACTCTTGCACGCGTGACAGCATGATATTTATGGCGTCTGAGAGCGCGTCTACCTCTTTGAGGTTCGTGGGGGTTGCACGGGATGCATAGTCGCGTTGTCGAGAGGTGCGTTGCAAAAATACCGTTAGGGTATCAATGGGCGTATTAATAATCCGCTGAAAACGCAACGCGGCGTATAAGCTGAGTATTAGAAGAATAGCCATTACGCCAAGATTAAGCAAAATGGCATCTCTTACTATCGAATTAAAATTATCGGCTGAAACGCGTAAATATATCCACCCTAAATGTAAGCCGGTTTCATCGTCAAATATACGATTAGATACTTCGATATAGCTGTTATCTTCTGCAAACGTAGGTCGGCTGTCTAATGCCGTAAGCTGGCGTTCTTTGCTGCCGATAAGCAGCTGCCCTTCTTTGTTATAAGAGGCGAAGCTTTCAACGGGAGAGACATTTTGTGTTGATGCTGGAATCCGTTGATAGATGTGGACATTAAGTACTTGAGCCGCAGAAGTAAGGGCCTTCAACCTATCTTCGATGAACGCTGGGTCGTCTTTAATCAGTGGCATACTTGCACTGCGACCAATCAGGCTGGAAAGCGTAATAACCGTAGATTCTATTTCGTGGCGATACGTTTTAATTTGCGTGTATACAGACAAACCAGACGACACAACCAATACAAAAGTTGTGATTGTCATCACCGCCCATAGAAATAGGCTTTTAATGGAGAGCTTTGGTGCCCGGTCAGTCATTTTATTTTTTTATTATCTTTAATCAGTGCTTTGTAATAGTGGCGCAAATTTAGTCAAAAGAAAAGCGCCATGTAAGCTTATATGTTCTCGTTGTACTACATAAACATAGCGCGGTATAGCGCCACATATTTTTCAGCGGCGTGCTCCCAAGTAAAACGGGTGCGCATACCACGTTGTTGCATCTCTCTGAATTTAACGGGGTGCTCGTAGTAAAACAATAATGCACGCCTGATGCAGTTAAGTAATGCCTCTGGTGTGGGCTCGTTGAAGCAGAACCCTGTTGCCTCAGAGGTTTGAGTAATGTCAAAGACGGTATCTTTTAAGCCGCCCACAGCCCGAACGATGGGTACGGTGCCATACGCTAAGCTATACATTTGGTTTAAACCGCAGGGTTCAAATTGTGAGGGCATCAAGAAAAAGTCAGCGCCGGCCTCAACATAGTGTGCGTGTTCGGTGCTAAAGCCGTTGATAAACGCAAATTGTGTTGGATGTTGTTGGGCAAACTCATCGAGATCCATGCATACATGCGGGTCGCCGGTTCCAACAATGACAATTTGTAGGTTGTGGGCAACGAGCTCATCAAGTATCGGCAGTATGTAACCAAACCCTTTTTGTTCCGTTAATCTACATACCATACCTATCACCGGGATGCGTTCATCCTCGGGGAGGCGTGCTGTTCTTTGTAAGGCTAACTTGCATACGTTTTTTGTGTGCAACGTATCAACGTCATAATTCTCCGGTAAAAATTTATCCGTGGCCGGGTCCCACTGTTTATAGTCGCAGCCGTTCAGTATACCTGACAAATCTGCTCCTCGTTTCACAAGCCGCTCATGCAGCCCATGGCTGCCTAAGTCGGTCAACAACTCGCTTGCATAGTTTGGGCTAACCGTTGTGATTTTAGAGGCAAACTCAATGCCCGTTTGCAACATGTTGATATAGCCACCGTGAACCTGAGTGAGAATGCCGGGGTGATGACGTAAAAACGGAATACTCTCTAATGCATGCACACCTTGAAACGCTGCATTATGGATAGTGAAAACGGTTTTGGTGCGAGTGAAATGACCAGATTGGTCGTGAGCCATCAAAAATGGCAGCATGGCGGTATGCCAGTCGTGACAGTGAATAATATCAGTAGGCAAAGACAGCGCGTTCAGTGTATGCAATACCGCACCGCAAAAGAAACTAAAGCGTTCACTGTTATCACCAAATGCTTCGTACGTACTGGTATAAAGCCCGTCTCTGTCGAAGTATTCAGGGTAGTCGACTAAATAAAGATCTACGCCATTAAAGAGCATGTGGCGAATACAGAAGTTGTACACTTTTGAATCGGTGAATAATGTCTGCGTGTCGGCAATTATCTGCGCATCATGCGCACTGGCTATTGCGCGATAATAAGGCATCACGATAGAGATGTTTTCTCCCATATCGCGAAGTGCTAGCGGCAGGGCTTTACCTACATCCGCTAACCCACCAGTCTTAACTAACTCTTCTACTTCGGAAATAGCAAATACAATGTTCACAGCGAAACCCCATAAAGATAGTCATTATCGTAATATCGACAGCATAAAGTAAACGCGCAATCGACAGGCCGGAAGGCACTGTGCCTGTCGTTGCTTTTTTGCAGATTTCATACGTTAGCACACAGAAGTGGTGTGATGCTATTGTAAAGCAGCGTGATACACAGAAAACTGTGTTGTTTGTGCTGTAGTGAATACGCGAGGAAAGTGTTCACCGAGTAGACCAGGGTAGGGGAGAAAACGATTGGCCACCATTTGTAGATGCCCATTGGCGTTTAACAGCCTGCGTGCGTCTTCAATAAAGCGTTTTGTGATGGTGTAATCGGTTTTTATGCCGGTATGAAACGGAGGGTTTGTGACGATGTAGTTCACGCGCTCTTCGACACCGTGCAAACCGTTCGCCGCAATTAATGTGGCTTGCTGCTGATTAGCCGAAAGCGTCATGGCGCTACAATAGACGGCCAAAGCACTCACGTCGGTCAAAATCATTTTTACATGGGGATTCTGTTTTAACAAGAAGCTAGCAATTACGCCGGCACCGCAGGCAAAATCCATTACAGAGCCGTTTAATCCAGACTGTAACTTTTCAAGTAAAAGCGCGGTGCCCTTATCAAGCGCGCCATGACTGAATACCCCTGGCATCGAGCATACCGTCCACGATTGCTCGCCAAGCGCATAGTCATCCGATTCAAACCACGCGTCTGCTTCAAACGGTAAATGCGCCTGTTCGATAATGGTTGTGATAATGCTGCAATGGCGCGCTGAATCTACTTTCTGGGTCGGGCCATATTGTTGCATTAGTTTAGCGGCGCTTTTTATGCCGCCTTTGTTTTCACCAACAACATGTAGCCTTGCCCCTTTTGGCACTATGCCCGCAGCCATTCGCAAAAGCATCTGAAAATGGGTTTTTGATTTAGGTAGATAAATCATCACATCTGAATAGTCTGCTTCAGTAGCGATAAAAGGGGTAAACATATGAGTATGAGGCCCGACTTTTTGCGTAACGTTAAACCCTTCTTTGGTAATGTCTCTGCTGTCGAATTGGGCAGTAGGCATTACTCGAACACACTCACTAAATACATCAAAATATTGATGCATAACATCAATATTTTTTTGCTTAAGTGAATCGAAGAAGTACGCATCTGAAGGGTTGATAAATAACCATTTACCTTCGTCAAAAAGCTGAATGTTACGTTCTAAAAGCTGGCTTTGAGGGGTAAGTATCATTATTCAGTACGCTCGAAGATGAGATCCCAAACGCCATGGCCTAATTTTTGTCCACGAGTTTCAAATTTAGTAATTGGGCGATATTCAGGACGTGGTACGTAGTCGCCTTCTTCTGCGGTATTCGCATAGCCTTTCGCGTTATTCATTATTTCGGCCATGTGTTGGGCATACGGCTCCCAATCGGTTGCCATGTGAAAGCAGCCACCAATGGCCAATCGAGAGCGAATAACTTCAACGAATTCTGGTTGAACAATGCGGCGTTTATGATGACGCTTTTTATGCCAAGGATCGGGAAAGAACAATTGTAAGCGAGATAAGCTGCCTTCGGGGATCATGTTTTTAAGTACTTCAACAGCATCATGTTCCATTACCCGAAGGTTCTCTACACCTTGTTCAGCAGCATCGGCTAAACATGCACCCACACCCGGACGATGCACTTCAATACCAATGAAGTTTTTATCTGGCGCTGCGGCTGCCATTTCTACCAGTGATTTGCCCATGCCAAAGCCGATTTCAACGACGACAGGTGCATTGCGACCGAATACATTTTCAAAAGAAAGTAACGAAGATTGATAATCGATGCCCTTCGTTGGCCAGTAGTCAGCAAGAGCGCGTTCTTGCGCTCTGGTAAGCCGCCCTTCGCGTTTCACGTAGCTTTTTACTTTACTAACATAAATGCCTGCGGCTTCTGCTTCCGCCTGACTTTTGAATTGCTTCATATTGCAATAACCTTTTACACTATTTTTCTGCTGGCGCATTATCCACTTAGCGGACTCTTATGCAATGCTATATTGAAAATAATAGCTGTTTTTTTAAGCGCCAGTACAACCCTGAAGCAGTGTAGCAAGCTTTTCTGGTTGTTCCAGTGGCAACATATGTGCGGTATTTTCAAATGTATAAAGCGTAGAAGAAGGCAAAGCATGGTGCATTTTGGCCAATGCGCTATACGGCGCAACAGCATCATCGCTTGCTGCAACAATGTTTATTGGTACGTTAATCTTAGACAGTGACTTCAACGTACTTTCTCTTGGCGTTGTAGATTTGGTATGCGCAAGCAGGGTGCTTTTGCCTAGGTCAGTAGCCATCTCTTTTACCACATCAGTAACGGTGGCATCGTTGAGTCTTGAAGGGTGAACAAAGCGTTCGACATAAGCGGGGTTGTCGGGAAGAAATTGCCCTTTTTCGAGTAAGCTCACTAGTTGCTTTCGCCTTGCCAACTCATCGTTAGATAACCCGTTTGCGTCATAACCAATTAGCGTGAGCGACGTGACATGTTGAGGGTTTTTTATTGCCCATAATGCCGCAATGAAACCGCCCATCGAGTAACCGACAAGGTGCACTTTTTCATCATCTAGCACTCGGTCACCGGTAAGCGATAGCATATCGTCTTTTGACGTAGCCCATTGAAGGGGAACGTAGCGGCGTTGATTGAGTGACAGTTTTTGCCACGTAGGTAACCAAATACGCTCGTCGCATAACGTGCCTGGCAAAAATAGAACCGGTGCAGATTGCGCCACAATGCGCTCCAAAACATAACAGATAATGCCGTGCATGCTACCATATTGGCTTGCACCCCAACTAACGGCTTTTGCACTATTGCCGAGTTTTCACTTAAAAAAGTAG
>Ga0102948_1000805_pt1 | contig 12475 bp, 14 predicted proteins | sample SalPonA_A_H2O_MG_FD_78211 | JGI IMG/M metagenome (GOLD analysis project Ga0102948, IMG submission 78211) | Water microbial communities from South San Francisco under conditions of wetland restoration - Salt Pond MetaG R2A_A_H2O_MG | ecosystem: Environmental > Aquatic > Non-marine Saline and... | reverse complement strand
GACGGTGCCTTAAAGGTCGGTGCTGATGGAACCATCCTGACAAGTAACGGCTACCCTGTGCTGAGTAACTTCCGGGCCGTTCCGGATGGCACCGAGAGCGTCACAGTATCCGCTGATGGCAATGTGACTTTCAGGACAAGCGAGGGTCTGACGACCTTTCAGATTCGTCTCGCACGGTTTAGCAACCCGAGCGGTTTGCAAAGTATTGGCTCAAATATCTACAAGGAAACGACCGGAAGTGGCCAGGCGAGCACCGGCCTTCCCGGCCAGCAGGGCTTCGGCCGTATTCTTCAGGGCTACCTCGAGACATCCAATGTCAATGTGGTTGAAGAGATGGTGAATATGATTACCGCGCAGCGCGCTTACGAGATCAACTCCAAGGCGATTCAAACCTCAGATCAAATGCTGTCGACAATTGCGCAGCTGAAACGTTAGTAATGAAGACCGTGAGAACGCTTCTCCTTATGACCTTTGCGGCCACGCTTCTTCATGGTGGGGAAGTTCGAACTGTTGCGTTGAGTGCTTTACTGGCGCCGATTCAGGATACAGGCCCGGCAGAGAAGCGGGCTCAACCCGAGGCTGCCCCGGTCGAAACGACGCGAGCTGAATTCCGCGTGCTTCGACTCTCCGACATTCTGCGCGCGATGGAGGAGGAACTGTCTCACGATATCTATCCTGCCGAGCAACTGAGCCTCAGCTCAAACTATAACTGGACCGGGTTGAGGATCGCCGATACGGTTGATTGGGGTGTCCGCATTGAGTCGGCCTTTGATCCGCGGGCGAATGGCCGCTGGTATCCGCTTTTCGAGCTAGTGGCAGACGGGCGTCCTATTGGTAAATACAGAATTCCCATTCACGTCTCCCACGTGAAAAAGGTTTGGGTGATCGACCAGAACATTGCACGTGGTGATTTGGTCAGCCGTCCTGCCATCAAAGCGGAGTCACGGGATATTTATGCCGAACGGGGGAGCTTGATCGATGCGAAAGAGCGGCTGGAGGGATTTGAAGCCTCACGCTCGTTGACGCGTGGACGCGTCTTGACCTGGGAGGATCTGGAGGAGCGGCCCCAAGTGAGAAAAAATTCAATCGTCGACGTGGAGTATCAAAACGGTGCCCTCGAGATCCACATGCGTGGGCGTGCCATGGAGGACGGAATGCATGGCGATTTAGTCACAATCCGAAACCTTGAGTCGAGCCGCGAGTTTGTGGCACAGGTAAACGGCGAGAGCCGTGTAAAGTTTGAAAATTAAGGGATCCTTTAAAATGAGAAGAAAACTACAGCTTACTATTCTTACGCTCTCGACACTCCTCGCTTGCGGTGTCTGGGCCGAGTCACTTTGGAAAAAATCGGAAAAGTCGGTCGGCATGTTCTCGGATAACCGGGCGCGCGGGATTGGAGATATCGTAACGATTGTGGTTCAGGAGTCTTCCTCGGTCAGCGCCCAGAAGTCTTCGGCCACCGATCGGAGCAGCGAGATGCAAGAGGCGATCCTGCAGATTCTCGGACGCATTCCAAGTTCCGGCTTCCCAACGGGGGAGTGGAGCGGCAGCTCAGGATTCTCCGGAGGGGGCTCTCTTTCGGACACCCAATCAGCCCAATCACAACTTTCGGTAATGGTTGTCGACAAGTTGCCCAATGGGGTGCTTGCAATCGAAGGTATGCGCCAGGTCACCATGGCCAATGAGATCAATTATGCGGTGATCCGTGGCTTCATTCGCCCCGTTGATATTCGAGAGGACAACACGATTCTTTCTTCCCGTATCGCTGACGCTCAGGTCGAGTTTATCGCTGACGGAGATCTAACCGAAGCACAACGCAAGGGTTGGCTCAACCGTCTGCAAAGCTTCATCAATCCCCTGTAATCTGTTTTTGTATGCACCGGTTCGCGCAGATCATCACTTCACTTGCTCTTCTCTCAGCTCTGGTAACACCGGCCGCAGCGGTCCGGATCAAGGATATCGCTACTCTTGAAGGACGCCGGGATAACCAATTGGTTGGCTATGGACTGGTCGTCGGTCTTGCCGGGCAGGGTGATAGTAACCAGTCGATCTACACGCTCCAGAGCATTGCCAACATGGTCCAGCGTTTCGGGGTTCTGGTCGATCCGGACGATATCACGGCGAGCAACGTGGCGGCGGTCATGATTACGGCGGATATTCCCGCTTTTATTGAGTCCGGCACGCGTATTGATGTTACGGTCTCTTCGATTGGCGATGCTGAGACGCTGCAGGGGGGAGTCCTTTTACAGACGCCGCTCCTTGGTGCCGACGACGAGGTTTATGCAGTGGCGCAGGGTTCAATGCTGCTGGGAGGATTCTTCCTTGGAGGGGAGGACGCCACGATCCAGCAAAATCATCCGACCGCCGCGATCATTCCTGACGGTGCAATCGTCGAGCGGACGATTCGCGCGGAAGTCATCCGCGATAATGCAGTGACTGTTCTACTCAGAAATCCGGATTTTGCATCTGCGGTTAAGTTGGCCGAGCGGGTCAACCAATTCTTCCCCGGAAGCGCCAACGCTCTTTCGCCGCAGTCGGTCCGGGTGGATATTCCACAAAACTATGGGACTAATCCCGTCACGTTTATTGCATCTCTCGAATCGATTGAGGTCGAACCGGATGTCGAGGCGAAGGTCATTATGAACGAGCGAACCGGCACGATCGTGACGACCGCAGCGGTGCGCTTGTCAGAAGTAGCGGTAAGCCATGGGAATTTGACCGTGAGTATTGCACGCACCCCGGTGGTTTCCCAGCCCAATGCATTTGGCGGGGGTGAGACCGTGGTCGAGGATGTTGAGCAGCTCAATGCGGTTGAAGAGATTTCGGGATTCACAACACTTGATAACGCACCGACATTGAAAGATCTCACCACAACCCTTAATACGCTCGGAGTGAGTCCTCGTGATATGATGGTTATTTTACAAACCATTGATGCCGCTGGTGCGCTTCACGCCGATCTGATTCTACAATAAAAATTGATGGAGATTCAAGCAACAGATTATCTTCTTCCGCTGGATAAGCCTTCCATTAGGAGTTTGACGGAAGGAAACACCGGTGCGGGTGCCGCAAAGCTCAAAAAGTCGACGGAGGATTTCGAAGCCGTTTTTCTAAAGCAGTTTCTCGGGCAGGCGCTGAAACCTCTTTTGCACAAAACACTTGGCTCTCAAGCGGCAGGCGCAGGCGTCTATCAGCATATGATCACCGATGTGATCGCTGAAAATCTTGCCAGTGGTGGCGATTTCGGCTTTTCATCAATGTTGCGAGCTCAGCTCATGCAGAGCTCGGAAACAGAAGTAATCGAACAAACAAGGACTTCGGAGGATAAAAAAGGTGACTGAAAATTTACAAAGTAGTTGGGACCGGCTGGCCGTAATGTTGCGGGAGGAATTGGCAGCATTTGGTGAGCTTTTTTCGGTGCTCGAATCACAGCGGTCGAGCTTGTTGGAGCAGGATATCGACTCGTTTATTGCTTTCAACGCGCGTCTGGAGAGCCAATCGGAAAGACTACGCGAGCTTCGGGACCGCCGCGACGCTTTCCGTGAGGAAATGAGCCTCAGTCTCGGAGTTGAGGTAGCCGAGCCGGAGCCGATCAAATCCCTCGTGCAGCGGGCGCCGGAGCAGTTCATCCCAATGTTTGGGGGACTGATTACGGAAATTGAACGCCTCATGAAGGCGACCAAGAATTACCTGAAGCGTAATCAAATGCTGGTTCGGCGGGCTTACGATACGAATCGGCAATTTCTCTCTGTCATCGGAGCTGATGGCTCCGCACCTCAGGGTTACCGCCGAAATGGCGACCTGGACCGGCGAAGCAACCCCCGTGTGAATACCACCTACCTTGCCCGTGCGTAGCCACCTGCTCTAACCCCAAGAAATTTTTTTTATGGCCGGAATTTTCTCTAGTTTGAATGCTGCCGCCAGCGCGCTGCAGACCCATAGTCGCTCCGTCCAGCAAACGGGTAAAAATATCGCCAACGTCAACACCGAGGGCTACACGCGTCAGCGCCTGGTCACGGGGTCAATTAGCAGTTCGAATGGCGAGTATAAAGTCGAAAGCGGCGCACTCGTGGCCTTGGGCGCACAGCAATCGCGGGATATCTTTATCGACCGTCAGATTGTAAACGAGATTGCTTACCTCGAAACGCTGGAAACCCAGGACTTCCGGCTTCGTCAGGCATTGGCGAACCTTGGAGACAGTATCAACCGAACCGGTGAGGCCCAATTTGTCGACGACCTAACTGAAAGCGGGGGCGGTCTGCGCGGATCGATCGATTCTTTTTTCAACTCTTTTCAGGCTCTGGCTTCCCGTCCCAACGACGCCACAACGCGACAAGTGCTCTTTCAGTCTGCAGAGGCTCTCGTTGATAATTTCCGGAGAGTGGACTCCCGGTTCGAGATCATGCAGTCCGAACTCGATGCACAGCTGTCCGTTGAGTTGGACTCGTTTAATCAAAGACTGGCTGAGTTGGATCAAATCAACCGAGAAATCAGTCGACTCGAAGTAGGGCAACCCGGAGCGGCGCTTGATCTGCGCGATCAACGCCAGCTCAAGCTGGAGGAGTTGGCCGAATACGCACTTATTGATTCGAAGGAAGTGCCCGGTTCGAATGGTCAAATCGTAGTAAACATCCGTAGCGAGGATGGCGACTTCGTGCCTCTTATCCAGCCGGGTGCAGGTGTGCAGGAGTTGTATTTTGATCAAGATAGCGGCGCGTTCCGGGTGCTTGGTGCGGGCACGACTCTGGATATTGAGTCGGGCCGTTTGCCGGCTGTGGCCGAAGTTCGTGATGTTTATGTGGCGGACATTCGCGCGGATCTTGATCGATTGGCAAATGCCGTGGCCACCCAAGTCAATGAAGTCTATTATCAAGCCTTCGTTCCGGCAGGCATTGATCCAGCTGTGCCTGAAGCGAGCTTCTTCCAGATGCCAACACCCCCGCCCAGTGTGAGCGGTGTTCCTTCGGAAGTAACCGCCGGATCGATCGCGCTCTACAGCGAGCCATCGGATCCCCTCACGGTTACGGATTTTACCCCACTCACCGCGACTTCGCTGCGGACGAGTGTCACGGAGTTCAAAGGGGCCAACGATCTGGCGCTCTTGATTGCCGATATAGGCGGACAGACTGTAGCGGAGCTCGGGGGAATTAAAATGTCGGAGTTTTCCACCCGTATGCTGACAGAACTCGGTCAGGAGATTGAAGAAATCCAGAACCGTAAAAGTGTGCAAGAGGACGTTAAGGCGATTCTCGAGGAGCGGCGCGGAGAAATCGGGGGTGTCTCCATGGACGAGGAAGTCTCCAATCTTGTTCAGTATCAGCGTGCCTTTCAGGCCAGCTCACGCTATTTTAACGTGCTTTCTGAAATGCTGGAGACCATGATCAACTCGATGGGTCGTTAATCAAATAAAAGGTATATTATGAGAGTTCCTTCCAACGCTTACGCGGAAAGTCTTACCCAGCAGTTGGGCAAGCTGAATTTCCAGCAGGTCAATCTGCAGAAACAATTAAGTAGTGGCCAGCGGGTCACTGAGTCTTTCGAGGATCCTGCCGCGGTTGGCCGCGCTTTGAATTCGGCATCGGAGAAAACGCGGATTCAAATCCAGGAACGTAATCTGAATCGTGCTGAACTTGTGGCGGAATTTTCAGGGGCCACTCTCGAGCAATTGAAGGTTCTCGTCGACAAGGCAACCATCGACGCGAATCAAACCGATGGTCTGACCAGTTCGGAGGATTTCCGTGCCCGCGCTCTTCAAACGAATCAGCAGATTGAGCAGGCGCTGCGTGTAGCCAATGCCCAGATTTCGGGCGATTATCTCTTTGCCGGGGCCAATACCAGTGAGGTGCCATTTGTCGCGGTTCGCTACGAAGCAGGCGATACTATGGTCGATGCACAGGGGAGGCCGGTCTATGCTTTGGGCGATGCGATTCCGACGACCGATGTCGATCCGGCAGACATTACCTTTGTTAATTCGGCAGGCGAACTGGTGGATGCCGAGACTGGAGAGGCGACAACGGAGCCGCCCACTTTGGCGCCGATTCCGGCGGGTACGGCCTATGTTATCGAGTGGAATGCGCCGAATTCGGGAGTCCTGAAAAACGGGGTCGATTATTCGGATGCATTGAGCGGCGGTTTACCTTATGGAGAAGTCACGGTGGCTACTGGTCCGGCTGGAGATTTTGTTTCGCAAGTCGACCGGATCGCGGTTGCCGATGACTTTATCGGAATGGTGAGCCACATCGAATATACCGGAACGGTGGACCCGGATCAGGACGTGCGGTTCCGAGTGGGGGAGGGTTCAAGCATCGCCCCCTTCTCGAGAGGTCAGGTCAATCTGGAGTATCTTAACTTCTTCAACGACCTTGTGGCGCTGCGTGACGCCTATTCACAAGAGCTGTTGTCGAACGCGAATCCTGATGTCGAATTCGACTCGGGAAGCAAGACGGTCGAGGAGCTGACGGGGGAATTCAGCGATCACCAGCAAACCGTCCTTTTGGGAATCGTAGAATTCGGCTCTCTCCTGCAGGGGATTGATGTAACGAGTCGAATTAATGAGAGCCGTTTCAATGAGTTGGAGCGCCTGTCCGCCCGTGAGCTCGACATCGATGTTGCCCAGACCATTATGAATTTGAACCGGGCGCAGGTCGCCTATGAGGGGGCCCTGCGGTCCGGGTCTTCGGTTATGCAACTCTCTTTGATTGATTTTATCTAGTTGAAGACGGTTTTTTCGTCAGGAGATTCGACGGATAAAACGACGCTTTGAAATTATTGACGGGCGCCCCCCGCCGCACCGCAGCCCTTGTAAGTCTAAGCGGTAAGCCAATTATACGCTTCTCGGATATCTCTCCGAGAAAGGGATTGACCGATTCAGGAAGAACCGTTATTTTACTGCTTTGTTTCTCACAATACACCAGAGTTTACGATTATGACGACTACAGCACCCCAAAACGACGTTAAAACTGAATAATTGGACCGGTCCGGAAGATATTTAACTTTCGCACTTGGCGATGAATCCTATGGAATCTCGGTCCTGAAAGTCCGCGAGATCATCCAAATCCAGCCAATTACAAAGGTGCCGCGCACCCCGGAGTATATGAAAGGGGTGATAAACCTTCGGGGCAAGGTTATCCCAGTCGCGGATCTGAGGATACGTTTCGGCTTTGAGAAGGCCTCGGTTGACGAGCGGACGTGCATCGTGGTCGTCCTGTTGAATCTTGGCGACGGGCGTGAAGCGCTGACCGGATTAATCGTGGACGCCGTTGAGGAAGTTCGACAAATCAACAACGACGTAATTGAGGAGGCTCCCACCTTCGCAGACACCGGAGTGTCCGTAGAGTATCTTTACGGAATGGCCAAGGTCGACGATAGCGTGAAGATGCTTCTGGATATTGATCGGGTCGTCAATGCGGACCATGTCAAAGAACTGGCGAAAGAATAAAAATTTAGGCTAAAGTTTCGCGCGTTTCGTCCGTTACCATAGGTAGAAGGTAATGGACTTACGAAAAACCACAGGGCCATCAGCCACACTTTTCGGTAGAGGTGATCTACTGGACTGGTTGGACAGGGTGATTTTTGCTGCTCGCGATAGCGATGCGGTCAATGATTGCGCCCTTGTGCTTCTGCACGGCTCGCGAGGGATGGGCAAATCAACGATCTGCCGTGTTTTCGTCGAAAAACATCTTAGGGAAAATCCTGCTGTTCAGCCCTTTGTTGTTTTCGAATGGAAGGCGGGCACAAACGATCGTTCTCCTCTTCGTTTTTCCCGCCTGCTTTTCCAGATGGGGCGGAGTAATTTACCCCTCCGCGAACCCCTTGAGCGGCCAGCGCAGGGTAGTGGGAGCGAGCGAAATGGGGGGGGCGAGTCGACTGAGCACGCCAAACAGACGTATCGGGAGGATGGTCTCCCCGAGGAGTCATCTATTCCTGAAAACCTTTTTTCCGCACAGAATCTTACCGCTCTTGCGGAGGAGTTTGTAAACCGGATCAATGCATGGCTGGGAGGTGGCGTCAACGGAGTTTCTACCCAAATGAAAGCGGCGACGCGGATCCTCTTCGTGTTGGATAATTTTGAGAACTATCAAGCCCCGGTCCGTCAATGGATTGGTCGTTATCTTCTCCCCTTGGTTCAATCGCCTAATGGCTTACCGCATACTGCCTTTCTCTTTACCGGAGAGCGCCCCTGGGAAAAGTGCGAGTTTGCTGATTATTGGGAGGTGGCACCCGGTAACTTTTATGGGTATCAAATGAATCCTTTGGGCATCGAGGACAGTAAAGAGTGGCTGCTCTCGGCCGGCCTTTCGACCGATTTGCTGGAAGTGCTGATTGAAGAAACTGAGGGAAACCCGGCGAGAGTCGCAGCGCTCATCTCGGAGCCTGACCGGCTAAAGGCGCTTCATTTGGAAGGTAACCTGGATGGGCAGCTAAGTATGTTTTCAGCGAAGCAGCGCCGCTGGTTGCATGCTGCTTCAATGAGGGAAATCATATCCCGGGAATCTTTGGAAATCATACTTGGGCGGGAAGAAGCTGCCCATGCCTTTGCCTGGCTCAGACAAAACCTCAACTATTGCCAGATTTGGTCACGTCAGGACGGCACAGAGCTTTTAAAAATCGATCCTGAACTCCGCAAAGAAATCCTCCGTCTGGCGCTCGACAAGATTCCGATACGGCACGATAATTATTCCGCGCGTTTGCAGATCGTGGATGAACTTGCTGAGCAGGTCCCCCTTCAGGATCATCGGAAAGCCCTTCGGTTGCTCGCCCCCATAAAGCCTCTTACGGAGGATGCGATTCGTTACGTCTATGGAGAGGATTGACAAAAGACTCATCGATTTTCTGGAAAAGAATCCCAGCTATTTTTCAGGGGCCAAGGATGAAAAGACAGTTCGGGAAGATTTGCGAAAAGTGCTTGAATCGTATGCACGTGCCTACGATTCGGAGGCTTATGAGCGTCTCAAGGAGAAAGTGTATGAGTTCAATGCGCAGCTTCGCGCTGAGTCGAGGGAACAAATGGCGCTTCTTTTCAAGGAAAAGGAGCAACAAACACTTCTTCTTCGAGAAGCCGAGAAAGAGTCGGAGCAGTTACAAAAGAAATTTGATCGGCTTTGTGAAGAAATGCGTAATTACCGTTCTCAGGATAAAGAGCCGGTGCGTTCACGGCCTCGGACAGATTACATTTCGGCTTTTCTTGATATTTTGGGTATCGGTTTTCTCTACGGGGGGCTCATCCTGACAGAGGAAACCAATGCGCTGCTCGTGCTGGTTGGTCTCGTATTGCTATTGTCCGGTCTCTTCCTCTATATGGGGAAAGGGGAGGGTAGGTTGGTTGCTCCTTCCGGAAAAAACGAGGCCTTCTGTCGGTTTCAGAGTCGCTTCGATCAAATTAAGGAAGTCTGGGCGATTAAAAAGCTTTCGATTCAATATCGAATGACAAACAGCCGGAGCGAGCTTCTCCGAATTGATGAAAAAATCGAGCGCTGTTTGCGCCAAATGAGTCTGGATTCTGATTGACCCTGCGGGTGGGCCTGCAATTATTTAAAAAAATTGTGAAAACCACTGATTCTTTTCTCGCTCGCAAGCATTGTAGCGAAATCATTTCGGATTTCCCGCAGGTAAAAATGAGGGTCCAGCGCTGTCCCACCATTGCCTCACTTCGAAAGATTAACGACAGCCTGAAAGCGTTGACGGCGACGAGTGATGGTAGTGTCAATGAGATTGCGGATGTTATCAGCCGGGATATATCGCTCACTTCCCGTCTCCTCAGGCAGGTGAACTCGGTTTTCAGCGGCCTAACAGTCAAGGTCACCAGCCTGGAAGAGGCCATCTTTTATCTTGGCTTGCGGCAAGTCCGGCAACTTGCGATCACTACCCGGGTCGTCGACGAAATCGAGTGCTTTGATAATGGGCGCGAGGCGATCGATTGGCAAAGTTTCTGGAGGCACAGTATCGGAACCGGAATCATAACGCGTGAAATCCTGATGATGACGAAAGGAAATGGCGACGATGATCTCTACTATCTTTGCGGGCTTTTACAGAATATCGGCAAACTGGTCATCTATAATGTGTTTCCGGATGCTTTGCTTAAAGCGCAGGATGTTGAGTTCGAATCGAAAGAGGCTCTGATTCAATTTCAGCAAGCAACTTTCGGCTGGGATTATACCCAGATCGGGGGGCTCTACCTCGAGCTCAACAACATGCCCCAGCCGCTGGTTGAAGCAGTTCTTTTTCAAAATACCCCCGGTTTGTCCCGAGACCACCGCCATCTAGCCTCGGGAGTTCAAATTGCAGAGAATATCTGCCGCTTCGGGGGGTGTCACGCTCCTTTCGACCAGCTTGAACCCGTCCGTGAGCGTTCGTGGGAGGAACTGGAGGGATGGAAGCTTCTCTTCGGCAAAAGTAACCGAGAAGAACATGTGGCTCGGGCAGGTATTGCGAATTGTATCGCACAGTTTCCGACCTTACTCAAAGGACTACTGTGACGATTCTTTGAAGTGCGGAAAAATTTGCACGATAGTATTTTTAGATTTACAAACATTTATTGTCCAAAGGCTTAGAAATTTATAGCTTTATTGGCAAGTGATTTGCTTCACGATGCTGTGGAATTAAATCGACTAAACTCATACGAAATGCTCTCGGACTACCGCGCTTATAACGAGCGGCTGGTTCGGTCACTGGATCGCATCACGACCGGAGAGGTTGCCTCTCAGGCGAAGGATGATCCCACACTCTGGAGCGAGACGGAAGAATTAACACAGTTTGCGACTCTGCTCACCGGATTTTCAAGCAATTTGAATCGGGCTGCGGCGACGGTGAGAGTGGCCAGCGACTCAATGCAGCTTGCAAAAGACCATCTGGGACAGGCGAAGGCTGCCTTAACCCGTGCGATCGCCGAGGATCCGGGCTCGGATACACGTGCGAAACTACTAGAAGCCTATGACCTGGCTCTCGGCTTTATTGATGATGCAGCCGATGCTCCGGATGCAGGCGCGAGGCGGTTGCTGAGTTCTCCCGAGCGTTTCCCGGACGCGGGTGATATAGCGATACGGGCTGGAGAGAATAACTATACGGTGACCTTGCGGGCGCAACAGATTCACACTGGAGCGGAGGGGCTTGATTTGCCGCGTTCGGATGAGGCCGTTCCCTCGGAGCTCGCGGCGGATCCTCTGGCAACGCCTTTGGTTGCGGATGTGGCTAATCCAACGAGCGAGGAGCTGAAGGCACTGCTGGATCGCGTCGAGATCGCGGCGAATACTCTGGAGTCGCGCCTGAAGGGACTGACCGTAAATGCCTCAAGTATCGAGGATTCGGATTTGTTCAATTCGGTTTTTATTTCGCGTAATAAAGACTTGTCTGACAAGATTGGTTCGGCGAATATTGAGGCTGAGGCAGTTTTGGCTCAATCGTTGCAGTTAAAGTCGGCCCTTTCCCTGAACGGGCTGGGCACGAGTTCGGATACCAGTCGCCTGATTATTCAATTACTTCGATAATTTCCCCATAATTTCCCGATAACTTCCCGATAACTTCCTTCACCAATCGATTGTCGACGCCATGCCCCTGATCCTTAAACTACGTGCTGGTGAGAGTCTCTATCTTAACGGAGTGATGGTTCGAAACGGACCGAGCAATACCGAGCTGGAAGTCCTGAACAAAGTGCCGATCCTGAGGGAAAAGGATATTCTGCTGAAAGAAGAAGCGACGAGTCCCTGCAAGCAGGTTTACCTCGCCGTTCAGACACTCTATCTTGAGCCGGGGAGTGAGGGGATCGTTTTATCCAACCTGTCCAAGCTCATTGTGGAGATCCTGAAAGCGGCGCCAAGCACCTCGAAGCTTCTCGAGAAAGTTCTTGAAGACGTTACCGCAAAAGCTTACTTTAACGCTTTGAAAGGTGCCCGAGAACTTGTCGAATACGAGTTGCAACTGGTCCAAAATGCAAAATCAACTCAATAAGCTCTACCGCCAGACCACGATGGACTCTGCGCCATCGGGGAAGCAAATTGAACTGTCGATCATGGAGTTGGCTTCATCGAAGCTGCGTGCACAACTCCGAGAAGGCGGAGAAATTAAATGGAGCCGCGATTTGGACGAGGCTCTCAAATTTAACCAAAAAATGTGGGACGTGTTTTCCGCGGATTGGATGAGTTCAAATTGTCCCTTGGAAGCTTCCCTCCGCGAGAATCTTTTAAGCATTGCAGTTTTTGTCAAAAAGAAGACTTTTCGAACTATGGTAGAACCGAAAAACGGCGATATTGAGTTGCTTTTGCAAATCAATCAAAACATAACCAACGGTCTCCGTTCTTCGATCGGTAAAAACGTTTCCGAGTAAGGGAAGCGAGACAACCCGGCCGCATTCTTCTACGCTACGTCCATTACCTCATGTCTTCTCAAGTCGTCTTTCCCTCCGCACCGAGGATGGTCGTAGGGATTTCTGATTTGGCGGTTACGAATAGCCCGAATGTTTTTTTAACAACATACGCGTTAGGCT
>Ga0102948_1000804_pt1 | contig 12481 bp, 7 predicted proteins | sample SalPonA_A_H2O_MG_FD_78211 | JGI IMG/M metagenome (GOLD analysis project Ga0102948, IMG submission 78211) | Water microbial communities from South San Francisco under conditions of wetland restoration - Salt Pond MetaG R2A_A_H2O_MG | ecosystem: Environmental > Aquatic > Non-marine Saline and... | reverse complement strand
CCCTTGTCACCGCCTCCCAGCATCCGCTCTCCATAGACACCGGACACCGCACGCGCCAAGTCGCACATTGTTTCGAGCTCTTTTCCGCTGATGAGATAATCGTCGCGCAAGCCGATGCCGTCGGCGCGAAAATTGCCACCGACCCGGGCAATGTCACCCGCACGCCATGCGTTCAACGTATCCGCAAAGCGTTGACGTGCCTCGTAGAGATATTTGATCCGACCGAATTGATCGGAGGCGCCCTGTGCCTCTAGATAGGCACGAACCTTCGTATACATCGAATCGTCGGCAATATCAGCCAGTGATGCGATGCCGAAAGGCGCCGCCAACATTTCAACCAAGTGATCGCATTCTTCCCGGCGCTGTTTGTAAGTGGATTTTTCCAAGCCAGGCCGCTTGGTTCCCGTATCGAGACTGACGATACGAAAAGTATCGGCATTCCCCCCAAAAGGATAGTGCTCCAGCGAGTTTGTCCCCGGGTTGTAGTAGGTCCCCATCCCCTCTTTCGCAAAATAAATCATAATTTGGTCCAACTTGCCGCAGGGTGAACCGACATAATCGGTTTCCACCATCTGCGCCAAATCCACCACTCGCATTCCATCGGTGTTTGTAATTTCGTTTACCTCAAAAAAGGTCTCCACCAAATTCAAACAGAGCGAGGCCGAGCGCGACATGCCACCACCCGGAATGTTTCCATAAAGGACAGCGTCGAAGCCTTGCTTTAAGTCATAACCTTCGCGCTGCAGTATGGCGCTGACGCCGTAAGGGAAACGGGCCCAACTGTCCGAAGTCAAGCCGGCCTCAGGCGTCGCATCCAGCATAAATTTGACGACGCCATCATCCGGAAAGTTGGCGCTAAAAATCCGTATTTCTGAGGTTTTATTCGGCTTAAAGGCCAGCCAGATAAAACGATCCGTGCCCACGCCGAACAACTCGCAGCCATTATAGTCGCCATGCTCCACTCCCAGGCAGAAGCGGGAAGAACTCCGCCGGACACGGCCGCCCACGATATCCAGTCCATGGGCAGCGGCCATGTCGACTAGGTTTTGATGTATTTCCATATCCATAATATCAATTCCTTCTAAATTTCATAACCGTTCGGATGCGTCAGGTGCCACTTCCAGGCACTCGCAACGATCGCTTCCAAACCAGGAAATTTTGGGTTCCAAGCTAGTTCAGAAACAATTTTTTCGCTGGCAGCGATCAAGGTAGCCGGGTCCCCCGCACGCCGCGGTTGCACCTCCGCGGGAATCGCGTGGCCGGTCACCCGCCTTGCCGTCTCAATGACCTGCCTGACAGAATAACCCTGACCGTTGCCGAGATTATAAACTCTGTTGCTTTCGCCAATCGCATCGAGCGCAAGAATATGCGCCTGCGCCAGGTCAATCACGTGAATGTAATCACGAATACAGGTTCCGTCGGGCGTATCATAATCATCCCCGAAGATGTAGATCTGATCACGTTGCCCGAGGGCGACCTGCAATACCAAAGGGATCAAATGAAGCTCAGGCGTGTGATCCTCACCGCGTGTCTCACTCGCCCCCGCAGCATTAAAGTAGCGCAGTGCCGCGTAATTAAAGAACGGATAGACGCGAGACATCCAGTGCAGGTAACGCTCGATGATATACTTCGACTCACCATAGGGACTGCCCGGCACAATGCGCTCATCCTCTGCAATCGGGACACGCTCGGGGTCGTCGAAAAGATTCGCCGTTGAAGACAGAATAAAGCGTGGCACCTCAAACTCAACAGCGCACTTGAGCAAATTGAGGGCGTTTGAGACATTGTCGCCTAGATAGAGAAAAGGGTCCTGCATCGATTCACCCACGAGCGACTTCGCTGCGAAGTGCATAATTGCCTCCGGCTGAAAGCGACGCATGCCCGCACGAATGGCCTGAACATCGGCCAGTTCACCGACCACAAGCTCTGCATCGGGGTGCACCGCCGCAGCGTGACCCAGTGAGAGATTATCAAATACCAGGACTTCGTGCCCGGCCAAGACAAGTTGTTCGACGGCAACGCTACCGATGTAGCCGGCGCCTCCTGTTACGAATACTTTCATATCTATACTTTCTTTTTGTTTTAAATGGTCGAAAAAGCACGGGGGTATGCTCACCAACTGCACCGTTGACTCTACCATAGTCCCCTCCAAGCTGTAAGACACAATCCAATCAAATAACTAATAGATTGGGTCATTTTTAAAATGAAACGCATCGCCGTATTAGTCGAAACCTCACTGGCCTCCGGGCGCCAGATTCTTTCGGGAATCGCGCGTTACCTCCAACACAGCCAGGGAATTTCGATTTTCCATCTAAGCGGTCAACTTGGAGAAATGAACCCCGCTGCAATCGTTGACTGGAAGGGAGACGGTATCATCGCTCGAGTTCTCAGTCCTGCGATAGCGGATCTACTCGAAGCAACCGGATTACCTACAGTCGATGTGCTTGGTAACGTGGACGGGCGTAGCTTTCCGCTGGTCAAATGCAACAACGGTGCCATCGGATCGATGGTCGCGAATTCATTTATTGAGAGCGGCTTTCGCCACTTCGGCGTGATCGGACTCAGCGGCACGAGTTGGTCAATCGACCGCGAAGCCGCCTTCCAAAAAGAAGCCGCGCGGCGTGACGGGAGCCAACACAGTCTCCACCTAAAGGCGACCGACAGCGAGCTGGTTCACATCACGGACACGATGCATGCCCTGCGGAAATGGTTACCGTCGCTACCGAAACCGATTGGACTCTTTGTGACCAGTGACCAATTTGCACCACTACTCTTCGAGGTAGCCCACGAGCTCAAGATGCGTATCCCCGAAGATATCAGCGTTATCGGCGTGGACAATGATGCGCCCTACTGCGAACTCTGCCAGCCCGCGCTCAGCAGCGTCGCCCCCAATCACGAAGAGGTCGGCTACACAGCGGCCCAACTGCTTGATCGAATCATCATGGGGCAGAAGCTCGACCTTTCCTTGCATGAAATCGATCCGCTCATGATCTATTTACGTCGATCCAGCTCCGCGCTGGCGGTCGACGACCCGCAGCTGGCCAGTGCGCTGCGGCACATCCGTACACGGGCCTGCGAAAATCCGTCTATTGATGAAGTCGCGCGAGTATGCGGACTTTCCAGAAGCGTTCTCCAAAGGCGCTTCCGCGCTCAATTAAATCGCAGCGTAGGCGAGACGATACTGAACGAAAAACTAAGTCGAGCCAAGCAACTGCTCTACACCAGCCGTTTATCGGTCGACCAGATCGCAGAACAATCCGGTTTCAACTGCCAGGAATACATGAGCCATATTTTCCGCAAGCATCTCAAGCAATCGCCCAGTCGATTCAGGAAGCGACTTTGAACCCGTCCAATGCAAAAAGTGCCAATTCAAAAATCGAAAAAACAGGCCGCGCCTAGAGAATGAGACTAAATAAACCGATCAAGAAAAACATGGCGAGCACGCAGACGATCCACCAAAACGTGACGCTACGGTACAAAGCTTTCTGACGGGACGAATCGGTCCAATCAATCTGGTTGAGTCGCACAACCAAACCCTCAACTGTGCGCTCTTTACTCGGAGGCGCTGTGATCATGGCTGAGATGCAGATAGTGACGACGGCCACAAACCAGACGACCGCACCTTGATTGGCAAAGGGAAGCAAGAAGGACGGCACCTGATCGGGGAAACCGAACTCAAGAACTTTTAAGAAAATCGCGGCGGCAAGTGCCACCTGTGTCGCGACCACAGCATCTCGGCCGCGAACACGACGCCACAAGGAGCCCACCAAAAAGATGGCCGAAAAGGGCGGCGCAAAGAAAACGAACAGGGTCTGAATAAACACGAAGAGATTTACCTGAGAAACCTCCGCAAGAATGATAGCGGTTATGATTGAAAGTATTAAGACAATCACTCCGACCGAGCGCCCTACTCGCACCTCCTCGACCTGTGACGCTTGAGGGCGTAAAAAGAGTCGGTAGAGATCCATCGTGAAGACAGTCGAACTCGAATTGATGACCGAACCCACAGTCGACTGAATTGACCCAAAGAGGGCCGCCAAGAGGAGCCCAACCCAAAAAGTGGGCACGATGTCCCGGATCATCAGGATATAACTCTTGTTGGACCACTTGCTGGCGAAGTCAAAACGAAGCTCGGAGTGAGCCTGATAAGCCGCCACCTCCGCTTCCGGTGACAGGCGCCCCGCTTTTGCATCATAAACGGCTTCCACGACTTCAGGCCCCTTCCTCATTTCAATAATAAGTGTCGAGTCGCTTGGGTTTAGAATGTAACTAGCTTCCTCTAGTTCGTGGCTCAGCCCGAGCTCTTCGATCAACTCCAAATGCTCCGGACTGACCTCGGGGTTTTCCGGAACGACCGGATTCATGGCGAAGAAAATCAGTCCGGGGACCACCACAATTAATGGAAGCAAAAGCTTCAATACCGAGGCGAGAATCATGCCCATGCGCGCGTGGTAGATATCTTTAGCTGCCAGCACCTTTTGGATCATGTGTTGGTTGATCACATTATACCAAAGCCCGATATAGAAGAAACTCAGCACCCAATGCGTCCAGGGAACAGCGTAGTGATTCAGTGGCTGTATAACCGAAAGACGGTCATACGGCGTGCCGACCTCGTCGCCCTTCATAATGTGCGGGACCATCTCTCGAATGAATTCGTGCGCAAAGGCCGGCACCCCTTGGTTGGCCTCGACAGCTCGGCTCGCACCCTCAATCACACCACCGCCGCCACCTAGATGATGGAGCCCGAGGAAGGTTACCGATAAGCCCCCGACCACCATCACGATAATCGTCAGTAGATCGATCGAAGCGATCGTTTTCAAACCGCCCCAGATCGCCCAAAAGCCCGCTGTCACAGCGATGAGAATAATCGCGATATTAATATCAAGGCCAAGGAGCGCATAAAGCACCAGGGCGCCGCCATAAAGGATCGGCCCAAGGAAGCCGAAAACATTCAGAATCAAGGTCACACAAGCGAAGTAGACCCGCATGGTGCGATTAAAGCGCTTCTCCAGAAACTCCGGTGCCGTGTAGACCCGAGAGGTCATTAAAAACGGAATGTAGAGCCAGATGAGAAAGGTAAAGGCGATGACCGAGCTCCACTCCCCGGTTGACACACACATCCCGTAAATGAAAGCCGCACCGACCAGACCGATAAAGTGCTCGGTCGATATATTGGCCGCGATATAGGAACTGCCAACCACATACCAAGGCAAAGAGCGCCCCGCTAAAAAGTAATCAGCCGCCTCCGTCTTCTTCTTGCGGCTAAAATAAATCCCAATTGTGCAAAGGATCACAAAGTAAGCGAAAAAGGCCAACAAGTCGGCATTACTAAGATCAACTCCGGTCATCTCGGGCACTGTGTCATTACGAAATTTAATCGTCCTCTACCCACTACCGTCAACAACCGATCGGTTGGAGGATAACGCCTTTCTCTAAAATGCCTGATTGATAGGGAACACCACCCCGTCGGGCTACGCCTCCTCATTAAAAAAAGTCGTGAAGAATCTTGGCAGACAGTGGATATTCGCACCGCCAGCCTTCAAGCGCTTTCCCTTCGCCAAGGGAAGGTGGTCGGTTCCGCCGAGCGGAAGGGTCGGATCGGTTGCGGCGCAGCCTATTCCTCAGCGTGTTGCGCCCGATATTCGGTCGGAGACATACCCACTTTTTTGGAGAAAATCCGCGAAAAGTAATGGGAATCAGGGTTGCCGACCTTAGCCGACACTTCGTGGACGCAGAGATCCGTCGAGACGAGCAGTTCCTTTGATCGCTCGATCTGCATTTTCAGAGAGTATTTTTTAGGCGACATTCCATAGAGCGCTTTGAATACCTCGCGGAACCGTGAGTTGGACAAGTTTGCCGCTCGGGCCAGTTCCAAAACCGAGACTTGGTTTTGCGGGTTCTCTTCGATCATATCCGCAATCGCCCGCACCCGCGTTTCCGTCGAGACGTTGCGCATGCTGTCCGCTTCGTGGGTCTTTTTAAGAAAGATATACGAGAGCAGTTTGTGCAAATAAGCCGAGGCCATGACCATGTTGGGATAGTCCCAGCCCTCCTCCAGATTCGCAAGAATCGCGGTAAAGCAGCGTAAATATTCGTCGGTCTCTTTGATCCAGTAGGTCCCGCTCTCCTTCTCGTCCAGAATCAGGCGGGTGTAATGATTGGCCAGCGAGCCTTCGTAGTGAATGTAATAATAGGACCAGGGGTGCGTCTTTGAAGCACCATATTCGTGTGCCTTATTTGGCTGTAAGAAGACGCCTTGGTTCCGTGTGACGATGATATCCTCGTCCCCATACTTCGCCCATCCCGCGCCCTCAATACAGTAAAGAAAAACGAAGCCACGCGAGCCACGCGGTCGCTCGCAGTAATGCCCCTCGGCATTCGGGTGATAGCCCGCAGCCGTGATCATCAACTCCCGGGTGCAGGGTTCTTCCGCAAATTTCTTCCGTTTGTAGTCGGTCAAAAAATTGACCATACGCTCGCCGGGAATGTTCGGTGGGTAAAATGTATTGCTAGTAGGTTCGGCCATGTTGCGAAGCAAAGAAACCAGTCGTAGTTTTAAGAATAGATAGCCTTGTTCTAGAGTGCAAGCCAATGGATGGATTGCCTATCATCGCTTTGCTAGTACGGCCGCTCGTTCAATAGAAACGAATCTCTGACCAAAGACTGTAGCGACCGGCCGAGAACTGTTCAATCCGAAGCAAGCCCAAAGATTTCGAACATTGACGGTCGGCTAAGGGATAGCCACGCCATGAACCGTAAAGTTATCGAACTTCACTTGGCCACCAAGTGCCAGATCTTCCTGGAAATTGAGGGAGCCCGGCACACTACTCAAACGAAAGACAATGCTGCTGTTGTTGTCGGCCTCGGCACCAAGCGCAAATCCTTTGCCCACGGTGATTCTAGAATTTTCGGAATTGCCCCCGCCTTTGAGTAAAATGGGGAAATCCTCGCCGATTTGGATAAAAGTCAAACCGCCATCCAAGCTGTAAGCCAGTTGCCAATTAATCGCCGCAAGAGCATTGTTGGCCGACATTTGAAAAAAATCTCCAAGAACCAGATCTTTGTAACCAGTCGCATCCAAAGTGATCTTGATCGCTCGGCCCTCGCCCGACGCGGCGTTAAAATAAATGTAATTACTCTCTTCCTCTAAGCCAGTTGCCCATGAATTGTAACCGCCAATTTGCGCGCCGATCGGTACGATGGAGGATATTGATTCACCAGTGGTCGGTTTCACGCTCGCGGATTCAAAGGTATAGTCAACAATCGCTGTCTGCGCGGCAATAAGCGTGAGCGGCAACACAGCGAGAAACAGAGGTAGGCTTTTTATAATAGTCATAATGGATTTTATTTTCGGTCGTCGTTCAATAGCTGTGGTCCCAAAGGGCCCGAGCTGAAGAAAGCAGGCTCAGCTGTCAGATTTTTCAAATTAAGATGAGAGCGACTCAAATTCTAGTGGAGGTGTTTGTGAAAAGGGCCGCAAATCTTAATCCTTGGCAATGGGCGTCACTGTAATTTTATCCACATGCACGGCAACGGGAAACTTGCTAATTTGGGCTGAATTGAAACGAAAGCCCTTGGGATTACCGGAGAAAGAGCCATCAGAATCCGGAGTGACCTGCGCAGCCTTGGCGAGAATGACGCCAGTCGCCGTATTTTTAAGTGAGGCAGTCTCAGCCCATCCATCTTCGACTTCTGAGAGGCTGTAAACCAGCTCCAGCGCATCAGACTGGCCGTCCGTCCAATTACCAGTGGCATCGTCATAGCTGAGCCCAAGGTCGGACGCTAAAAACATTGAAGCAAAATCAGATGCGTTTTTGCCATCCATTCTATTCCATATCGCGAAATTGAAGGTGCCGGGACCCGCGCCGCCAGTCTGACGAAGTCCGGCACCCGCAAACTCCCGGGTATCGATCAAATTTTCGAACTGAACCAATCCCAGTGCAGCCGCGTTATTCTCGCCAATATCCGCGCTTTTTCCTTCTTCGAACACGAGCCTAAAGCGCATCGACAGCTCCAGGCCTGCATCCTCAAAAAAACTATCCGCACCCTCGAATCGGGCGACTCGATACGGCTCTGTCGGGTTGATTACCAGCGAGCCCTCCCCTTCCAAATTCACGAAGAATGAGTTTCTGGAACCCGCCCAATCGAAGCTATCAACCAAATCGCCGGCTTCGAAGCCTTCGTCCTCTGTAAAATCAAAGGAGAACTGAGCGGTTAGCGACGCCAGGGGCAGGATCCCTAGGGACAGAAATGAGGCGTATTTAAAAAACATGGGGCTAGCTGTTTGGGGTTAGAAGACTTTAACATCATAGCGCAGAATGAGGCTTATGCATTTAAACGAAACGATGATCGTCGTTCACTTTTCGACGAAGACAATTCAAAACCTTCATGCGAATGCTCTATCGAGCAAAGCTTCCCATTTTGCAGCCTCTCGATCTTCAAGGCACGTGGGATCTATTCGTCATTACTGAGACACACTCAAACCCATCGATGTACCCCGTGCATCAACCCTTCCTTCCGCTAGGAAAAACTCCTTAGGATTCCCGGTGATTGCCACAAAAATTGACTTAATTAAGCCGTCTCCGACAATGGTCTGGACGACAGGCGTCCAGTTGTTGGTGCTAAGTTCGGGGCAACTCAAAACTTGATAGCGACGACCTATACTAGTTTTGAGGCTAAACTCGGCGGTTGAACCATTCAACCCAAAGTTTTCAATCTTGAAGGTAGAGTGTGTGTCGTTCGGATCGGTTCCACTTTGGTATTCCTCAAAGTTCGTAGCTCCATCGCCATCCGGGTCTGCAGACGCCAATGATTGGGCAGAGCTCGTTGTGCCATCACCACCGAAATGCTCCGCCCTCCAGCTATCAGGTATGCCGCCGCCGGCTGAGTCAATCGTGCGGTAAGTCGCCGTCAGCGTGACGTTGCCGGCAGGCATCCGGAAGGTCGTCTCGGGTGCGTTGATGTTGATGAGTCCGGCCGTGTCTCCGGTCCATTGATCAAATATTTGATTCGAAGCAGGTGCGTCCGCCTTGATGTTGATAATGGAACCGGCCTGCGAACTACCATCGCCACTACCGCCGGTAACGGTGACCGTGTAAGTGCTGTCGCCCACGGGACGATAGCTGGCGAAGAGGTAAACATCATGCTCCGGCATCGTTACATTCGTCGATGCGGCATTCACATCCTGAACAACACCAGCAGGGCCAATCCATCGATCAAAGACAAAGCCAGTTTCAGCCGCGTCAGCCGTAATGTTATGAACCGTTCCCGTTTCGACCCCCACGACATCACCTGAGCCTGCCAGCACATCCAACTCATAAGTCTTGTAGGTGTTGAATGGTGAAGCGGGCAGATCCCCTTTATTGTAGAGTTTGTTCCCGCCAACGGGTGCCGAAGTGTAACAGTAGCGGACATACAACGGGTTGGCGACGGATGGGCTCGACACGAGAACCGTATCCCCATCAATGACCGCATCTGCGGAGACAAAGATTTTATCGCTTCCGGCGATTTCGAAATTCTGCAGCGGCCCCGCAACTTCCACAACCGGATCAACGAAATTCTTCGTGCCCACGTAAAGACCGCTCTCTGCGTGGTCAAAGATGATCCGGATTTGGTTGCCCTCGACGACGGCTTCGCGGAAAAGCGGACTGCTGTAGTCGATGTTTTGACGAATATCTTTCGCCAGCGCCAGTTTTGCCAAGCGTGCACCGGGATCGATTTTATTGATTGGGTGAATGTCGCTGTCATCGCCAACATCGATGAGCACCGCCAAGCTAAAATCGGGCTCGGTCAGCGAGTCCAACTGAGCCTCTCTCAGTTCCGGCCAGGATGCGGGCGTCTGAAAGTTGGGCAACTGGGCAATGTGAAAAGAAAAATCATCCTGTCCCCAGCGCTCGCGCCAGCCGCGGGCGAGGGCGCGGAGTTTATACTGATATATGTCGCCGTCCCTAAATTGGTTGGCGTTCGCCTCCCCCTGATACCAGACCGCACCGCGGATACCGTAGGGTATCAGCGGGGCGATGCGCGAATTGAAAATATCGTAGTGCTCGACTAAACCGCCCTCCTCCGCCTCCTGGAGTAGACCCGACAGTGCGGGAACCGACTCGTAACCCTCGGGGCTGAGAAAGCGTTCGAGCAGACGACCGCCCCATGCGGAGTGTATGAGGCCGACCGGTTCGCCGGTGGCCAGATGGAGATTTTTAGCGAAGTAGAAACCGGTCGCACTGAATTCCGCAGCGAAATTCGAAAAGTTGGCCGGAGAGGCAAGGAACCAGGACGTGATGGCATCCGGCTCGGTCAGCGCCTCTGTCGAGGTCGTATAACCTGTCCTGATTTGCCGAATCAAGGGGAGCTCCGCAGCCGCTTCTTCGCTTTCAGGGAAGTATGCTTGGCTCAACTTATAGTCCATATTGGACTGCCCGGACATGATGTAGACATCACCGAAGACAATACCGCCGAGTGTGACCGTATTTAAGGTCGGGCTGGATATTTCAAGACTGTGGGCGAGACCACCATCACCCGGAAAAGGACCGATCGGGATCGACCAGTTCTCTTCAGCGTCCGCTGTGCCCGTGCCGACGATCACGCCATCCAAGAGTACATTGATGGTCTCGCCACTGGCCGCCTTGCCCCAAATCGGAATCGTCCGATCCCGCTGCAGAACGGCATTATCTTTAAACAGTGGATGCACCGAGACCGGCGTCAGGATGGGAAATTCACCGGCTTTCAATGAGATCGAATCAACCCGCAGATACGCGCCACTTTGATCAAATGCACCGGAACCGTAGCGGCCGATCTGATAGCTGTTGACATCATTCGTTCTGCTTTGAGTTGTCGTGACTCCGGAAAATATATTATTGGCCGCACCGCTCACCGAATAGCTGGCCTCTCCCGTAGCCAGGTCGAGAGAAACCCGCACTGTCGTGGGTGTCGTCCCCGACAAACTCAAGGATCCAAGCGTCCTGAAAGAACCTGACCCCTGATCGGCGGTGATGCTCGCTGAACCATCATCGTGAATGAACTGAATACGAGCGAGCCGCACCCCTCCGCTGTCGGTCGCAGAAAATGAGAAAACACGCTGGCTGTCGGCTCCGGTTGAAAAGTCACTGAAGTCCCACGCGGAAACAACAACTTCAAATCGAACAGTCCCAGAGAGTGCCTGTGGTGATGTGTAATCCGCAAGGGCTCCTCCCGTTGCCTCTCCCGTCAGTTCAAAGATTCCTCCACTAACCGAGCTGTCGGGAGGAGTCGTGCTCCATGCGGTGTCGCTGAGACCGGAGTTCGATGTGTTAGTCAGGTCGGTGCCGTCGTCAAACAGCCACAGGTCTACGACATCCTGAGCAGCCGCAAAGCTACAGAACAGAGCAGAGCTAAGGAGAATTTGAAATATTTTATTCATAGTTGGGGTGGAGCAATGTCGTTTTGAACAAACGACGGACAATAGAACTCAAATCCAAAGCTTACTAAATTGACCTCATCATTGCATTAAACGAATCGCCTCATTCGTTCCACTTTTCGCCGATCAAGCGGAGTGTCTTCTCATACCTCCTCTACTGGTATACAAACTGAGCACAAAAAACCGCGAAGAGGGATAGACCCTTTTCGCGGTTGGTAAGTTTGATTGGGAAGAGTCTTATCGGCGACGGATCATAATCCAACCCATCGCAAAAAGCCCGGAGAGAAGGGCAAATGAGGAAGGCTCGGGCACCAACGCGGCTTGGAAGTCGTTCACAGCAAAAGCTGGCCCTGATGCGTTAGGTCGCTCAATTTCGGTCAGGAACCCAACGCCGGTAACATTCGAAAACGTTTGCGCAGAGAATGTAACACTCATGCCCACACCAGCCACGCTGTCATCGAAGGATGCAAAATCAGCCACATCAAACGAGCCCCACTGCAACCCGCTGGTTGTGCCGTTGATCGAAGTCGAGCCGAGTGCCACCGTCGAAACGCTGGAGACATAAAAGGTGCTTCCGTCACGAATCACAAAGCGAGTGCCCATACCACCGCTGTTGTTATAAGTATGTATCCCCAGCGTGAGAGAACTGTTCACAGACCCATCGAACTGATTAAAACCGGAGGCCAGAAAGTTCGCTGAATCCCAAAGCCCCAGTATTCGGGCAGCCTGATCACCACTTGCGGACTTAGCCGCAGTAAACGCTATTCGGTCAAGGGAATCTGATGCAGAATCTATTATTGAAATGGTTGCAGGGTCAGTAATCGGATCAGTGCTGGTCGAAGAGTAAGCGCCATAAAACGCTTTATTTTGACCATCCGAAGAGGAATCAAGCAAGAAGGTGCTACCGCTAAAGCCAATCGTATACTCAGTAGCCGTATCCGTAGTTGGTGTTCTTGATGTGGCTCCACCGGTTCCATTACCAGTGGCAAATTCAAGATCCACCACATTAGCTGCTTGAACGCTGACAGCCACAGAGAGGGACAGCGTGATGAGTTTGGGTATCATTGAGGTATTCATAATTTTTTT
>Ga0102948_1000799_pt1 | contig 12516 bp, 16 predicted proteins | sample SalPonA_A_H2O_MG_FD_78211 | JGI IMG/M metagenome (GOLD analysis project Ga0102948, IMG submission 78211) | Water microbial communities from South San Francisco under conditions of wetland restoration - Salt Pond MetaG R2A_A_H2O_MG | ecosystem: Environmental > Aquatic > Non-marine Saline and... | reverse complement strand
AGAGTCGAGTTCTTTCAGATAATCAAAATGTTTGTTTAGAGAATATTCAATAAATTTCTCTACCTGCTTAATAAACTGCGGGTACGTTACCTCGCAGATTGGTTTTCCTTTTTTGTCTACTTTGTCTGAAAGCGGTTTATTGAATTCATTAAAGAAATCAATGGATTCGTTTCCTTTGAATGCTGTATAAGCATCGTAAGATGCCTTAGCTAGGCTTACATTTTTGTAGAGCCATGACTTATTTTTTTTCAACTTAAAATCTACAATAGTCCATGTAGAAAAACTTATGAAACTTGCAAAAATAGCAAGTAAAATGAGCATTATAGACATTTATGTCTCCTTTTTTGTTTGTTTATGTTTAGGCTTATTGCCTTCATATATAAATGATATTCTTGAACTCAAAATTTAAAAACACTATATAATATGATTTATCTGAACTTTTTTGTTGTTTATTTACAATGTTCTGTTTCTAAAATATTGTAAAATTGATAGGATATCATTATCCTTAGTGATAAACAAAAAATGGCTTACAATATATATCAACAAAAAGTGTTTAATACACCCAGTAAAAAAGCGAATATTGGGGATATTGTTTTGCTTGAAGAGAAAGCTTTTGTAGTCAGCGACAAAAAAATAGACTCGTTAGAATTAACAAAACGAGCCTTAGATGAAAATATCAACAACTTAAGATGCTATAAGCGAATCAAGGAAGAAGAGGATGCGATCGCAGAATATTCATTCACCCGTACCGTTCAACCTAAAAGTATAGATACTTTGATGATTCAGTCAAGCACCTTCTTTCAAGGAAAAATAATGTATCAGGATGAATGGATAAACTTTTACTGTGTTGACTATAGAGAGTCAATGCCGTTGCTAAAAACTGGGTTCTTCTATTGTAAAAGCCCATGTCTAGTTATAGAGAACCCATTCAAGTCACATATAAATAGCCATATCTTTCTGCCCTTTAGCGATACAAAGCAATGGGTAGATTATTTCCATGAAGAAGAAAAAACATTCATTGGCGATGTTGTCAGAGCTATGAAAAGAGATGTATTTCCTATATTTGACAGAGGTCGATGGGAAAGGTCTAAAAAAGTAGAAAAGATAGACTATGATCCAGACGAAATGATTTTTTGCCTTTGCAGCTCCACAAGTGACAGCAATCATAACTTAAAATTATTTAGTGAATCTCCTTGCACCTGTGAAGATGCACAGAATAGAAAATTCATCTATAAGTGCAAGCACCAAATCGCAATTGAGCGATCGTGCTACACCCAGAATGGGCGATCGCCTCTAGAAATGTTCCTTTCTGCATCAGAACAAATCTCCGCATAAATAAATACCCCGGCCAATGTGACTGGCCGGGGTATTTCATGGAAGTAGTAATTCTATTCCCGCTACTAGCTCTCGCGGGTCTCCAATTTTGTTTAGAGATAAAACTTTGCTTACTGAGTTAACTGGATTATCTACTCCGTTTTTTACAAGAAAATAGGTCAAGCTTTCCCCTCTGTAAACAGCACTCTTAGTCGCAACTGTTTTTTTGACTGATCGCCCATAATGGGCGGCTGGGCTTTTTTGTGCAAGCCAATTCTGGTGTAATTCATTGAAGCCAGTGGAAACAGCCATTGATGGTGCCTCTTATATGATGGTTATGTAACTCTACTGTTAATTAACCTTTATTTTAAACGACAAAACCCTGACAGTTAAGGCCAGGGTTTTGTTTTATGTGACTATTATGTAATTAGCCATCTCATGGTAGATAAATTAATAAAGTTGTACACCCATTTAATAAAACTCTATTTCCTGGTTTGGGTGGAGGAACATCACTTTCTCCTTTTTCTAAATATTCCCATTTGCCATTGACTATTTTGCATTGCAAGAACCATGCCATTTCTTCTTGCTTATAAAAGGCTATATCAGATGGAAGAAGTTCCTCCATTACCTGTTCTCTACTACAATCTCTAACTTCTACGATACGACCATCAAGCACTTGAAATAAGTGGTATCTGCATGAGTCTGGGTTGAAAATTGCTTTTTCCATTTGTTTTACTGATTTTATTGGTTTTTGTATGAGAGTATCATGTTATTATATACTTTGCAAGCACAATATCAATCGTCAATCAATATGAAGCTCATTAAAAAGATAGCTTGTTTATTAAAGTTAATGCAAGAAAAACAATCTAGAAAAAGACAGCTAAAAGCAACACTAAGCAATTTAAGAAGTGCTGTTTCCTGGACTGAAGTTTTGTCTATAAACGAAATTGTCGATCTAAACAACAAAATCGCTGACATGAACTGGGAAAGGTCTCAGTTGTCTATTTACAGTTATTCCTGGTTTCTTATCAAGGAAGACAAATGGTATGAATCTTTACTTTGTTCGGGTGAGAGCGCTTTAGAAGCACTAGGCGCGATCGCGCTTAGTGATGAAGTTAAAACAACAGCACATAAGAGCTTGCTGGTTACATCCAATATCAGTAAAAATAAAATTTTGATTATAGAGGGGGCTTGTGAAAGTCAAACGATTATAAACTTAATCTTTGACAAGCCCGATGACATTGTAATCCTTTTCCTTCGTCCAGATATGGAGTTAGAATATAATGAATACAGATTATCCAGACTTAAGTTAACTCAATGGCTAAATGATAACATTGCCGCCCAATAAGCATTTTAATAATCAAAAGCAACCAAGATATACATAAGAGAATACAAAGCCCCGGAGGTTCTCTCCGGGGCTTTGTATTCTTGCTTAAGCCTTTAGTTTTTATCTACATTGAGTCTTGCTCTATTCACAATCTATTCCGTAGATTGTTCTTCCTCATCTTCAGTAAACTCAAACATCTCACGGAGATACTTGATCGGATTTATTTGCTTGTTAATTATATTTTTCATTAGCGTGCCTAGTTGGGATGCTTTACCTTGGATGGAAGCTAAATATTCCAAAACGGCTTCAACCTCCTCGCTACTGGCATTTTGATAAGCATATCGAACTCTATCTTCCCAAGTATTAGATATTTCGTCTGTACTGTAGTCGTTGTAGTCAAAGTGAGTGGCAAGGACGAATTCAGCAGTGTTGAATAAATGTTCTATCAGGTAAACAATCGATTCTTCTGTCAATGTGACGAATGGAACAAAATCAGTCCCGGCGACCCCAATTTTACTTGATCGCATTTTTATAGGTGCGGCTTTTGAACCCATATTTAATTTCCCAGGAACCATATTCATTCCTGGACTGTCTGCGGCAAACGCTGTTTTTAGCGCATTGCAAGCTGCTTCAGCCTCTTTTATCTCTAACTTGCTTCCAATCACCTCTTTTGCAAGTCGAGATAAGTTGGGAAATTCTGGAAATCCATTTAAGCCGATGCTGATGCCCGCAGGAGAAATTTTAACCCGAAAACCTTTCTTCATTCCTAGCTCAACTGTAAACTTTTTCAGTTTTGCTTGAATGAAATCTAAAACCTCCACGCCTCCTTCTATTCCTTTATCTTTAAAGAAAAAGCTGCCTAACACACTTCCAAAGTCACCTGTTCCACTAGCGATCGCTAATTTAGTCAAGTCATCGGGCGCCATCATTTCTCCACCATCGGGACTAACTTCAAGAGACCCACCGTGATCCATTCCTTTTGCAGAGATAATTCCTTTGGTTTCGTTTAAGACAAAATTAGAAATTGCTTTAGTATCGGGAATTTTCCGAATCAACTGACTAAAATCTTCAACGGTATTATTAATCGCATCTTCAACCTCCGATAATATAGGACTTAAAGTCTTATTGATTAATTCATTGAAATCCAAGTCGGCTAAATCACTCCAGTCTTCCCCGATCGCACTTCCTTCTTTGACATATCCGTCTAGAATTTCTGGGTTCATTCCTTTAGAATAGACTTGGTTGCGAGTTGTGCTGGGGTCTAACAGATTAATAATTGGATTTAATTTTTGCTTAGTGTCTTTGAAGTTGGTTATTTTATCACCTAGCTTCTTAGTGAATGACTGCGACGCATAACCAATCAAAAGTTGTGCAGGGGCAATGTCATTAGAGTCTTTAAGTTCTAAAATGTCGTCAATTGCTTCGCTAGTCAGGTCAATCCCTTCGGGCAACATTGAAGATATTTCTGAGAATAAGTCTGTTTTTTGCGATTTAAGCCCATTTAGATAATAGCTGTAGGCTTCAAGTTCTTCTTCAGTCGCGTTGATTGCCGGAGGCTCTGACTCAACTTCGGCAATCAAGTCGTTAAGTTCTTGTCCTTTTCTGAGAGAACTGTCTATATCATCATATTTATCGAGTAAGTCAAAGTTTAATAGATTGTTGATTCTTTCGACCCCACCCGGAATAGCAATATTCAATGCAGCTTTGAGGGCTTGACTTGGGTCAATCTCAAAAATCCTTTCAATATAATCTGTATTTTGAGATGTAATATTGGCGCTTAAAGCGTCGGGGAGCAAGGAAAAAAGCGTAGAGCAAAAATTCCCCGATTCAATTACAGGGATTTGTTCTTTGATTTGCTTGATTGCATCGGCTATCCCTAAATTTTTGTTTTCTCTAATCTCTGAAGCAAAAGACTGGGCAATCTTGATCGGGCTTTTTGAGGAGATTCCATCTAAAATACTTAGACTTTCGTCTAGGATATCGTCTAAATCGGTAAACTCATCAACAAAGGACATGAGTTCTTTAACGATTAAATCGGGTCGATTTGAGTCCGACAGGAAATCTTTTAAGTAAGATATTTTTTCTAAAATAGGATACAGTTTTCCCGGAAGCAGCTTACTTAGCTTAAGTGCGTCTTTAGATATTCCCGATAGTGGGCCTTTTTCAATAAGCTGGGATTCCTGTAAAGACAATCCTGACCCAAACGGAGACTGAAGGTCAACCTGGCCTTCAGGATGTAGAACGGATATAGCTCCTGAATCATTTCCTTGCTGGACTAATCCACTATTTGCCAAAGAAGTAAAGCATTTAGGGTTTTCTAATTTGCAATCCCCGTCGTGGGTTAAGCTCATTCGGGCATTGTCTTTAGTTTGATGAGTAATATCCCCTTTGTCTGTAATATTCTGCACCACCCCATGAGGATAAATGTCTATTCTTGACGCATTGCGATCGTTTTTGACAGAATAGACATTTCCCGGCGTCACCATTCCGTGAGTTTGATCAATACTTTGAGTTAGTTCTGATGGGCGATCGGCTCGATTATGCAGGAAACCTAGTGCAACTAAATTAGTGGGACTACCCATGATTGGCGCTAACATGACTCTAGCGCCCACTAGTTTATAAGAAACGTGGCCTCCTGTCCCTCTGGGAATGACAGAAGGCTCAATAAACGAAACCCAACCATCATTGGCATTCGGCCAAGGCGTATTCGGCTCGATTAAATCAATCTCAACTCGCACCCGATTGAGTTTCTCAGGGTCGTTGACATCAATCACAATTCCAGGAAGCAATCCAATTACATATCCTTCTTTTAGATGTGTTGCAAATCCTTCCGGCGCGTCTGGATCAAAGTTTCTCGCAAAGTTCATATCAATATCCATAGAAATAAAAAAGCCCCAAAGCAATTAAGCTTTAGGGCTTTCAATCTTTATTGTATTACGATGCTGTTTCTTTAGTCGTGACTATTTTTAGTTTCTTCTTCCACCAAGAGCTTGCGGACTTTTGTTAGCTCCGCTTCTGTATGAGGCGTACCCGCTTCATTCAATTGAAGATATAATTTCAGCACATCAACTCTTGACTTAAAGTCAACAATCACGTATTCGACATAGTATCGAAGAGGGATTTGACCTTTAAAATCACGGTAAAAATAACCAAATGCTGTTATTTTGTTATTCAAGAAATCTAAAATTGCCGAAATCCTTTGCTTGCCGTCAATTACTTCCATCCCCCCAGACTCTCCTTTGTTCCAGCCTGGGTAATTAAAAATTAAAGTTATTCCTGTTTTTCCGCCTTTTAACAGATGCTCAATGTATCTACTTTTTTGAACATCTGTCCACACATAATCTCTTTGAAAGTCAGGGCTTAGATTTAAGCCATCTTCTTCTGTAAATTTCTCAATAATTCTTTTAAAGTCGGATAAATGCAAGGTTAATTTACTAGACTCAAGACCTATGTACTGAGGAATATCTGTGTATCTAATTTTAGTATTATTTGCCATTTCCTTGTTTTGATGGGGTCATTTTAGTATACTATATTATTAGTTTAATAGATTATTTCATCAAACAGAAACGGATCCAGTAATCGCTGGATCCGTTTCTGTTATTGATAACTTTAACTATTTGGTAAATGAATTAATATAACTGTGTTATATTTGCGTAATTCTAATTTAAGATTACTTATTTTGTTTCCTCTCATCTTCAAGTAATCTGCGAACTTTGTTTAGTTCTTCCGAAGTGTGTGGGGTTCCACTTTCGTTTATTTGAAGGTATAGTTTGTAGATCCACTCTCTTTCCTGGAAAGTGGTTACATAAAATGTAAGCTGATTGTTAAAAGGTATGCTTCCAGTGATTTCGCTAAAGCGATATCCGAAAATCTCCACTTTATCTTCAAAAAAATCGATTAATGTTGTCAAGCGTTGTTTGCCGTCAACAACTTCCATCGTTCCTACTTCATAGTTTTTGTTCCAGTCTGGATAGTTAACTATAATGTTTCGGCCACCTAAGCCTTTTCTTAGGATGTGTTCTACATATTTAGATTTTTGGGCTTCTGTCCAAATACGATCACGCTGGTAGGGAGGGTTTAAGTCAAGAGAGTATTCTTCTTTTAACTCTTCTATTCTTTTCATGAAGTACGGATGTCTTAACGAAACAGAAAATTGATTTTGTCCATAGTCAAGATAGGGTGCAATATCGTTGAAATCCATAACAAATTTTTTTAGATAAACTATAATCATGGTACAACAAAAAATACAAGAAATCCCCCAATAGTTATTTGGGGGATACTAAATGTAGCTCTTCTTTAATGAAAAGAATTACCAACAAATTTCTTGGCTGTTTTCGTATTCTTGTCTGCAATGCTTCCAAGATTTAAATGGAACTGCTTCCGCAAAGCCGATTTCGATAAAATTTGATACATCAAATAAAGAGTCTATTTCAACAAAAAGTTCGTTTTCGTATTTTTTTAGTGGTTGATTCACCGCGATCGCAAACCCGTTTACAAAATCATTTTTCCTAACAATTCCATTCTCATCAATAACGGGCAAACTTAAGCCAGAATCTAGTGCGAACATTAGATTATTTTTTTCGCAAGTGTAGTAATTGTTTAGCATTATCCTTGTTAATATTCGATACCACGATAATATCATTGGTGACATTAAAAAGGAAGCCTTTTGCTAATCAAGAAGATATTAAAATTCAATGTTTCTGTTGCGGCAAAAATTTTTATAATATAAACTATTTATTTTTAGCGATTTTTTGTTAAAAATAAATTCAGAATTCAACTGAGCAAAAAAGATGACACACCAAAAACAGTTAAAACGTTACAGGCAGATAGAGTGCGAAGAAATTATTGATACTTTAGATAAAATGCTCCTAGGAGAACTTCAAGAAGAAGCAAATAAAAAAACAGTGCAGTCAATCAAACAAGCCAAAAAGTCGATACAGCGGTTAAAAAAGAATTTTTGTGAATAAAAATCAAAAAACCACTATCAGATATTGATAGTGGTTTTTTGATTTTAGTTAAACCAGAACTTGTACAGCATCAAATCCTTCTTGGCCGATCGCGCACTTTTCTTAACAGCTCTTTCCCACGACTTGCGGCCAGGAATTTCAATATGGTCTCCAGGTTGAACATTTAATCCTTGCCCTTGAAGGTAATCTGACATATCTTCTGTTACTTGGATTGTAGTTCCTTGGTCTTGAACTCTTGCAATCATTGCAGCGCGATCGTCTGTTATCCCAGCTTTCGCTGTAATCTTGTTTCGCGATCGCTGGGTACTTGTCTTGATGTGGTCTCGAATTCCACTTCCGTCAGACGGATTTTGCTTGGTGAATTCCGAGATAGGTTCACCATAGCCGCCGGGACGACCTTGAGTTTCTAGATTTTCCTTGTACTGTTTAGCCGTTTGTTTAGCCGATTCACTAGCCCACTTTTGTCCTTTTTGCACTAAACGCTTCGGCAGCAACTCCAGTCTTCGACAAAGAGCATCAAAATCATTGGTGATATTTAACGACATACATAGACCTTAAGTTTTCTTTAATTAATATAATACCTACTCTTGTCATAGGTTTACATAGTGTAAAATAGATGTAACGAACGAGGTAAATCAAATGTCTAAAACCAAACAATCAGAGTTTCCAACAATTTCCTTAAATGGTTATGTAATTTTTGTAATCAAGCTAAATGGGAAAACAGAATATATGTTGGCAAAAACAGCCCGCTCCACAAGCGGACAAAGTTTCAAAAATCGAAATGCACTCTTAAATTATCTGGAAAAGATAAATGAAAACCTCAAAAACCAAGCGCAAAAAGAGCTACAAATCTTTGAAGAAGCCCAAGCAGTACGACGCAACTCGCACCGTATGCGACCAGGACTCATCACGAGCCGATTACCGTTCTAGATTTCCATCCGACTGGGATTGGAACTGGGTAAGTTAATAAAATCAAAAGCCGCTACTTAGTAGCGGCTTTTTTGTTGTATGATCGCAAAAAAAATAATTAATTATGATGTGCAAAAATATTTATCAATACTTAATAGTCAGAGTTAACAAAAAAGAGAATTTGTTTATCTTGCGACTTGAGCAAGAGCGATCAACCTTTTTGCTAAAACTCAGACTCACAGAGATGGAATTGTTTTTCTTGTCCATGTCGCTTCAAGTCGATCAAGAAATCTGGATGAATATTTTGTCTCAACTAGACGCCCTCAAGAATGTCTATCAATTTAATGCTCTCCATCCTGAAATCCGACTTAAGATTTTTAATGGGGCGATCGCATCGGCAATGGTGATGGGAGTTGCTCGGAATTCTTCCAGTATCCAGTCTGTGCCTACGATTTTTGTGATTTTAATTCGATCGCTCTTTGACGTAATTGTTGAAATGACCAACTCCGATTGATTTCTGATTTGCGCTTTTTCGATAAATTCACGTCGCGATATTTACTGCTTCGACTATGTGAAAGTAGCACAAAGACATAGTTGGCCACCTAAGTATTCTTATAAGACATAGAGGCTTTTCTTAAAAAAATAGTCTTTGATTTGATTTATTCAGACAGGGTTTAAACTAAATTTGGTTTTGCATTTATTCAAGAGTCAGTTTGAAATATTCAGTTTTAATTAACTGTATAGTGCGTTTAAATATAATGACCTTCTAGAGAGAATCAACCAACAAGCTAAAATCATTGCAGCAAGTTCTGTAATCTTAAAATGCTTAGGTGGTCAACTAGGTCTTTACCGCAGATTTAAGGTGAATCCCCAAAGGTTTTCTGCTCTTGCTACTGCTGTATCGATACACAGGAATTTGACCGGGTGTGATCGTAAATACAATAAAACTATTTTTGCGTGTAGATTTTTTTTATTTGTTGACTTTCTTGGTAAAAAAGTTGTACGATTAAGAAGTTGTTTATTTCGTAAAACAGCAAGACACATCCTTATCCCGTAGGGTATTTTGCGGGATTTTCTTACGATATTTTTTTTGGCAATGAAACAAACGCAAAAACTTAAATGCGATTGGGAAGGGTGTTTAAACCCAGCTAATATAAATGACTTTTGGGGCGATTTTGTCTTCTGCGACTATCACAACAGTCAACTGTACGCAGGTCTCGAAAAGTTGGTACGTCAAGAGCAACTCACTAAAAAACAAAAAATGCCCGACGAAAAAGCGTCGAGCAAAGAAACTCAAGTTTAATACAAGATAATGAATATTATAACACTACAAGACTTAAACGTCACACAATTCGCTAGATCCGATTATCTAATTTCTCTGATGTCTTTTAGTCAGCGGATAGCGTACATGATCGGGAAAAAATATGGATTTATTATTCGCAAAGGTGGAAAGACGAGGATCGATGAGCAGCGGCTGAAGTCCTTTGCTAGAGCAAATCGAAAGGGGATTATTCACATCCATCTTTCGATGGAAGGGACAGAAAGATACATGAAACAGTATTGGCCGGGTGCCTCTAACTCCAAGCACTCGATCGAACGACGCCGATCTGAACTACAAGATGCTGGACTAATCGCCGTTGATGCCAGCGGTTTTAGACCCCATTATCGTAAGCGGACTCCTCCAGCAAAAATTTATGCAATTAATTTTATTGCCTTATTTGAGTTAATTCTTGCAATTCAAGAAGTTCTTATTTTTAAAGGTGTTAAATTCCCGGCGCTTGAGTTGATGAATCTTTTAAACGAGAAAAAATCTGTTGAAGCCGCCAAATACGAAGGCGAATGGACGGTCAAAAGCCTTTCTGACATCGAGGAAAAAATCGAGCAAGTTGTTCTCAAGGCCAAAACAGGCGATCGTGGAACCATTCCGCTGCACAGTGGAGCCTCGATATTTATTGCGTTTAAGAGAATTAAGTCTATTTTTGAATCGACTGCTATAGATATTGAGTTTTATCTGGGTTCCGTTTGCAGGAGAGACGAATTTACTGAAGCCGTTAATTACTGACAAACAAAAATAAGCCCCCTTAGCTAAAGGGGGTGAAATGTAGAAGATATTGAGATTAACCTTGAAGGGTTTTGACTCGTTTATCTTCAGCTGATTGAGTTTGCTTTGCTTGAGATGACGCATAAGCAGCTTCTTTTGCTTTATTTTTCTCTTTCATGGAAGAGATTTTCTCTACTGACGGACTGTTTGTGTATTTCATATTTGTGTATTTCAGAGTGTAAAATAAGCGTAAAACGACAAAGCGAGAACATTACTGCCCTCGCTTCTAGTTAGAGTCTATCACACGACCTCGATAGACACAGCAAATGATTCAACGTTATTAACTGAGAACATAGAGAATGAAAATAACTTATATAAGGACAACTGCATTAATCTTTACAATTGTCCTTGTATTTTGTTAATAGTCCCAACGGGGTTTGAACCCGTATCTTCTGATTGAAAGGCAGAAATCCTAACCACTATGGGATTATTGGAATAAACACAAAAACACCCCAGATACATTATTTGGGGTGTTTTTGTGTTTTATTTAATCTCTGTGAGATTCAAATAGGGTTGCAGCGCTTCAGGAACTTGGACTGTTCCATCAGGATGTTGATAATTCTCCAGAATTGCTGCCATTGTTCGCCCGATCGCCAATCCCGACCCATTCAAAGTATGGACAAACCCGGTGCTTTTTTTACCCTTTTCTTTAAAGCGAATATTGGCACGACGGGCTTGGAAATCTCCAAAGTTAGAACAGCTTGAGATTTCTCGATACTTACCTGTCGAAGGCATCCAGACCTCTAGGTCGTAGCACTTTTGGGCGCTAAAACCTAAGTCTCCAGTACAAAGTTCGATAACTCGATACGGCAGCTTCAAGGCTTGTAAAATTGCCTCAGCATTGGCGACTAAAGCCTGATGTTCTGCCTCCGATGCGCTGGGATGAACAAATTTTACCAACTCCACTTTATTAAATTGATGAAGTCGAATCAGTCCTCTCGTATCTTTTCCGTAGCTTCCAGCTTCTCGCCGGAAGCAAGGAGTATAAGCACAATGGTAAATCGGCAGGCTGTTGGCGGATAAAATTTCATCGCGGTAGAGGTTAGTCACAGGGACTTCCGCAGTGGGGGCTAACCACAAATTATCCTTACGACACTGAAAACTTTCTTCAGCAAACTTGGGTAGTTGCCCCGTTGCCCGCAGTGAGTCAGAGTTAATTAAAACCGGGGGCATGACTTCTAAATATCCGGCGGCAATTTGCCGATCGAGCATAAAGTTAATTAAGGCTCGTTCTAATGCTGCCCCGGCACCAATCAAGAAAACAAAGCGACTTTGGGCTACTTTTACGACGCGATCGAAATTTAAAATCCCTAATTTTTCGCCAATTTCCCAATGGGGCAGAATATTGGGATTTTGGGGCAAGTATTCATCACCCCAACGGCGAATTTCCACGTTTTCATCTTCGCTTTTGCCAACTGGGGTGGTTTCGCTGGACAAATTGGGCAAAGATAACAGCAAGGTTTCCAGTTGAGCTTTCAGTTCTTTTCCCTGGGGTTTGAGTTCGCCAATTTGCTGTTTGACTTCGTTGCCTTCTTCTTTTAAGGCCAGAATTTCTGGGTCTTGGGGTTTGCTGCCCTCTTTCATTTTTTGCCCAATTAGTTTACTGATTTCTTTACTACGGGCTTGTAGCTGCGATCGCTTCGTCTCTAATTCTCGTTGAGAGCGATCGATTTCCAAAATCGGGGCTAGATCGTAATCGTTGCTGCGTTGGTTCAGTCTATTTTGAACAACTTCAGTGTTTTCCCGAATAATTTTAATATCTAGCATCCTTGCTTTGTTTTGAAACTATATTCTATTATAACATTACTGTACTGCAATTATCAATATAACTTATTCGCATTTATTTAATCGAAGCAAACAAGAAACCCCGGATAAATATGTATTTATCCGGGGTTGTT
>Ga0102948_1000796_pt1 | contig 12548 bp, 7 predicted proteins | sample SalPonA_A_H2O_MG_FD_78211 | JGI IMG/M metagenome (GOLD analysis project Ga0102948, IMG submission 78211) | Water microbial communities from South San Francisco under conditions of wetland restoration - Salt Pond MetaG R2A_A_H2O_MG | ecosystem: Environmental > Aquatic > Non-marine Saline and... | reverse complement strand
GTGCTCTTGGTGTTCTTGCCTAGGTGGACCATTTTGGTACCGGTATCTGCCTGTTGAAAGTTATTGGTTACGGCTATCGAATAAAATTCTCCAACCGAATGATCTCCTTTTAGAATACAAGACGGATACTTCCAAGTAACCGCAGAACCTGTCTCCACTTGTGTCCATGAGATTTTCGCATTACGCTCACATAGACCACGCTTAGTCACAAAGTTGAATACTCCACCTTTGCCCTCTTTGTCTCCAGGGAACCAGTTTTGAACCGTAGAATACTTGATTTCTGCGTCATCAAGTGCAATTAATTCTACCACTGCAGCATGAAGCTGATTTTCATCTCTTGATGGAGCGGTACAACCTTCAAGGTAACTCACATAGCTAGCCTGATCAGCAATTACAAGTGTTCTCTCGAACTGACCCGTTCCTGCCTGATTGATTCTGAAATAAGTAGAAAGCTCCATTGGGCACTTAACTCCCTTGGGAATGTAACAGAAACTACCGTCAGAAAAAACCGCCGAATTAAGCGCCGAATAGAAATTATCCTTAGCAGGAACTACGCTTCCGATATACTTTTTAACCAACTCTGGGTGTTCCTGAATGGCCTCTGAGATAGAACAAAAGATGATTCCTTTTTCTGCAAGGGTCTTCTTAAAAGTGGTTGCCACCGAAACAGAGTCCATAACGATATCAACAGCTACTCCTGCCAATTTTTTCTGCTCGTCAATTGAGATCCCTAATTTTTTAAACGTGTCTAAAAGTTCAGGGTCTACCTCGTCGAGACTATCGTATTTGGGCTTCTTATTTGGAGCCGAGTAATACGAAATATTTTGAAAGTTGGGTTTCTCATAGTGAACATTAGCCCACTCTGGCTCTTCCATCTTTTTCCATTGGGCGAACGCCTCAAGCCTCCAAGCGGTCATCCACTCAGGCTCTTCTTTCTTCTTAGATATCGCTCGAACGATATCTTCGTTTAATCCTTTCGGAAAGGTGTCAGATTCGATGTCGGTATAAAAGCCGTATTCGTACTCTTTGGTCTCTAACTCCTTCTTTAATTCTTCTTCAGTATATGCCATAGCTTCTCTTTTTGGTTAGAGTGAAAAACTTTCTCCGCATCCGCAAGTACGTTGCGCATTTGGATTGTTAAACACAAACCCTTTCCCATTTAAACCCCCTGAATATTCCAAGGTGGTTCCTACGAGATATAAAAAACTTCGTTTGTCAACAGCCACTCTTACCTGGTTGTCTTCAAATACTTTATCGGTTTCACCGATTGCTTTGTCAAACTTGAGTTCATACGTGAGGCCACTACAGCCACCACTTTTGACCCCTACTCTTACAAAATCGGTGTCCGCATCAAAGCCCTCCTCGCGCATTAGCGAGCGGACCTTTTCACGTGCAGATTCTGCTACTTTTATCATAAGTTGGGATATTTGATTGCAAAGATACGGCTTAGCGCATTTTTATCATAAGTAATGCACTGATATTCTATTGAGCAGCATAGACAGAATCTATAGTAATAGCAGTACCTTTGACCACCTAACCTCAGATCAAATGTTAGAAGAAAAAAATCCTTCCCTTAATTCGATCGAAAACTTAGGCGAATTCGGCCTTATCGACCATCTTACTCAAGCGATTCCTACACAGCTCAAAAGCACAGAAAAAGGAATAGGTGACGATGCAGCGGTAATCAACTTTGGTAAAAAACAAACGGTAATCAGTACCGACATGCTCGTCGAAGGAATTCACTTTCACTTGGGTTATATGCCGATGAAACACCTGGGCTACAAGTCGGTAATTGTCAACCTGTCTGACATCTGCGCAATGAACGCGACACCCACGCACATAACGGTGTCGATCTCGGTATCTAATCGATTTTCTGTTGAAGCCCTTGAAGAATTTTACGCCGGGGTTGCACTCGCCTGTAAAACCTACAACGTTGACTTAGTTGGGGGTGATACGGTAGCTTCTACAAAAGGGATGACGATTAGCGTGACTGCGGTTGGGGTAGCTGAAAAAAAGGCTTTAGTTTACCGAGATGGCGCCAAAGAAGGAGATTTACTAGTCGTTTCTGGTGATTTAGGGGCAGCATTTTTAGGGTTTCAGATTCTTGAAAGAGAACGTCAGGTGTTTGAGGCAAACCCGCAACACCAACCCGACTTAGATCAATATACCTATCTCATTGAAAGACAACTCAAGCCAGAGGCTCGAAAAGATATTCCTGAATTATTGACCGCTCTTGAGGTTCAGCCAACTTCCATGATCGATATCAGCGATGGGCTTGCTTCAGAAATCAAACATCTTTGCAAACAATCTAAAGTCGGATGTCGTCTTTTCGAAGATAAGATTCCTCTTGATCCTGCAATGATTAGCACCTGCGAAGAGTTCTCTTTAGACTCAACAACGGTAGCTCTTAGTGGCGGAGAAGACTACGAGCTACTCTTTACCATCTCGCAAAGCGATTACGATAAAATCAAAGGAAACCCGAATCTTACCGTCATCGGCCATATGAGTGCGGCCGCAGATGGGGAATACCTCGTGACTCGATCGGGTGAAGCAATCGAACTTAAAGCTCAAGGCTGGACAGCCTTCTAAGATGAGTAAAGAAACCCGCCTAGTAGCACTAGCGTTTTTTTCGCTTTTTTTCGGTGCAGGCAACCTTATACTACCTCCTTTTTTAGGATTCAACGCTTTTGATCAGTGGCCAATCGTTGCCGCTGGATTCTGTATTACCGCGATACTCATCCCTTATCTCGGCATCATAGCTCACTCTAAAATACAGGGTGGACTTTTTGAGTTAGCACATCCCATTTTAAAGAAATTCGCGCTCCTCTACACTAGCGTAATATTTATAATCTGTTTACTCATAGTCGTACCTCGAACTGCGGCTGTAACTTATGAATTGGGGGTTGCTCCATTTACGGACCTTTCCCCACTACTAAGCGCGCTTATTTTTTTTGGAGGCATACCCTTATTCGCACTGTATAGAGGACGGGTATTATCGGTTATCGGCAACTATATCACCCCAATACTAGTAGCCTTAATGGTGCTTCTAATTGTACAATCATTCGGTCGTAGTGTTACACCAAACCCAAATGCTAAGTCTTTTGGCGCACTCCTTAGCTCAGGAATTATTGAGGGGTACCAAACCTTTGATGCCATTGCTGCGGTTGTGGTAGGTGCTGTTCTGGTACTGTCGGTGAAAAACCAGTTTGCCTATCTAAGTCTAAAGCAACAATCTAGCGTATTAAAACGTGGCGGGTTTTGGGCGGCCTTCGCACTTATGACGATCTATTTAGGCCTTATATTCTCAGGAGCTAGTTTAGCATCTATAGGCGCTAACCAATATAATCGCTCTGAGTTATTAATCTACCTAAGCGGCTTTTTGTTTGAAGGTATAGGTACGCAAATTTTAGGGGTTACCGTGGCACTTGCCTGCTTTACTACTGCTGTAGGAATCGTTACTGGTGCTGCAGACTTTGTGAACGAACAAATTGCTCCTTCAAGGAAAGCATATGTGATAACCATCGCTATTGCCTGCATCGCTGGGGTACTATTGGCCTCATTAGGAGTAGATGAAATTATCCGTGTAGCCTATCCTGTATTACTGCTCATCTACCCCCTCACCATTGTTCTCATTTTACTGCACCTATTACCTAAACGTTTAACCGGAGGATATGTATTGCAAATAATCGCAGCGACTACCTTTTTGTTTTCTATTCCAGACGCGATTCTGGGTTACATCGAATCGGTATATTTAAGGAGTTTTTTAGAAATTCTACCGTTCGGTATATTTCAGCTCGGCTGGTTGATTCCTTCGCTATTGAGTGCTATTATCTCAATTAGCGTTCGTTCATTAAGGTCTCAATATGATCAGCCTCAATAGGAATAGATTGCATCAGGTTTAAAGGAGACCCACTCGGCTGAACCACTACATCATCTTCTAGTCGAATGCCAAAACCTTCTTCGGGAATATAAATTCCTGGCTCAACGGTAAAAACCATTCCGGGCTTCATGGGGGTTTTTAATTCTCCATAGTCATGAGTGTTTAACCCTAAATGATGGCTCGTACCATGCATGAAGTATTTCTTGTAAGCGAGCGGATTGTCAGCAACCTCTTTCTGGTCTAATAACTTTAAGTCAACAAGCTCTGAACTCATCATTTTGCCTACCTCTTTGTGATATTCTGCCCATATTACACCAGGAACCAAAAGAGCGGTTGCCTCATTCTTAACACGTAAAACCGCATTGTAAACAGCCTTTTGACGATCGGTAAAACGACCACTAACCGGAATCGTACGCGTCATATCACTTGAATAATTAGCATATTCAGCAGCAACATCCATTAGCAGTAAATCACCCGCCTTACACTGCTTATTATTCTCAATGTAATGCAACACGTTAGCAGAATCCCCTGAAGCGATAATTGGAGTATAGGCAAAACCTTTAGATCGATTGCGAACAAATTCATGAAGGTATTCAGCCTCAATTTCATACTCCCACACCTCGGGTTCTACAAACTTCAATATTCGACGAAACCCCTTTTCTGTGATGGCGCACGCTTGGTGAATTAACTGAATCTCTTCCTGTTCTTTAACTCCACGTATCTCATTTAAGATCGGAAAACTCTTTGCTGTTTGGTGTGCCGGATATTTCGATTTAACCTGTTCAATGAATCGATCTTCCCTCGTCTGTGTCTCCACCGCTTGGCGATAGTGCTCATTGGTGTTTAAATAGATCGTAGATGCCTCGCTCATCAGATCGAAAAGCACCTGTTCAAACTGATGAGTCCAATAAACGGTAGAAATACCCGAAACCTCCGTAGCCTGTTCTTTAGTTAGCTTAGCCCCTTCCCATACCGCTATATGTTCATTAGTTTCACGCACAAACAAAATTTCTCGATGTGCTGGGTTCAGAGCGTTGGGAAAAAGAAGTAAAATGCTCTCTTCTTGATCTACACCAGATAGGTAAAAAATATCTCGATGCTGCTCGAAAGGCAGGGTACTGTCAGCCCCTATCGGATACACATCGTTAGAATTAAAAACCGCAAGACTTTCAGGCTTCATCTGAGCCATGAACTTCTTGCGGTTCTTTTTATATAGTCGGTTTGGAATCGGTAAATACTTCATAAAAGTAAATGTACGCCCGATTCGTCAGCTTTCAAATAGCTATTGTGCCTGGTATATCCTTACGTAATCAACTTCCATCGTTGCTTGAGAAAAGCTCGAAGGAATGTCTCCACCTAGGGTACCACCCATAGCAACATTTAATAAGATATAGTGCGGGTTTTTAAATTCTGTCTGGTTATTGCCAATCTGTACCACTCGCTCATTATCTACATAAATTTGAAGAATTCCATCTTCCCAAACCAAAGAATATAAGTGAAACTCACTCCCTATACCGTCTATGGTTTTATCTAAACCGTAAGAAGCAGGGTTTCCTGAGTTATCATCCTTCCAATGAAAAGTTCCTAGAACTCGGTCAGTTTCCCAACCGCGTTTTTCCATGATATCAATTTCTCCACATTCAGGCCAACTTACTTCTCCCTTTGTTGCTTGAAAGACTCCTCCGCGTTCGTTGATATTCGACCCTAGGGTCCAAATGGCAGGCCAAGCGCCGGCTTGAGAAGGCAGTTTAGCGCGAACATCAACACGCCCATATTTAAAGTCATATTTGGAATTGAGGCGAGCCGAGGTGTACTCTTTCGTCCTGTCCTCAAAAGTGTAAGATTCTTTTTTAGCAATGATTTTCAAGGTACCGTCTGAAACTGTCGCGTTCGCCTGACGATCGGTATAGTGCTGTTGTTCGTTGTTGGCCCAACCACCGCTAAAAATGGGCAACGTCTGCAAATGCCATTTTGCCGCACTAGGAGCTCCTTCGTAATCGAATTCGTCATTCCAAACTAGAGTCATACCATCATAAGAGGTAATTTCTCCGCCAGGTTCTTCACAGGCATTACAAGACCCTCCACAATCAATACTACTTTCGTCTCCATTGAGAATCCCATCACTACAAGTGGCTTGAGGTTCTGGATTAGGGCCGCTCTTCTCACAAGAGAAGAAAGCAAAAACGATGAGTAAAAGGGATAATTTCTTCATAATCATAAAAATTATGCCCGCACGAAGCGGGCATAACAAACTTAAACTATTGATTTGATATTTACAGGTTAATCTTAATATCTGTAATGGTTACAGGAACATCACGCGTCGTTAAGTACATTAACAATGAGCGGTAGGTGTTTCCTGCATCTTGTGCTTCGATCGTTACCGTATACTCAGTAGCCGTTTCTCCATTGACAGTGATTGTTTCTGTGTTGAAGCTAGGCTCTGTCGCATTCGAATCATTTTCATCATAAGGCAATCTTTCAAATCTGAAATAAATACCTGCTTCCGCAGCAGATGAAGCTGTGAAAGTGATGGTTCCGCCATTTGGAAAGCCTAACGGAACAATATCGGTGTTGTTATTCGCCCAGCCTGCCCAAGTCTCAGCAGAAGTTGGGAAAGTATAAACGCCACCTTCCTCAATTGTAGCACCGCCAAAAGGGCCATCATAGTTAGGGCTAAACGTACCTGAAGTATTTACTGCAGTAGTAGTTTCGCCCGATGCGCCTGGGTTAATCTTAACATTGGTAATCGTAACCTCTACATCACGAACCGTGAAATACATAAGAGCAGAGCTGTAGGTATTCGCAGCATCTTGCGCGTCAATAGCGATTGTATACTCTTTAGCTTCTGAGCCAGAAACCGTTACCTCTGCAGTGTTGAAGCTAGGCTCAGTTGCATTTGGATCATTCTCGTTGTACGGTAATCTTTCAAATCTAAAATAAATACCCGCGTCTGCTCCTGCAGATGAAGCCGTAAATGTAATGGTACCTCCATTCGGGAAGCCCAATGGATAGATGCTACCTGTGTTGTTCGCCCAGCCTGCCCAAGTCTCAGCAGAAGTTGGGAAACTATACACGTCGTTTTCGGCAGTTGCTCCGCCAAAAGCACCGCTAAAGTCTGCGTCAAAGGATCCTTCCGTATTCACAGTTGGCTCTTCAGGTTCTTCTCCTGGCTCTGAAAGTCTAATATTGTCGATATAGTGGGTAGTTTCTGCGGTCTCAGCAGTATCTCCGAAATCCATGATAAATACCATGCGGTCATATACTCCAGAATGAGAAGCAGCATCTAAATTGAAGGTAACGGTTTCCCATCCAGTGCCCGTTGTAGCCACTTTAATATCACCTGTATTAGCACTCGAATTTGCAGAGTCCTCTAACTTCATAGATACCACTTGGCCTTCTCGTACCGAATGTACATCTACGCTAATTGCAGTATTAGGCTCTGATAGAGTAACTTTAGAATCAAGGTCAAAGAAGAATCCTTGCCATACCTCTTGATTACCTTGCTCTACAATTTTAAGAACCTTAGCTGAAGCGTTTCCTGTAGTGTTTGGGTTATCTACAATCTCTAACTGAATCTTGTTGCCTTCTGAAAAACCGAAGACTCCCCATGTCCCGTCAGGGTTATCACCATTGTTCTCATTATCGTCAGAGAAGTCAGGTCCCATTCCGGCTTCTTCCATATCGATTGTTCCGACATTTAAATCTGGGGCAACCATTGTAATAGGCTCCTCACACGCTGAACATGAACCTCCACAATCGATTCCGGTTTCATCTCCATTCTGAATTCCATCATCACAAGTTGCCTGTGGTTCAGGGTTTGGATCATCTTTCTCACACGAAGCAATAAAAAGCACGAAAGCAACTGCCAACATACTCATCAATCGTGCACTAAACGAATGCAATTTTTTTGTTTTCATAACTGTTTTTATATAATTAATTATCAAGGTTATACGAATCGTAAAATCGAACCTCATAAAATTAACAACTATTTGGGCTGGTTGTACCTCTTTGTAGAGTGTCTGAATAAGATGTTTTTATTTAAAAAGCTTAAAATCAGTTATTTACAAAAAAGCTTTGAAAGATTTGTAGAGTAATTGTAGGGCTAAAAGGAGTGTATATACTCTGATAAATTTTGAGATTTTTCGAGTCCTAACTTCTTTCTAACCCGATATCTTTTCATCTCTACACTCTTTAAGCCAATATTAAGGAGCTCTGAAATCTCCTTATTTGAAAGGTTCAATCGTATATAAACTAGCAATCGCACTTCTTGCCTGGTTAATCCTTGATGGCGTTTATTCAAATTCGCAATAAACTCAAAGTCTAATTCGTTAAAAGCAGACTCGAATTTGGTCCAATCGCTGTCGTCCTCTAGTTGTTTGTCTATAAGAGCTGTGATTTCCTCTACAGGTTTTTCAGATTTAGCCTTGCCAATTTGGGTTTTCAAATCCTTAAGAAGGGCGTTTCTTCTAATCTCAGCCTCATAAACCCCTGTTAGTTCGCGCTTTCTTAGCTCTAACTCATTTTCAAGATGTTTGTTCTTTAGTAGACTAATTCGATTTTCCTCACGGAGTTGATTCGTTTCTAACAGTCGTTCACTCTCTTCTCTGATCTTTCGTTCTCTTCTTTTATAGACAGTCCTTACTATAGCAGAGGCAACAAAAAAGATGATAAGCCCTGAAAAAATAAGATAGAGCGTAAACTGTGCCGTTTGATACCAAGGTTTATCAATTTCAAAACGAATCGATTGAGACGAGGCTAGTATTTCTCCGCTGATGCCTATAACTCTCGTCGAAAGAGAATAACTTCCCGGTTTCAAATTATAGTAGGTCTTCACGGTGCTTAGTGAACGATCTGTGATCGTATCTCGCTCTGAGGTCAACTGATACTCATAAGTGGTAGGGTATCTCTCACTAAAACTAGGATGCGTATAACTAATCCTGATTGTAGATTCTTCGGCCTTTAGTAGGTGAGACTCTTCAGGGGAAAGGCTTACAAATTCATCTTGCCGAGCAGCTTCTAGATTCAAAAGCCAAATAGGAAAAGAGGTTGGCTCATCATCATTTAGGTTAGTGTCGATTACTAAAAACCCGTCCTTTAATCCGATCAAATATTCATTACTATCAATAGCATTAATATTCTCAAAACCACTTACACCAAATGATTTAAGTCGGGTTTCTGGCAAAAACTCCTCAATAGCCCTATAGTCCCCTGTATTTGTAACACGAAGACGAAGGATCTTTTCTTTGGATAAGAATGAAACCTCATCAGGCTCATATGAATTTTGTGCAGGCCGAACGATAGGTTCTGGCACAAGGGCCGTAAGTTCTCGATGATACTGCAGCGCTCCTTTATCCACATTAAAAAACCCCTCAGAGCTCTTGTAATAAAGTTCATCCTTCAATAAGAACAAGCTACTAGCCGTACCCAAAGCTGGAATCTGTTTTTCAGATCGAATAACAAGATTATTCCAATCAAAATCGAGCAAGAATACTCCAAGACTTTCGTGATTAACGACGATCGTATCATCAAGGAGCTCTACAAATCGTGATGGAGTAGTAAAGCCCTCGACCTTTTCTACTATAGAATTACGGTTGGGTCGATAAATATAAACTCCGTTGTATCCGCCTATAACATAAGAAGACAATCCTTTAGAGTCTATATACTCACTGGCACTCCAATAGCCCGTCTGAGCGTCAACCAACGAAGCTTTTGAGCCCTTTATTTTAAACAAACCTTTGTCGTGAAAGCAATAAAGCTCGTTCCCCAAAGTCTTCAAGTTCCAAACCTGCCCTCTAGTGCTAGAAACAAATTCAAATTGACTTAATTTTTCATTGAATACATAGAGGCCTTGATTGGTTCCGATATATAAGTAGTCCCGATGATTAATGGCTGTGTACACCACTCCTATATCCTCAAAACCGAATCTGAATTCACTGAGATTTGAGTTGGGAATAAAGGACGCAATCCCTTGGTCTAGGGCAACCCAAACCCTCCCTGTGATACTTTGGAATAACCCGAGTACTGTATTGTTGTTAAGCCCACTTTTTTTGTCTAAAACATATAACAGATTGCCTTCGGCATCATAGACATGAAGGCCTGAAGAAATGGTTCCAACTACTAAATATCCATTACTCAATTGTAATAAATCATAGATCTGGTCTGAATTCTTTAGATCTACAAAAGGATTCGCTTCTTTGACAAGCCCACCCTCATTTAGCCGAAAAGTTTCTCCAGTTTCATTGACGAGAAATTGGGTCTCGTTGCGCTGATAAGTTCCCACAAAGGCACTCGAAAGTTTTGGCAACTCAAAACGATGATACTCCCCTGAAGAAAATTTAATCGCCTCCTTCGAAGAGAAAAAATAAAGGTCATCATTGTGACTAAAAGATTCTGGACGATCTGATTCAAAAGGAGTGCGTAGAAGAAGTTGATTCTCTAAAACTTCATAAATGGCACGCTTCGACTGAAGAAAGAGTCGTTCATCTAGCTGTGTAATACTCCAAAACTCTTCTCCCACATCGATGTTTTGGTGCTCTAGTCCTTTTATTTCGCTGTAATTTTCAAGTCCGCGAGGAGTAATCTGGTAAAACCCTATGCTCATAGACCCCCCCACATACAATCGATCCTCTACAATTTTAATCGAGCGAATATTTTGTGCGTTCGGAACAAAAACTGATTCCCAACGATTTCCATCAAACAACAGTACTCGCGATTGATTTGCGACAAATAACATTCCACTATCTGACTGTTCTATTGCCCAATTCTGATTGTCTGCACCGTATTGCTCTGGCGGATAATTCTGAACTAACGGTGTATACTGCGCCTCCGAAAATCCAGAAACCAAGAATAATAGTAACAACACACCCTTCGCTATTCGCTGTGTAATACCAATTGAAAATCCTATTTTAGAGGGTATAACCATAGATTAAGATCCATAAAGATATCCTATGAAGTTCAGTATCCAAGCAATTGTAAGCAAAGGTGTTAGTATTTGTTTGCTTTTATTATCCGTATCTGCCCTTTATTCCCAAGAGACATCAACTGCTCCACAGCTAGAAAATATTGGGCCTAGCATCATGAGCGGGAGAGTCGTTGATTTAGAAGTTAACCCTGAGGATCCGACCGAGTTTTATGTAGCCTATGCGTCAGGAGGGCTATGGCACACCACTGACAATGGAACCACGTTTACTCCTATTTTTGACAACGCCCCTACACAAAACATCGGAGACATTGCCATGCATTGGGAGTCTCGCACCCTTTATGTAGGTACAGGAGAAAACAATTCTTCTCGATCGTCTTATGCGGGTATCGGAATGTTCAAAACCACCACTAATGGAGAGCAATGGGAACCTATTGGGCTCGAAGACAGCCATCATATCGGTAGAATTGTCATTAACCCTAACGACCCCAATCATGTTCTAGTAGGGGTAATTGGGCACCTTTACACGCCAAATAAAGAACGTGGGGTCTTTATGTCTTCTGATGGCGGAAAAACCTGGGAAAATTCTCTTTTCATCAACGATAACACGGGAATTATTGACTTGGCAGCTGCCGAAGATTTCAGCGCGATCTACGCAGCAAGCTGGCAACGAGATCGTAAAGCTTGGAATTTTGAAGGTTCAGGCGAAGGGTCTGGCATTTATAAAAGTGAAGACCAAGGACGCTCCTGGACACTTATTACGAAAGAGGGCAGCGGATTCCCTACCGGAAGTGGTGTGGGTAGAATCGGGCTTTCGGTATTTGATAACCAAACCCTATATGCGGTTCATGACAGTCAATTCAGAAGAAAATCGTCTCAGAGAAAACCTTCTAAGAACGATGCGCTCACCAAAGATCAATTCAAAACGTTAAGCGTAAAAGAATTCTTGGCCCTTAGTGACAAGGCGCTTAATGAGTTTTTAAAATCGAATGGCTTTCAAGAAAAATACCGTGCTCAAAACGTGAAACAACTCGTTCGTGATGGCGTAGCAAAACCTTCAGATATCGCACTTTATCTTGAAGACGCGAACGCCATGCTATTCGACACTCCTGTCATTGGAGCAGAAGTTTACCGATCAGATGACGCCGGTAAAACCTGGAGTAAAACCCACGACGAATATATTGATGGCCTATACTACAGCTACGGATATTATTTTGCCCAAGTACGTGTGGATCCTTCTGATGTAAACAATATTTATCTAGCAGGGGTTCCACTGATTCAATCGAAAGATGGTGGTAAAACCTTTCAATCGATCGACAAAGAAAACGTCCACTCTGATCACCATGCGCTTTGGATCAACCCAAATAGACCCGGTCACCTAATCAATGGTAATGACGGAGGTATTAATATTACCTATGACGACGGAGAGAACTGGACGGTCAATAACAGCCCAAGTGTAGGGCAGTTTTACGCTATACAAGTTGACCACCAAAAACCCTACAATGTATATGGAGGATTGCAAGACAATGGGGTTTGGATGGCTTCAAACACAGCCTCTGAGAACAGAGGATGGCTATCTACTGGGCACAACCCATGGACTAGGCTATTAGGTGGTGATGGGATGCAGGTTGAAGTTCACCGTGAAAACCCTTCTATCGTATTTACAGGGTTTCAATTCGGTAATTACTATCGAATCGAATCAGGCAAGCGCAAGGCAATCACTCCTAAACACGAACTTGGAGAAGCCCC
>Ga0102948_1000791_pt1 | contig 12564 bp, 9 predicted proteins | sample SalPonA_A_H2O_MG_FD_78211 | JGI IMG/M metagenome (GOLD analysis project Ga0102948, IMG submission 78211) | Water microbial communities from South San Francisco under conditions of wetland restoration - Salt Pond MetaG R2A_A_H2O_MG | ecosystem: Environmental > Aquatic > Non-marine Saline and... | reverse complement strand
TTTTACAGGTGCTGGCATCGCATCGATGTTTCGGGAAACGCCGGGATCAAGCTGCGGAGCCGACTTCTCAACAATGCCACGACTCGTGAGCCTGCGAACTGCCTTTTTACTTATGGTTGTGTTTCTGTCTCTGCTGGCTGTTTCCCTGCTTTTACCATTTGGGACACCGGCGGCACTGATCGCGAAGCATTACCAGGCAGGAGCTCTGGTCTTTGGAGGTGGCCATGTGGTCCTGCCGCTTCTACACGAAAGCATCGTCGCGACCGGAATGTTGGACGAGGCTCATTTCTTCGCCGGGTATGGAGCGGCTCAGACGCTGCCCGGACCGCTGTTCACACTAGCGGCTTTCACCGGAACAGTTGGTGGCGGCGGTTGGGCCACTGGCATCGCCTCCTTGGTCGCGATATTTCTGCCCGGTCTGCTTCTGGTCGCCATCTTACTCCCAGTCTGGGTCCGCTATCGGTCCAACCGTTGGATCAAGCGGGGCTTGCGGGGAGCCAATGGAGCCGTAGTCGGGTTACTCGCTGCGGCACTCATTGGCCCCGTAAGCTCGAATGCGATTCAAGGTTGGGCCGATCTGGCCTTGGCCTCTGCCGCGTTCGTGGCATTGCAGATCTTTAAGGTCCCGGCGTTGCTGGTCGTGGTTGCTACCGGACTGATCGGGATTGCGCTTTAATCAAGCCGGAGCACCAGCGGGTGCTTCGTCTCCAGCCAAACCGCCTTTTTCTTTTTTTCCGGCGGCGGCTTTTTTGGTCTCTTCTACTTCCTTCGACTCCGGTTCGGGATCCGGAATGATGCGCTTAATAATCGGTGAGCGGATTTCGCCATGCTCAAGGATCTCATGCACATGGGTTCCATCGATCGTTTCGTGCTCAAGGAGCGCCTCCGCACAGACGTCGAGAGCCTTTCGATGCTCTTTTAGAATATCCAGACTACGGTGGTATTGCTCCTCCACGATGCTGTGGATCGCCGCGTCGATTTTCTGCGCAGTCTCTTCGCTGTAGTTCTGCGAGCGCGCCACTTCCTGGCCGAGAAAGACGTGGTCCTTGTTCTCACCGAAGGCGACTGGTCCGAGACCGGTCATCCCCCAGTCGCAGACCATGTGGCGTGCGGTTTTGGTAACCATACGAATGTCGCCGGAAGCCCCCGACGTAATATCCCCCATAACGATCTCCTCAGCAGCACGACCGCCCATACCACAACAAATCTGGTTGAGCAGGCGGCGCTTGGAGTGATTCAGCACGTCTTTCTTCGGCATGAACATGGTTGAGCCGAGACTCTGCCCACGCGGGATAATCGTCACCTTGTGCACGGGCAGATGCCCGTCATCCACCACGGCCTGCACGATGGCGTGGCCCGCTTCGTGATAAGCGGTGATCTTGCGGTCCTCGTCGTCCATCAACTTACGACGCTCACGACCGAACGAGATTTTATCGCGCGCTTCGTCGATGTCCTGCATTTCGACGACCTTCTTGCTGTAGCGGGCCGCGATGAGCGCACCTTCATTCAACAGGTTGGCCAGATCCGCACCGGAAAATCCGGGCGTGTTCCGCGCAACGTGCTCCAGATTCACTTCCTCAGAGAGTGCGATCTTTTTTGCGTGCACCTTCAAGATCTGGTGGCGGCCAACCAGATCGGGTAGATCGATCGTTACCTGACGATCAAAACGTCCGGGACGAAGCAAGGCGCTATCCAGAACATCGGGCCGATTGGTCGCCGCAATGATGATCACGCCTTCGTGACCGTCAAAGCCGTCCATCTCGACCAGCAATGAGTTCAGCGTTTGCTCGCGCTCGTCGTTGCCTCCACCGAGTCCGGCACCACGTTGCCGACCAACGGCATCAATCTCATCGATAAATACGATGCAGGGTGCGTTTTTGCGGCCCTGTTCAAACATATCGCGGACCCGGGCCGCACCGACCCCGACAAACATTTCCACAAAATCGGAACCACTGATCGAGAAAAAGGGGACTTCCGCCTCTCCGGCCACCGCCTTGGCGAGCAAGGTTTTACCGGTCCCGGGAGGGCCTACCATGAGCACGCCCTTGGGGATTCGCCCTCCGATTCGTTGAAACTTTTTCGGATCTTTGAGGAAATCAACGACCTCGGAGACCTCTTCCTTGGCTTCGTCACAACCCGCCACATCCTTGAATTTAACCGAGTCCTTCTCGCGGGTGAGCATTTTGGCTTTACTCTTGCCGAAACTCATCGCCCCGCGTCCTGCATTCTTTAACTGGCGGACAAAAAGAAAATAGAGAAGCCCGATGATGAGCACGAAAGGAAGTAGACTGATCAGAATATCCTGTAAAGCCGTGCTGGCCGGCTTCTCATCGTGCACGACACGAACGAGTAACAGATCATCCTCCGTCAGGCGGCCCCGAGCCACATAGGGTATTTTCTGTGGGATACCCTCCGTGGAGAGTCCCGATTCATCGGCCTCCAAAAATGCCGGATTCTTCATTTCGCCACGGATCACATATCCATCCGGACCGAAAGAAGGGTCATACTCCATGAAGCCGTCACCCTCGGTAATTTGCTCATTTTTTACCTTCTCAATCAATTCATTGATCGAAAGCTGCTCGACGTTCGAGCCCGCACCCGGATTCGCGAACCAAATCGTCAGAATCGCCGCAATGATTACCAGATAGATGAGCAGCACCTTGGGCTGAAAACGCTGGGGCGAGCCATTGTTTCCGTTATTATTATCGGGCGGCGTGTTGTTTTCGGAAGACATGAAAAAAATTCAACGTGGGTTTCTGCGGCGGTAAGTCAACCTAAGAGCCTGCTTCGTCTCGCGGCCGATCTTCCGACTGTCCGCGGGCGGGAAGCCGGGAACCCAGATGATCTCACCTCCAGAAGTAGTGACAACGGGAAGCAGACTGCGTTCCCCCCGCGGGATGTGGCGGTCGATCAGCCAGTCTTTCAACTTCTTTGACCCCGGAGCCCCCAAAGGACGGAAACGATCCCCGTGCAGACAGGAGCGAACTTCCAGAGGAAGGTCTGCAGGCGTCGAGAACACGGCCTCCCGCCCGGGATCGACCTCTCCCGCCAAAATCGACTGAAGTAGCTTCGCATCAAGGGTAACCGCCTCCGATTCGATCACGAAGCCGTTCGAAAGGACCGCTGATTCACCGGGCAGGAACTGAACGTGTTCGAGGAACAACCGCGGCGCGTCCTCCTCGAGCCAAACCCAATCTGTATCAAAGCAAATAAACCTCGCCCCCGCGCTTTGCTTCGACCTTTCCTGCTCACCAACAATATCGCGAATCAGGAGATCCAGTGCGGCCGCACTGATCGATTCCACGATGCCATGGCATGCGAGCCAACCGGTCAACGCTCGTCTCAGGAGCGCGCGTGGCAGAACTGCCAGTCGACCCCGTGAAAGCCGTTCCGCCCCATCAAAGGCTTCCGGCACACATTCACGGGCCAGCAAATCGAGCGCGATGGCATCCTCCTCCAACAGCTGCCTTGTTCTCGCCGCACCGGCTCCGGGGTCACGCCCGAGTGCCTCACCCAGCGAGGGAATAACCTCGTGTCGAAGCATGTTTCTGGAGATGCGGGTATCTGCGTTCGAACTATCCTCGCACCAGGGGATCTCCACCGCGTTCAGATGCATGCGGATATCGACCGAACGCATCCGCAGCAGGGGCCGAAGATGGGTCGGTTGGTTTTGAAAACGGGCTACCGGTCGGGGAGCGGCCAGACCCTCGGCAGCTACTCCGCGAACAATTCGCTGCAGCTGTGTCTCGAGGATATCGTCGAGCTGATGTCCGAAGGCAATCCACGAGCAACCTGCCTCGGCGGCCGCTTTTCGCAGAAACTCAAGCCGCAGCGCCCGTGCTGTCGTTTCCGTAAATGCTGCCTCATTTGCCGGACGCACATCCAGATTAAAAGGCAACTGAAGCGACTGCGCAATCGCGCGCACAAACTCTGCATCCTGCAGGGACGCCTCGCCCCGCCAGCGGTGGTTGTAGTGCGCCACACTCAGTTCAAGGCCAAACTGCTCGCGGCGCGCATAAAGCAGACAGAGCAGAAAAACCGAGTCCGCCCCGCCAGAGCAGGCAACAAGTAATTGTCTGACCGCAGCGCCCGCCAAAACCTCATGGGCCCCCGTATCGAAGCAATCGTCCTCCACCCGCCGGTCCAGCGCTTTGGCCAGCGCCTTCCAGTCCCTTCTCTGCTTGACTCCCGCCATCGTCCAAAAGGATAGCAGACTTCTCGCTAAGTCGCCAGATAGGTATGACTGCGAAGAAGCTCCGCGTATTCCTCCAGCATCTTGATACCTTCGCGGGGCTTAATTTGATCTTCCCTGGTCGCCCGGTCGATCTGCTTTTTCAATCGACGGGTCAACATGTGGCCATTGTATTGGGTAAAGCCCAGGACGTCGGAGATATCGAAACCTTTGATACTGTCCTCAATGTAGAAACCATCCTCCTCGTCATCTTCGAGAAAAACGTGCACCTCGTTGACCCGACCGAAGAGGTTATGGAGGTCACCCATGATATCCTGATAGGCCCCAACCAGAAAAATTCCGAGATAGTAAGGCTCCTTTGCATGCAGATCATGCAGGCGCAGGGTCGAGCGGACATCCTCTACGTCAGTGAACTTTTTCATCTTTCCCTCACTGTCGCAGGTGATATCCACAAGCGTCACATCAACGCCGGGCTCCTCATTGAGCCGCTGCAGGGGCGCAACGGGAAAAAGCTGATCGCAGGCCCAGTGGTCGATCAGGGACTGAAAGACGGAAAAGTTACAGACATATTGATCCGCCATCATTGCGGGGAGTGACTCGAGATCCTCCGGTGTGTAATTTCCATTGATAGCCGGGCTGGAAAGCTCGTCGCAAATCTTCCAGTAGAGCGCATCGGCCTGCGCCCGCTCCGTCAGATTCAGGTAGCCGAGGTTGAAGAGACTGTAGGCCTCCTCCCGCTTTTGCAGTGAATCGTGATAGCGCTCCAATCGCGTCGAGCCATGCTCATTCGTGAGAATGGCTTCAAGATCGCGGAGAATCGGGTTTTGCTTTTTCCGAGGAGAGGCCTTTTTCGGCTCAATCGAGCGTTTTGAAATCCGGTCACAGACCTCAGTGATGAGGATCGAGTGTGGTGCCACGATAGCGCGCCCGCTTTCCGTGACCAAGTCCGGCGCGTCGACTCCCGCGTCGGAGCAAACTGTTTTTACATTATAGACCACGTCGCGCACATACTCGCGCATGGTGTAATTCATCGAGCTTTCGTAATTGCTGCGCGAGCCATCGTAATCGATGCCGAGACCGCCGCCCAGATCCAGCAGCTCCATGGGGAAGCCCAGCTTACTCAGTTCACAATAAAAGCGGGCCGCCTCCACCGTGGCCTTCTTGATCGTCTGGATGTTCGGCACCTGCGAGCCGATGTGAAAGTGCACCAGCCGCAGGCTGTCCTTCAGCCCCGCCCGCTTGATACGGCGGGCCGCCTCGACGATCTCCGGACTGGTCAAACCAAATTTGGCATTCTCACCCGAGGAGCTCGCCCACTTACCCTCACCCATTGTCGACAGCTTGACCCGGAGGCCGATCAGCGGCGCGATGCCAAGCGACTTGGAAATTTGAATGATCTTGGCGACCTCGCTGAGCTGCTCGACCACCAGATAGATTTCCTTGCCGAGCTTGCGGCCATAAAGCGCGAGGCGGATGAATTCGTCGTCTTTGTAACCATTGCAGATAATAAGGGACTTCTGGTCCTTATGCATGGCCAGCGCGATCATCAGCTCGGGCTTGCTGCCGCATTCCAAGCCGTAATGAAAGCTCTTGCCTGCATCACGGATCTCTTCGACCACCTCCCGCAACTGGTTAACCTTGATCGGAAAGACGCCCCGGTATTTGCCCGAGTAGCCCTCATCCTGAATCGCCTCAGCAAACATCTGGTTGAGTTCGATCACGCGCGTGCGCAGCAAATCCTGAATCCGAATGGTCAGGGGCGGCTTCAGCCCCTTGCCCATCGCTTCTTTCACAATATCGGAGATGCGGATGCTTCGCTGGTCACCCAGCGGGTGCACCTGTAGAAAACCCTCCGCATCAACCGAGAAATTGTTTCCGCCCCAGCGCTTGACTCCATAGTAGTCTTCGGCGTCCGCGGTGGACCATTTGGGCCCCTGCCCTGGCGGTGAAGCAGCCATATCGCCGTCCCAAAACGATGACCGCGCGATTAGATTATCTCCCCATACGCCTCAGGCGTCAACATAGCATCAACCTGCGAAGGGTCCTGTAGCTTGATCTTGAGCAACCATCCGGCCTCGTAGGGGTCTTGATTCAGCAACTCGGGACTCGCGTCGACCTCCTCGTTGATTTCAAGAATTTCCCCGTCAAGCGGCATGAAGAGATCGGAAGCTGCCTTGACCGACTCGACTACTCCGAAGGTGTCGCCACTGGAGAAGCTCTCCCCATCCTGCGGAAACTCGACGAAGGTAATGTCACCCAGACTCTCCTGAGCATAGTCCGTAATTCCGACGGTGGCAGTGCCATCGTCATGTATTTTTACCCACTCGTGGTCTTTGGTGTAGAGAAGTTCAGCTGGTATATTACTCATAGGAGCGTGAAAGAAGAACGTGGTCGGTTAAGATTGCGACTCGAAAAACTCAAGAATCTGTTCGATAATAATCTTGTGTTCGAGCGGGGTGATTTCCCCGGCTTCGAGCCGCGCATCCGCCTTAAGTGCTTGAATTGCCATTTTCTCAAAGGGATCCGCGCCGAGCGAACCAGGCACAAGATCGCTCTTCATTTCGGCCCGCATCTTGCCCGGCTCAAGGTCTACGTAATACCCGAGATCCTCCTTCAGCCCGAATCGGATAAAGTTTCTCGACTTCTCATTCGGCACAGGGGTGAAATATTTAACCGCAGGGTTGTAGCCCATTTTCTCAAGACGGATCTCGTGGTTCACCTTTCGTGGCAGCGCAATTGTCATCGGTGTGATGCCAGTGGCCACACCATCGATGTAGACACTTGCCTCTGTTGGAAATGAGAGGATCACGACCTCCTGTGGAACACCTGAGCGCATGTGCTCGCAGGCAGTGAAGAAGCTTGCTGAGATCAGCACTAAAAGAAGAGGCACTTTAAATTTCATAGGCGTTAATAAGGGAAAAGCATAGGTCAGGCCTTTTCCGTTTTGAGGTCAAGAATTATAGCACGGATTTCAACAGGCAAACTGGCGAAGGAATATGCTTGAAAGCAGAGCTCTGGAAAGCAGAAGTGATGCCGTGCGGCGGGACAACTGATGATCTGACAAGTGCCGCACGGTCGCAATGATACTCATCTTCATCCTCGCTATTGCCTTCACCATAGGAGTTTCTGCGCTGTGCTCGATTCTCGAGGCGATGATCCTCAGCACGACCTCCACCGAGATCGAAGGCCTGAAAAAGCGAAACCCCAAGCTCGGGGAGCGGCTTGAAAGAGCGAAGCTGGATATCGAGGAGACCAGTTCAGCCATTCTGAGTTTGAACACCATTGCCAACACGCTGGGGGCGACCATCGTAGGCGGACTCGCCGTGCAAATCTGGGCCGATGCCGAAAACGTGCTGTTCAACGTTTCTCTTACCATGGCGCTCGCGATCCTTTTTATTTCCGAAATTATCCCCAAAAATGTCGGCGTTCTTTACCGCTCAAGTCTCCAGCCCTTCCTGATATTTCCGCTGATGGCGATTCGAACGATCATGATGCCAATCTCAAAGGTGGTTGGGCTTTCCGTCCGCTTTTTGCTGAAGCCGAAGAACTCTGAAACTGATAACGATGAGGAAATCATGCTTCTGGCTGAAAAAAGCGAAAAAGAAGGCACTTTAACCTCGAACGAGCGTGAGGTAATCAACAACGCTCTCAGCCTCGACGAGATCTTGGTCGATGCGATCATGACTCCGCGCACTGTCGTTTACTCCATCAGCGCAGATGAAACCGTTGGCTCGCTTTTCAAGAAAGAACAAAATCTCCCTCACGCACGAATCCCGACCTACAAAGACCAGAAAGACAATATTCAGGGCATCGTGCGCCGGCGCGATATCTTGAGGGCGAAGGCCGAGGGTCGAGACGACCTTCCAATCGCCGAGCTTTCCAGCGATGCGATTTTTGTTCCCGACACGGCGACCGCTGACGATGCCCTCCAGACTTTCCTACGATACCACCAGCAACTCGCTATTGCGGTGGATGAGTTCGGAAACATGTCGGGAGTCATCACAATGGAGGATGTGATCGAACACATCATCGGCCAGGAAATCTTTGAGGATGATGACCGCGCCGTCGATATGCGGGAGCTGGCCAAGCACAGACGCTTCGCGGAAAGGCGCCGGGCCCGGAGAAACGCCGAAAATTAATGCGCCTGCGATGAAACTCTATTTGCTCCGACATGCCGAGGCAGAAAATGTCGCTCCCGATGAGCTCCGACCACTTACCGAAAAGGGGCGAAAGTCGGTCATTGATTTGGCGAATTTTACTGCGGGCCGATTGCGGCTCGACCTGGCCGGAATCTGGCATAGCCCCCTGCGGCGGGCCGTCGAAACGGCAAGCCTTTTCAAGCAATCGGCCGAACTGGACGCCCCACTCATCGAGATAGCGGATCTGCGCCCGATGGACGATCCCACCCGGCTGATCCAACGAATCGAGGCACAGCACGAAAACATTCTGATTGTCGGACACAATCCCCACTTTGAGATGCTTGCTGCGAAACTGCTGGGCCTCTGTGCCGGCAGTTCTCCCATTAACGTGCCCAAGGCGGCCTTGCTTCACTTTAAAAAAACCGGACGCCTTTGGCAATTGCGTGACCTCCTGACGACAAAGGTCACTGGCCACTGAGAGCTATCCGGCTTCAGACGGAGGCGATGTCAAAGAAGCGACCGGGCCATTTCCTTCGCAAAATAAGTCAGGATCATATCCGCCCCTGCCCTTCGGATCGCCAGCAAAGACTCGTCGCGGCAGCGTTCAAGATCCAGCCAACCCTTTTCAGCAGCCGCATGGATTTGAGCGTATTCGCCCGAGACCTGATAAGCCGCCAGCGGCAGATCCATCTCCTCCCGAACCTCGCGGATGATATCGAGATAAGGACCAGCCGGTTTGACCATCAAAATATCAGCGCCCTCTTCCTCATCGAGAGCGATCTCAGTCAAGGCCTCCCGTCGATTGGCCGGATTGAGCTGGTAGGTGCGCTTGTCGAGGGCGTGGGTCCCCGCACTGGCCGCACTGCCAACTGCATCCCGAAAGGGACCATAATAAGCAGAAGCAAATTTCGCCGAATAGGCCATAATCAAAGTTTTCTCGTGACAGTTATCGTCGAGGGCCTCTCGGATCGCTCCCACGCGACCGTCCATCATATCTGAGGGTGCCACGATGTCCGCGCCCGCTTCGGCCGCCAAAACCGCCATTTCCGCCAGCACCTCAACCGTGGGGTCATTGGCGAGGTCCTGAGCAGCGGCATCCCAAAGCCCATCGTGCCCATGCGTTGTGTAAGGATCGAGGGCCAGGTCGGTAATCACGGCGATCTCCGGAACCTTTTCCTTTAGTGCCCGAATGGCGCGAAGGACCAGCGTATCTGGATTCGTTGCTTCACGACCGTCGTCCGATTTTAGGGCATCGCCCAGCTTCGGAAAAAGCGCTACAGCCGGGATCCCAATGCTGGCGAGTTGACGACACTCCTCGACCAATCCGTCAATCGACAGTCGATATTGCCCCGGCATTGATCCAATCGGTTCCGGTCCTCTCGCGCCCTCGATGATAAATAGAGGCTGGATTAAATGGCGCGCCTCGATCGAAGTCTCGGTCGTCAATGCGCGTAACGACGACGTGCGGCGGTTTCGGCGGGGCCGCCTGGTTATTTGAAGTTTCGAACTCATAAATGATTTGAAACAGCTAGACTGAGTTTCCTCACGGTGCCAGTGTCTTTTTCTCTGATCTGCAGACAAAGCGAAAATCGATTCTATGACGTGCCTAAATAGGCTCACGGCGACTGGCGAAAAAAGAGGGAGCCGTTGTTTTCCCCCGACTTTCGGCGCCCTCCGGCCAACTGCCCCGGGAAAGTGCTCAAGCGCCCTTTTGATCGAGTTTGCGCGAGCCCCCATTCTTGGAAAGACATAGGTATCCAGGATTTCTTTGTTCAAAAGATTTGAAAAATTATCTCGCCTAACGATCAATAACGCCTAACCCGTCTCTCTTTTAAATGCCTCAAAAACCAAAGAAACCCAGATTAAGAATGAGCGATGGTGAACCATTTGGAACATTCTGGGCACGCCAGCTGCACTTTTTATACCCCTTTATAATCGCAGTTGCTCTGATCGGTTTGGCCTTTATCTTCGGAAATAAAGCGATTCGAAACTTCTACCTGGACGGCTCGGAAGCTGTCCAAAGCGATGGATTCTCCCGAAATCAAACCAACTCCAGCACCGTGGAAGAGACCAGTAACGGCGCTGCCACCTCCTCGATAAGTCCCTCTCCGGAACTCAACTTGAAGGATCAATTGGTAAAATGGCTACTCGCGAGGCAATCTCAGGTCGGCGATTTTCGGGCACGAGGAATAGCGAAATCGAATGAAGATGAATTTTTCTTCCTTGCCCGGGTCGAGGAGTCGAACATCCAGATCGAAGATTTCGGGGGCTCGGAAATTATAATTTTTGAAATTACACCCGAAGGCCTCAATCAGATGACTCCGCAGAACAGTGAGGACCCGTTTCAATCCGTGGCCCGAGTCGTGGCGAACGGGATCGCTGTAATCAGGGGAAATCAAACCGCGCTTGCCCCGGCACTACAAAATGACCTTGACCTTACGAACGCACGAGAAACGCACAAGGGCATAGTAGTAGAGGCTATTTCTTTTTCCCGAAACTTCAGCTTAAAATCGGGACTCGTCCCGATGTCGGTCTATGTCCGCCCGTCTACTCTGCAAATTCTTGGAGCCAAGACGATTCCAGGATTAGATCCCGAGACCTTTCTGGATTTCAGTAATTTTTCGAGTGTAAATCCGGCGATACCGATGCGAATCTCTGCCCTCATGGAGGATGGTCAACGCATTCAATTTGATTTTCTCGCCTTCGAGTAATCTGTCATAAATCTGCCGTTAGGCCTACGGGGAGAAAACCGAAAAGCCGAAGCGATTGAAGTGGGCAGCGCGCCACTTTCATCTTCACTTTCACTCGCCTTCTGCCATTCCAGAAAAAATGGCAGTCCAACTTTACGATACTCAGAGCCGCTCTGTTCAAGAACTCGCCTCAGCCGAGGCGGGCCAGCCATTGCGCTTCTATTGCTGCGGGCCGACCGTTTATGGGCCCGCCCATATCGGAAACTTTCGCACTTTTCTCATTCAGGATGTTCTCCGCCGCGTGCTCGAGGTCGATGGCACCGAGGTCATGCACGTGCGTAATATTACGGATGTCGACGACAAGACGATCCGCCAATCGCAGGCCGATGGTCTCTCGCTGGGCGAATTTACCCGAAAATGGACCGAAAAGTTTCACGCCGATTGCAACGCGCTTAATATGCTGCCACCCAGCGTCGAGCCGAGCGCGGTTGAGCACATTCCACAGCAAATCGCGCTGGTCGAAAAGCTGGTAAAGAAGGGGCACGCCTACCCGACCGAGGACGGCTCAGTCTACTTCCGCGTCAACTCATTCGAAAATTACGGCCGACTCTCCCGCCTCAAACAACGCGAGCTGAAAACACAGAGCGCAAACTCCGCCGGCGAGCTCAACGATGCCGACGAGTATGATCGTGAATCGGTAAGCGACTTCGCCCTCTGGAAGTCGCGCAAGCCGGAGGACGGCGCTAATTTCTGGCCCAGTCCCTGGGGTGAGGGCCGCCCTGGCTGGCACCTCGAGTGCTCGGCCATGGTCGAGAGCGCCTTCGGCGGAAAGACGATCGATCTGCACGGCGGCGGCATCGACCTCTGCTTCCCCCACCACGAAAACGAAATCGCCCAGTCCGAGTGCGCCCACGGCCGCGATTTTTGCCGGAGCTGGTTCCACAGCGCCCACCTCATGGTCGAGGGCGAGAAGATGTCGAAGAGCCTCGGTAACCTCTACACCCTGCAGGATCTGCAGAAAAAGGGCTTCAGCCCCATGGTCGTGCGCTACACGCTGATCGCCGGCAGCTACCGCCAGCAGCTCAACTTCACCTTCGACGGGATGCATGCTTCCAAGAGCGCCCTGGCCAAACTGGAGCGCTTCGCCGAATCGTTGCTCGAAAAGACCGGCGAAAACAAGGATGCACTCGGTAAATATATTTCCGCCGACGCCCCGGATGATTTCGGCCGACTAAGCAAGGCCTGGGATGCCCTGCGCAACAACCTGAATACCGCTGCTTGCCTCGGTGCCATCTTCGGTGTGCTCGGCTCGAACCCCGCTGCGTCGCTCGACGCCGATGGTGCCCGCTCTATGCTAAAAGCCTTCGGCGCCCTACTCTATGCCCTCGGCCTGGAACTTTTTACCACAGAGGACGAGCAGGTGAACGCACCTGAGGAAATCATCGCCCTCGCACAAGAGCGCTGGGAGGCCAAACAAGCCAAAGATTGGGGCAAATCCGACGAGCTCCGCGATCGACTCCTCGAAAAAGGCTGGCTCATTAAG
>Ga0102948_1000788_pt1 | contig 12573 bp, 14 predicted proteins | sample SalPonA_A_H2O_MG_FD_78211 | JGI IMG/M metagenome (GOLD analysis project Ga0102948, IMG submission 78211) | Water microbial communities from South San Francisco under conditions of wetland restoration - Salt Pond MetaG R2A_A_H2O_MG | ecosystem: Environmental > Aquatic > Non-marine Saline and... | reverse complement strand
TGCATTAGAGAGTACTTTAAGCATGCTCAAAGCTGATTTACCTAGACAGTTATCGGATCAGGTTGCTCGCGATCTAAGCAGATAATGCTTATTCACCCATAAGGGTTCAGATATTCCTTATATGATGTAAACTCCATACTAGGTTTTTTATGGAGTTAACCTCCACTAGTTTATCGAGGACAACATGTCTCAATCTCTTGCATTGGTCTTTCCAGGCCAAGGTTCACAATCACTTGGTATGCTGAGTGATCTTGCTTCACATCACTCTGTTATCACGGATACCTTTAAAGAGGCTTCTGACGCATTAGGTCAGGATCTTTGGAGCATTGCTCAAGAGGGGCCCGAAGCGATTCTCAATAGCACTGAAAACACACAGCCGGTTCTGCTTACTGCGAGCGTGGCTTTATGGCGTTTATGGCAACAGCAGGGTGGTGAAGCGCCATCAGTTGTGGCAGGTCACTCACTAGGTGAATACTCTGCACTGGTGTGTGCCGGTGCGATATCTTTGGCTGACGGGGTACGTCTGGTTCGTCTTCGTGGCGAGTTAATGCAGGCTGCTGTTCCCGCTGGTACTGGTGCAATGGCGGCGATTCTCGGCCTAGAAGATGCGGCGGTTGTTAGCGCGTGTGAGCAAGCAGCGCAAGGCGCTGTGGTTTCTGCAGTTAACTTTAATTGCCCCGGTCAAGTTGTTATTGCCGGTGATAAGGCTGCAGTTGAACGTGGTGTTGATGCGTGTAAAGAGGCAGGAGCAAAACGTGTTGTTGAGCTACCGGTTTCAGTCCCATCCCACTGTGCTTTAATGCAGCCAGCGGCTGAAAAACTGGCTGAAGCGTTAGCGGAGATAGAGATTTCATTACCAGTGATAAAACTCATTCACAACGTTAACGCATCGACCTGCGAAGATGTGGCTGAGTTGCGTGAACTGCTAGTGCAGCAACTCTACAGTCCAGTTCGTTGGACCGAGAGTGTACAAGCGATGTTAGCTCTAGGTGTCGATCGCACGGTTGAATGTGGTCCAGGTAAAGTACTGTCGGGACTCAATAAGAAAGTCGATCGAACACTGACCGTTTTGAATATTGGTGATTCTGCGGGTCTAGAAAAAGCCCTTGAATCACAGAGTAGCTAAGGATTTAAAGATGAGTTTAGAAAATAAGGTTGCGCTAGTCACAGGTGCTACTCGGGGTATCGGTAAAGCAATTGCTGAAAACCTTGCTTCGCAGGGTGCTACCGTTCTAGGAACCGCGACGAGTGAAGGGGGGGCTAATGCAATTACTGATTACCTCTCAGCAGCAGGGAACGCTGGCAAAGGCTATGTGTTAAACGTATCTGATAAAGAGTCTGTTGATACTGTGCTTGCTCAGATTCAAGAGGATTTTGGTGCGGTGACTATTCTGGTCAACAATGCCGGTATCACTAAAGATAATTTGATGATGCGTATGAAGGATGACGAATGGGATTCAGTGTTGAACACTAACTTATCGTCTGTTTATCGTATGGTTAAAGGTGTTCTGCGTGGCATGACAAAAGCGCGCTGGGGCCGTGTGGTTAGTGTGAGTTCTGTTGTGGCCTCCATGGGTAACGCTGGTCAAGCAAACTACGCGGCAGCGAAAGCGGGTATGGAAGGTTTTTCACGTGCCTTGGCTCGCGAGTTAGGCAGTCGTAACGTGACGGTCAACTGTGTTGCCCCTGGTTTCATTGACACCGATATGACCGCTGATCTTCCTGAAGCACATAAAGAGATGCTGCAGTCTCAAATTTCTCTGTCGCGTCTGGGTAAGCCTGAAGAGATCGCAGCTGTTGTTGGTTTCTTGTGCAGTGAATCGGGTGGTTATGTAACGGGTGAAACGATCCAGGTGAATGGTGGAATGTACATGGGTTAAAACCCCTGGTTCAGTGAGGTTTTTTACCCTTTAAAAGGTTGTAATTTCTATCAGATAGCGGATAATTGCACCCAGTTAACAATTGTTGCTTATTTTTTTGGTAAGCAACGGTTTTCTAAAATTCCCAAAGTGTCAGCATAGACAGAGTGGGCGTTGAAACATTATAGGAATCGATATGAGCAATATTGAAGATCGCGTTAAGAAAATTATCGCCGAGCAACTTGGTGTTAAAGAAGAAGAAGTGACTAATGAAGCTTCTTTCGTTGAAGACCTCGGTGCTGATTCACTTGACACTGTTGAACTAGTAATGGCTCTTGAAGAGGAATTTGAAACTGAAATTCCTGATGAAGAAGCTGAGAAGATCACTACAGTTCAGCTAGCAATCGACTACGTTAACGCTAACCAGTAATCGGTTCTACGTACGTTCGAAAAGCCGCACCTGCCTTGAGTAGTTGCGGCTTTTCTTTTATTAGCCCAGCGGAGAGTTTTTAGATGTCGCGCAATCGAGTTGTAGTCACAGGTCTTGGTCTTTTAACACCTGTCGGTCAAACGGTCGATGACACTTGGTCAAATATTCTTGCAGGAAAGAGCGGTGTTGGCCCTATTGAGCACTTTGATGCTTCGGCATTCAGCACACGTTTCTCCTCATCTGTTAAAGATTTCCAGCTAGAGCCTTACCTCAATCCTAAAGAGGCTCGTAAAATGGATCTTTTCATTCAATACGGTATGGTTGCAGCTATTCAGGCTGTCGAAGATTCCGGCATTGAGGTCACAGAAGAGAATGCGCCGCGCATTGGTTGTGCCATTGGCTCAGGCATCGGTGGTCTCCCTATGATTGAAAACACACACGATATCCTGAACAAGTCAGGTCCTCGTCGTGTCTCCCCATTTTTTGTTCCTGGCAGTATCATCAATATGATTGCCGGTAACCTTGCCATTAAATATGGTTTCCGTGGACCTAATATCGCAATCACAACGGCTTGTACAACGGGTACGCACAATATTGGTCATGCTATGCGTATGATTCAATACGGTGACGCGGATGTGATGGTTGCAGGTGGTTCAGAGATGGCTACAACGCCGCTTGGATTGGGTGGCTTTGCAGCGGCACGGGCACTTTCTAGTCGTAACGATGATCCACAAGCAGCGAGTCGACCCTGGGATCGAGATCGTGACGGCTTTGTTCTTGGGGACGGTGCAGGGATGTTGGTGCTAGAATCTTTAGAGCATGCTAAGGCCCGTGGCGCGAACATTTATTGCGAATTGAGTGGCTTTGGTATGAGTGATGATGCTTACCACATGACATCGCCACCCGAGGACGGTGCGGGTGCAGCATTGTCGATGGCTAATGCGATTAAAGATTCCGGCCTGAACGTCGATCAAATCAATTACATCAATGCACACGGCACATCAACTCCGGCCGGAGACATTGCTGAATCCAATGCCGCTAAATCGGTGTTGGGCAATGCTGTTTCAGATGTGCGTATGAGTTCGACTAAATCGATGATTGGTCACTTATTAGGCGCTGCTGGTGCGGTAGAGGCGGCATTCTGTGTGCTCGCTTTGCGTGATCAAGTTGCGCCACCAACCATCAACTTGGATAATCCAAGTGACGGCTGTGACCTTAATTATGTGGCTCACACCGCCCAAGAGGCGAAGCTGTTTGCCGCTATGTCTAACTCCTTTGGTTTTGGTGGTACTAACGGTACCCTCGTCTTTAACAAGATCTAGCAATATTTGAGTCGGGTGCTGTTAGCCCCGACTTACCTAAATTGCTAACACGCATCGGGTCTCGATTTGTTAAAAAGAATAGTCATCGCAACGGTTGCTCTTCTTATGGTGATTGCCTTTATCGGGTGGAACCAATACCAGTCCATTCTCGACCTTCCTAAGCGGCGTCTTGCTCTTCAACAACCGACGACCTTGACTGTTCCGAATGGCTTCACAGCATCCCGACTCATCGATGAGCTATCCGAACGTCACTGGCTTAATGAACCACTCAAGCTGAAGTTGCTGTTTAAGCTGCACCCCGAACTGACTAAATTGCGCAGCGGAGAGTATGAAGTCCGCGTTGGTGATACTCTAGAAACACTTCTTGAACGCCTAATATCAGGTCGATCTATACAATATCGAGTGACCTTGATCGAGGGTGCAACGGTTAAAGAGATGCTGGCGTCACTTGCTGACCATGAGAAGCTTGAAAAAACATTGAGTGCGACTGACGCCGTCAGTCTGTCGACCGAACTGGGTCTCAACGTGGACTCAACTGAGGGGTTTTTTTTAGCCGAGACTTACTATTTTGAGCGAGGCACAACGGATAAGGAGCTTCTGCTTCGAGCACACGCCATGCTCACTGACGTTTTAGATAAGCATTGGCAGAGTCGTGACGTTAAATTGCCCCTAAAGAGTCCTTATGAAGCGTTAATTCTAGCCTCAATTGTTGAAAAAGAGACAGGATTGAGTAGTGAACGAGGGCAGATCTCTGGTGTTTTTATTCGTCGCCTAAATAGGGGTATGCGACTGCAGACCGATCCAACGGTCATCTATGGCTTGGGTGAGCGTTATCAGGGCAATCTGACACGAAAACATTTAAAAGAAGCCACACCCTACAATACCTACAGAATTCCTGCGCTTCCTCCAACACCGATTGCCTTGGTAGGAGAAGAGGCGATTGTCGCAGCACTTAACCCTGAACCGGGAAAGTCGCTCTATTTTGTCGCCAAAGGTGACGGTTCACACCAGTTTTCAGATACACTTGAACAACACAATCGCGCTGTCAGAGAGTATCAATTGAAACGTCGTAAAGATTATCGTTCTTCACCAGAGGCCAACTAATGCTAGGCAAGTTCATTACACTCGAAGGCGGTGAAGGGGTCGGAAAGACGACCAACTTAAACTACATTCAAGACTGTCTCGAATCGTCTGGTATCGATTTAGTGGTGACACGTGAGCCTGGTGGCACAGCGTTGGCCGAGCAGATTCGTGAATTGCTTTTGACACCGCGATCCGAGTCGATGTCAGAGATGACCGAGTTACTTCTGGTATTTGCCGCGCGAGCACAGCATATCGAAACCCTAATTAAACCCGCTTTGGCTCAAGGGAAGTGGGTACTTTGTGATCGTTTCATCGATGCAACGCATGCATACCAAGGCGGTGGCAGAATGATGAATCAAACGATTATTGATCAGTTAGAGTCCATGGTCTTGTCAGATCTTCAACCCGATTTAACACTGCTGCTCGATCTTCCCGTAGAGGTAGGCATGACTCGTGCAAGAGCCAGAGCTGCGCTTGATCGTTTTGAGCAAGAGGAGATGAGCTTCTTTGGTCGTGTTCGTGATCGTTATTTGGAGCGAGCTGCGGCCTCACACGGACGCATTCGAATTATTGATGCAGAACCGGCCATACCTCAGGTTCAAGCACAAATTGCTGAGGTGTTGAGTGAGTTTGGAGTCTCCTTGTGAGTTTACTTCCTTGGCAAACAGTCTATTGGCAACGTATTGATCAGTTGATTGCTGACAATAAGTTACCTCATGCGCTGTTGTTAGCTGGACATAAAGGGGTAGGTAAACGCGCGTTTGCAGAGCATTTGGCTAAACGTCTCCTCTGTAATGATCCTCAGGGTTCTGAACCCTGTGGGCGGTGTAAAACCTGTGAACTGATTCAGCACGAAACGCATCCGGATTTGCTGCACTTATCACCTGAAGAGGCGGGTAAGGTAATTAAGGTTGACCAGGTTCGAGAAACCATTGATCGTTTGCATGGCACTGCGCAGCAGGGTGGTTATCGTGTCTTGATTGTTGACCCTGCTGAAGAGATGAACATCTCTGCAGCCAATGCTCTACTGAAAACACTTGAAGAGCCCGGTAATAACACTCTTATTCTCTTGGTTGTTCATCAATTGGGTCAGGTAATGCCAACGATTCGTAGTCGTTGTCAAAGAGTGGATTTTGCCCTACCTGACAGCGGTTTGGCGGTTGATTGGCTAGCTGAAAAACTTCAGCTGCCACCGGATAAAGCTAAGGGGTACCTAGGGTTGGCTCAAGGCGCTCCCTTAACGGCTTATGATTGGAAGTCAGGTGGTGCCATGGATCTACGTGCCAATTTTTTTGGGGGCTTGGCTGACCTGTTACGTGCTCGCGTCAGTCCAGTTCTGTTAGCAGAGAAATTTCAAAAAGAGGATCTGCGTTTGCCTCTTATTTGGTGGCAATCTCTATTGGGTGATATTGTTAGAATTCAGATGGCACAAGATGAACAGCCGCGCATCAATATCGATATGCGAAAAATGGTGGATTCGGTGGCGAAGCAGGCGAATGCCACTCTAGTACTTACACTTTACGAGTCCGTCCAAGTTGAATTGAACGCGATTCAACGTCACCTAAATCCCAATAAACAGTTACTATTAGAGAAACTGTTTTTTGATTGGAAAGAGTTGAGTGCGAAGTAATGGTTGAGTCAGTTAAATCCGACAATCACGGCATCCTAGGCCTTGTCATTCACACGAAAGAGGATCTCTACCGCGCGTACATGCCGTTTTTAGAGCGTGGAGGTCTGTTTATACCCACCCAAGACCAGTACGAGCTAGGCGAAGAGATCTTTCTTCTGCTATCGCTTATGGGCGAGCCAGATAAGATCCCAGTGACAGGCAAAGTGGTCTGGCAAACACCTAAAAATGCGCAGGGCGGAAAAGTGCCGGGTATTGGCATTCAACTTTCATCAGACGAAACCGTACTGCTTAAGAAAATTGATACCTATCTTGCGGGTGCACACGAATCCGGCCGTCAAACGCTGACCATTTAATTCATTCACTTTTAAGTTTTCAATCATGTTTATCGATTCTCATTGTCACTTAGACCGTTTAGATCTCTCAAAACATAACAATTCACTGACTGAGCTGCTTAATGATGCGCGCCAACGCGGCGTCTCTAAAATGCTCTGTGTCGGTATCGATATGAACCTCTACCCAGCGATGTTAGAGGCGATAGAGGGGCAGCCTGATGTCTTTGCATCCGTCGGTATTCACCCTTGTCACGTCGAAGAGAGTCCTTGGGATGAGGCTCAGATTCGCAAGGCAGTGGCAGCCAACCAACGTGTTGTGGCCCTAGGTGAGACCGGACTCGACTTCTTCTATAAGACCGATACTAAAGAGCAGCAGTTAGAGAGCTTTGCTAACCATTTGACATTGGGCAGTGAGTTGGATCTTCCCGTAATTATTCACACTCGTGAAGCGAGAGAGGAGACGCTGAAGGTGATGCAGGAGCATGCGGATCCAAACACCGCAGGCGTCATGCACTGTTTTACCGAGACGATGGACATGGCAATGCGCTCGATTGAGCTCGGCTTTATGATCTCTTTCTCGGGCATTATTACCTTCAAGAATGCATCGGAACTGCGCGAGGTTGTTAAAGCAGTGCCACTGGATAAGTTCTTAATCGAGACCGACTCACCTTACCTAGCTCCGGTCCCTTACCGTGGCAAACCCAATCAGCCGGGTTATGTGGCAGAAGTGGCCCAGTGCGTTGCTGATCTTAAGGGGCTGAGAGTGGAAGAGGTGGCTGAAATTTCAGCGGCTAATTTCCATCGCCTGTTCAAAAAGGCGGCCTGAATCGAGTCAATCTACAGGCAGTTGTCCGGCTTTGGGAGTCCTGCTATCAAAGCAATGCGCTTAACTGGGCTGCCCTCTCCAGGGAAAAGTTGCATAAGGTAGATGCTTTTTCCTTTATCGGCTCCTAGATGCAGTGTGATGTATTTAATGAATGGACGCATCGCCGGAGAGAGATCAAACTCCCGATAGAATTGGCGCATCAGGTGAATCAACTCCCAGTGAGACTCTGTTAGGGCAAGATCGATGCCTGTTGCAAACGCCTCGGCTATGTCGCTGTTCCACTGAGTTAAATCCTCAAGATACCCTTCGGCATCCAGTGAGTAGCTTGCCTCTTTAAGCCGTAGTTCACTCATTACAACCAACTCACAGAGCGAGGGTAGTTAACGGTAAGATCGACAAACCCATCATCGTTGCAGATCGGTAGTGAGCTAATCACACCGCGAGCTTGGCAGTCGCACTCTAAAGCCGTTGCAGGGCAGGGCAGTTCTTTTAGGGAGCGGCTTAAGCCCTCTGAGGCCCAGTAAACGCCACTTTCTATCAGAAGCAAGTGATCATCACTCTGAAGTAGCTCAAGGCACGCCTGCAGCCTCTCAGGGTTGTTCGGTGGCGTATTGACGATGTAAAGAGTGCCCTCAACTGTTTTTTGGCAACTAGACATGGAAAATATGATCCTGTTGACGAATAAGTGAAGCAATTTCGGAGTGACTCAACGCTTTTGCGGATAAAACCAGATCGCCATGATCAAGGCCTCGTTTCTGCAAAGAGTCAGCACAATAGAAGAGATCCTCAACATCATAGAGTGGCAGAGCCTGCTGCATGGCCGCTAGGTTTTTCTGTTCTACTGCTGCCGGATTCTGATTAGGCAGAAGTTGAAACACGCCATCCCCTTGAAAAAGAAGAGAGACCTTCTGTTCAAACAGGGCGGTAGCCAACGCAAGCTCAGTGGCCTCTTTTGCCTGGGCGGTGCCGTAAGGTGCTGAAGAGGTGATCACTAGAAAGTGCTTCATGCGCTCGCTCCAAAGGTCACAACACGGTCAGATTCAACGGCACTGGCGACTAATTGCCCTAATCCAGAGAGATCAAACCCATCCGCTAAATTGTCACCTCTCTTATCGTAGCGGGTACTCTCCGCTGAATTAATGACCCCGCGTCTTATCGCAGAGGCGATACAAACGACTGCATCCAGTGAGTGTTGAGTAATAAACTGCTGCCACTGATCTGGTAGGTTCAACTCATCTTGCGGGGCCACACTGTGGCTCGTCGCATTGTGAACCCCAGCGCCATAGAAAAAAAGTCGATCAATCGTATGGCCGGCTATCAAAAGTGCACGTGCAAAGCGTAAAGCGCTATGGCTGCTCTGCTGATCGATTGGCGCGGATTGAATGATGAGGGTGTATTTCATACTCAGAATTCTAACAACTTATTTTTGATAAGGCTTCAATAAAAAATCCCCGCAGTTGCGGGGATTTTTAGGGTTGATTTAGCAAGCAGTTAGTCGTCGTTGAACGCACCTACTAAGCTAAGTAGGTGAACAAACAAGTTGTAGATGTTTAGGTAAAGACCCACAGTGGCCATAATGTAGTTTGTGTAGGTGCCGTTAATGATGTTGCTTGTGTCGTACAGAAGGAAGCCTGCCATCAGGAAGACAACAGCAGCAGAGAAAGCCAACTGCATACCTGAAACATCCACACCGAATAGAGGCATTATGAACATTGCAAGCATGGCAACGATCAATACGATAGAGCCTGCCGCTAGGAACCCACCCATGAAACTAAAATCACGACGGCTAGACATAACGTAACCCGTTAGACCGAAGAATGTGACAGCGGTCATGCCCAGTGCAGTCGCGACGATTTGACCGCCATTCGCAAGGGCTAGGTACGAGTTAAGGATTGGACCTAGACCAAAGCCCATCAGACCTGTGAATAGGAACGTCAAAGGGAGTGCAGCGGCGGTGTTCTGCTTCTTGTGGATGACAAAAAGCATTATGAAGCTGACGATAATGCTTCCTAGGTAGACGATAAACGGTGGGTTAATCGCCATAGAGATAACGGCAGTGACGGTACTGAATACCATGGTCATCGCAAGCAGCATGTATGTGTTGCGAATCATTTTATTGGTATCGCGCACGGCACCCTGTGCTTGTGTGTTAATACTGTCGTAAGTGGCCATAATGTCCTCTTCTCATTGATGGTTTAGCTCAGGTTCAAATAACCAAAACGGTTTAGTTTTCTGACTACTACTAATGTTGAGCATTTTACTCAAGATTTCAAGTTTTTAGTTATGATTTTTAATCTTAACCCCAGTAATTATGGGGCTTTTAAGTAATATCGAATGGTTCGCAGTAGATGCTTAAATGCCTTAATGTCGTTACAATTACCGAATAAAATTTATTAAAAGGTTGATGGGTTTGGCACAAGCACACGATAGTTTTCAGTTTATCCGTTCAGAAATGATTCACTCGCTAGGCATCGAAATGAGCGAGTATGAGCACAAGGCAACAGGTGCTAAGCACTTCCACCTTGCGTCCGATTATGATGAAAACGTCTTTTTAGTGGCCTTTAGAACCATGCCTGAAGATTCAACCGGTGTGGCCCATATTCTCGAGCATACGGCGCTTTGTGGAAGTGAGCGATTTCCTGTTCGCGATCCTTTCTTCATGATGACGCGCCGTTCACTGAATACTTTCATGAACGCCTTCACCAGTAGTGATTGGACGGCTTACCCTTTTGCCAGCCAAAATCGCAAAGACTTTTTCAATCTGTTAGACGTTTACTTAGATGCTGCGTTTTTTCCCCGACTTGATCCTTTAGATTTTGCGCAAGAAGGGCATCGCGTTGAGTTGGCTGAAGTGGGCAATCTTGAATCGGATCTGATCTATAAAGGTGTGGTATTCAACGAGATGAAAGGCGCTATGAGCTCCACGACATCTGTTTTGTGGCAAACGGTTTCGAAGTATCTATTTCCAACAACGACCTACCACTTCAACTCGGGTGGTGAGCCTGCGGATATTCCCGATCTGACTTACGCTCAGTTAAAAGCCTTTCATGAGACCCACTATCACCCAAGTAATGCCATTGTCATGACCTTTGGTGATATTCCGGTTGAGGAGTTGCAGAGTCGTTTTGAAGAACAGGCGTTCAGCCGTTTTGAACGCATTGATTCTGAGCTCAGTGTGGACGATGAGAAACGCTACTTCGCACCCATCAAGGTGGAAGAAGCATATCCACTCGATCAGGGTGAGACAGAGGGTAAAACCCACCATGTCATTGGTTGGTTGACTAAGCCCTCTATTGACCTCAAAGCGGAGTTGGAAGGGCAACTGTTATCTCGTGTCCTTCTGGACAACTCAAGTTCACCACTGCGAGCGGCGCTTAAGTCGACGGATCTGGGTGCCGCACCGTCGCCACTTTGCGGAATAGAGGACTCCAATCGTGAAATGTCATTCCTGTGTGGTATTGAGGGGAGTGAACCAGAGCGTGCGGCGCAGTTCGAACAGCTGGTTTTGGATACGTTACACGAGGTGGTTGACCAAGGTGTTGATCCCTCTGTTGTGGCAGCGCAACTGCATCAGTTAGAGCTACAACAACGGGAAATAACGGGTGACCACTACCCCTTTGGCATGTCGTTGATTCTAGCCTCCCTGTCAAATGCTATTCACCGCGGCGATGCCATTGCGAGCCTTAATATTGATTCTGTTCTGGATGAGTTACGAGAAGAGATTAAAGATCCTCAGTTCATCCCGAACCTTGTCAAAACGTGGTTGCTTGATAACCCACACCGTGTGTTACTGACGCTCCGACCTGATACGGGATTAAGTGAGCGCAAAGATCAGGCCGAGGCGGATCGACTGTCTATATATAAGCAAAGCTTGAGTCGTGAAGAGCTGGAATCGATCGATTCCCTCGCTAAACAGCTTGAGGAACGTCAAACCCAAGCGGATGATCCTTCACTGCTGCCTAAGGTGACTTTGGAGGATGTCCCTGTCGAGTGTCACTTCCCAGTGGGTGAACAGGTCAATGATGCGATCACTTGGTTTACTGCCGGTACTAACGGCCTCGTCTACCAGCAGCTGCTCTTTGATCTTCCTCAGCTGACGGAAAGGCAGCAAACGCTTCTGCCATTGTACACTCAGTGTTTAACGGAATTGGGCAGCGGTGGTCGTTCTTATAAAGAGCATCAAGCTTTAGAAAGTGCCATCAGTGGTGGAATTTCTGCCTCTATTAATGCGCGTGCTGCCACTGATGATGCGGCACAATTACGCGCTATTTTGACGCTTTCGGGCAAAGGACTGATTGCGAATCAAGCGGCTCTTTCTGAGTTGATGGCTGATATGTTGTTAACAGCCCCCTTTAACGAGACCGCACGCATTGCTGAACTGCTTAATCAGAACGCCTCACGAAAGGAGCAGTCTGTAACAGGTCAGGGACACTCGTTAGCTATTTTGGCAGCCAGTGCCGGTTTAGCACCTGGAGCGGGATTCTCACACGCCTCTGGAGGTTTGCCGTCGATAAAGTTGGCACGTGAGTTGGCCGATCAATCCAGTGATGAAAGCCAGTTAAACGCCCTGGCCGAAGAGCTAAGAGCCATTCACACAGCGATTATGGCGTCTAGCCCAAAAGCGTTGCTCGTTGCCGATTCAGAACATAAAGAGAGCTGTTTGCGTCAGTTTGAACAAGAGTTTTCACGTCTATCGATGGGCTCACTGGATATGCCTTTTGAAGTGAGGACCGGAACACCGGTTAAACAGCAAGCTTGGATCGTCAACACACAAGTTAACTTCTGTGCCAAGGTCTTTCCAAGCGTGACCGTCGCGCACCCAGATGCTGCGGCGCTTACCGTTGCCGGTGAGATCCTTAGAAACGGTTATCTACACCGTGCTATTCGAGAGCAGGGTGGTGCCTACGGCTCGGGGGCCAGTCAAGACAGTGGTGATGGACTATTCCGTTTCTACAGTTACCGCGATCCTAACAGCCTAGAGACGATCAATCATTTTGATCAATCGGTTGCATGGTTGCTTAATGGTGGTGCCGATTCAGAGAAGTTGGAAGAGGCCATTTTGGGTGTGATCAGTTCGATCGACAAACCAGG
>Ga0102948_1000787_pt1 | contig 12579 bp, 10 predicted proteins | sample SalPonA_A_H2O_MG_FD_78211 | JGI IMG/M metagenome (GOLD analysis project Ga0102948, IMG submission 78211) | Water microbial communities from South San Francisco under conditions of wetland restoration - Salt Pond MetaG R2A_A_H2O_MG | ecosystem: Environmental > Aquatic > Non-marine Saline and... | reverse complement strand
CGTGCAAAAGGTAAAGGTTTGCCTATGTCAGATATGTCCGGCGGCTGCTTCACGATTTCGTCGCTCGGGCACATAGGCGGAACCGGCTTTTCACCCATTATCAATGCACCTGAGGTCGCTATTTTAGGTGTCTGCAAGGCGCGATCGGTGTTCGTGCCCGATGCGGATGGGCTGCCGGTCAGTCGTCTCATGCTACCCGTGTCGTTGAGCTACGACCATCGTGTGATTAATGGTGCTGACGCGGCCCGGTTTATGCTGGCGCTCGGTGCCGCTTTAGAGGATTTTCAGTTCAGTTAAGGGGGTACTGGAACCTCTTATAATTGAACATCATTGTTGTATAGTATAATATCGAGTAGCGCGTCCGCTGTGGCGAGAACAAAACAATAAGGAGGGCAAAATGGCATACGGGTCAATAGAGGACCGACTTGCAATACGGGAGCTGATAGAGTCTTTTTCAGGCACCCTCGCCTGTCTTGATACCGATGCCTGGATCCAGAATTGGGCTGAGGATGGCGCCTGGAAACTACCATCCCTTCCCGAGGATGTGGTTGGACGTGATGCCATTCTTGCCACCTTTGTCGACAAGATGAGCCCAGTTAAGGCCATTAGCATGATTTCGTACCCCAATAATCTCTCAATTGATGGCGATACCGCTACGGGCATCGCCTACTGCAGAGAGATTATTGAGCTTAAGACAGGAGACCGAAAGGAGCTCTTGGCTCGATTCCACGACAACTACGTGCGCGTCGATGGCGAGTGGAAGTTTGCCCGAAGGGAGTACGAAGTTTTTTCGGTAATGTAAACACGGATTTTTAATACACGATTGTAACGCGATATCCGAGCTTTGATTGGGGGTATCACAAGAAAACTTTAGGAGAGTAATTATGGCGACGCCAGTCTACGAACGCATGCTGGATCTTTTTGAGGCAGAAGGGATCAAGCACCTTATCGGCATTCCCGATCCTAATTTTGTGCATCTTTTTGTGGCAGCAGAGCGACGTGGCTGGACGGTAATCGCGCCCCATCATGAGGAGAGCTCCGGCTTTATGGCCGAAGCGGTAGCGAGAATGACGGGTAAACCGGCTGTTTGTATCGCAACACTCGGCCCGGGTGTGGCGAACGCCGCAGGTGCCATGATGTGTGCACTGGTTGAAAACTCGCCCGTAATTTTCATTGGCGGACAGCGGGCTCGTATTACGGAACAGCGCGTGCGTCGAGGCCGAATCCAGTTTATTAAACAAATGCCTTTGTTTGAAAACTCGGTGAAGTATTCCGCCAGTATCGAATACGCAAGCCAGACCGATGAGATTGTGCAGGAAGCGATTCGAACTTCGCTGTCAGGTGTGCCCGGCCCCAGCTACATTGAATTTCCCTCGCACGTGATTCTCGAAGAGCTCGATTTGCCCGAGGTTAAGCGTCCAGAGCAGTATCGTCTAGTTAATCAAGGTGCAGGTGCAGCCGAGGTCGCGGCCGCCATTGAGGCGATTTCGAAGGCCGAAAACCCCATTATTCTGTGTGGGCACGGCGTGCATACCTCGCGTGCAGGCGCGAGCGTTGCGGAATTGGCCAAGCTGATGGGCTGCCCGGTCATTCAAACCTCGGGTGGCACTTCTTTTATTGAGGGCGTGGAGGATCGAACCTTCCCCTACGGTTTCTCTGAGGCTGCAGTCGATGCCGTTGTGACTTCAGACGTCTGCGTGGCGATAGGCACCGAACTGGGCGAGCCGGTTCACTATGGCAAAACGCGACACTGGGCGCCGAAAGACGCTGAACGAACATGGATTTATATTGAGCAAGATGCAACTGCGATCGGTGTGAACCGTCCGATCGATATTCCGCTCGTCGGTGATCTGCGGGCAATTGTGCCTCAACTGGTCGCGGGCTTGTCCGCGAGCCCCAGAGGTGATCATCCGAACTTAGCAAGCTGGATCGAGTCTGATGCGGCTCGACTGCAGCGCCTGGCCGATGAGGTGCCCAATACGGATGAGCTGATGCACACCGGGCGCTGGGTGGTCGAGGCGACAAAGGCATTTCCGGAGAACGGCATTATGGTGCGTGACGGTGGAGCCACGGTGGTATTCCAATGGACCTATTCGCAGGCAAAGCCGCACGACGTGGTGTGGAATCAAAACTTTGGGCACTTGGGAACCGGCCTACCTTATGCGTTGGGTGCAAGTTTAGCGGATGGATGTCAGCGCCCCGTCATGCTGTTGACCAGTGATTCCGCCTTTATGTTTCATATTGGCGAACTGGAAGTTGCTGCACGTTTGAATATGCCGCTCGTCGTGGTTGTCGGTGTCGATTTTCAATGGGGCCTTGAGGTGGGTGTGTACAAGCGTACTTTCGGCAAAGGCGCCACTACGGAGCCCGGCGTGCACTGGAGTAAGGACGTGCGCTTTGACAAAGTAGCCGAGGGTTTAGGTTGTCAGGGTATGTTTGTGGACAAATCCAAGGACCTTGGCCCAGCAATTAAGGAAGCCTTCGCTAGCGGCAAACCTACGGTAATACATGTGCCCATCGATCCCGACGTGAATTCGGAAGAGATGCCGAATTACGATGAGTTCAGGACCTGGTATGCGGAAGGTACACAATAATAATCAGTGATTAACGAGGAATAGGCCATGCGCGAATGCACTCAGTTTTATATCAACGGGCGTTGGGTGGATCCAGTCCAACCGCGCACGGCTCAGGTAATCAATCCAGCAACGGAAGCGCCGTCGGGGCACATCAGTTTGGGATCGCAAGCGGATGTCGATGCCGCGGTAGCGGCCGCAAAAGCGGCCTTCCCTGCATGGTCAGCCACCAGCGTGGCGGTGCGCCTCGAACTATTGAAGGCGTTGGCTGCAGAGTATGAGCGCAGAGCGGGCGAGTTGGGTGCTGCGATAACAGAGGAGATGGGTGCGGCCTCAGGGCTCGCGAATACCTTTCACGTGCATTTGGGTATGGGGCACCTTACGACCGCCATTGAGATTCTTGAGAAATATCAGTTCGAGGAGTTGCGCGGACAAACTATGATTCGCAAGGAGCCTATCGGTGTTTGCGGTTTAATCACCCCTTGGAACTGGCCCATGAATCAGACCTGCGTGAAAGCCTTCCCCGCACTCGCGGTGGGGTGCACGATGGTTCTTAAGCCGCCGCAGTTGGCTCCATACTCGGCTCAAATACTGGCGGAAATGATTGATGCCGTTGGATTCCCAGCGGGCGTCTTCAATATGGTTCAAGGCAAGGGTTCGGAGATTGGATCTGCCCTATCGACCCATCCAGACGTTGATTTGGTGTCTTTCACGGGCTCCGAAGAGGTCGGTATTCAGATTGCGAAAGATGCAGCCGGCACGGTAAAACGGGTGTGCCAAGAGTTGGGTGGTAAGTCGGCCTTTATCGTGCTGGACGATGACTCGGCACTGGACAACATCGCGGCTGCGACCGGCGGAATGATGGGTAATTGCGGTCAAACTTGCAGCGCTGGTTCGCGCTTGTTAGTTCCTGAGCACTTGCTTGAACAAGCTAAGGGCGTTATGCGTTCCGCCGCGGAAGCCGTTACCGTTGGCGATCCCACTACCGATGTCGCTATGGGACCGGTGGTATCAAAGAGCCAGTTCGATATTATTCAGCGCTACATTAATGATGCTATAGACGACGGTGCGGAGTTAGTCGCTGGCGGCCCCGGTCGCCCCGACGGACTCGAGATTGGCTACTACGTTAAACCGACCGTCTTTATTACAGATAATCAGATGCCGATTGCACGCGAAGAGGTTTTTGGCCCGGTACTTTGCGTTATCCCATACAAAGACATCGACCACGCTGTCGAGATCGCGAATGACAGTGACTTTGGTTTGGCAGGTTATGTGAATGGTGAAGATGTTGAGGCTTGCCGCGCGGTTGCCCGACGCATTCGTTCTGGCTGGATTTCGATTAACGGTGGTTTCGATTTTCACGCGCCCTTTGGTGGCTATAAGAAAAGCGGCAACGGTCGCGAATGGGGCGAGTGGGGTTTCGAAGAGTACTTAGAGGTCAAATCGATGCTTGGGTACGAGGCGTCATAGGCCCATTTTAAGTTTGAAACGCATAAATACAGGAGAGGTGGTGAATGTCACACGAACACGATAGCCCCGCCGATTTTCCAGAGGGGCCGGTTCGTATACCCGTCGATGCGTATGTATCGGCGGAATACGCAAAAGATGAGGTGCACAAGCTTTGGCGTAAAGTCTGGCTTCAGGCCGGTCGAGTTGAAGATCTATCGCAAGACAGTGAATACATTACCTTTGAGGTGGGCGACGATTCGGTTTTGATTACGAACAGCGCCGGTACACTTAAGGCCTTCCACAATGTCTGCACGCATCGCGGTCGCAAGTTGGTCGATGTCCCTGAAGGTCAGCGCAACGCGCACGGTCGTCGTAAACATTTTGTGTGCAATTATCATGGCTGGACGTACGACGCCAGTGGTGCCACCACCACCATTCCTCTCGTCGAGGATTGGCAAGGGGCTCTTGATTCAGAGTGTACTTCACTGAAGCCTGTGAAAATCGATTTTTGGGGGGGGTGGATTTGGATCAATCTCGATCCGAATAGCGGGCCTCTCGCTGAATTTTTGGGTCCAATACCCCAAATGCTGGATCCATTTGAACTTCAAAATATGCGCTGCCGCTGGCGTAAGTGGGGCGTATTCAATTGTAATTGGAAGGTCGCACTCGAGGCGTTTAATGAAACCTACCATGTGGCGCAAACCCACCCGGAATTTAATAAGTACGGTGCTTTTCGCGGTTGGTCTCGATCGCACGGTAAGCACAGTAATATTGGCTATGAGGCACTGAAGGACGCGGATAAAAATCAGCAGGCGAAGCTCCGTATAGGGACAGTGGGCGATCCTAGGGTAGCGACAGCGGAAATGCAGCGTTACACGTGGGAAAAGGCGAATACCAATACAACGCAGACTCTGGTCGATGCCGCTCAACGTCTGGTGGATGAATTGCCGGAGGGTACTCCCGCACCAGAAGTTTTGGGTCATTGGTTAAAAAGCGCGCGCGCTGATGATGAGCGGCGCGGCGTGTTCTGGCCTGAAGTCGATCCCGAGCACGTAGGGAAAAGCGGAACCGCCTGGCAGATTTTTCCGAATTTTCAGATTGGTCACTCAGTCAACAATATGCTTTGCTACAGCGCACGTCCGTATGGTGATGACCCCAATAAATGTATTTTCGAGGGTGCCGTATACGAGCTCTACCCGGCTGGAGAAGAACCCCAAACCCAGTGGGAGTATTGTGAGCCCACTGCAGAGGCGTGGTGCCACGTGCTCTCGCAGGATTTTGGCAACATGGAGGCGGTTCAGAAGGGCATGCGCGTCTCGGGGCATGCTGGTAATATGCCGAACCCTTATATGGAGCGCTCCACGATCAATTTGCACTATCATTTATCGAAGTTGATGGGTGTCGGGGTGCCAGTTTCTCTGAAAAATAAGGCCTGATTTCGCCGACGAAGCGTGTTGGGACTGCCCATTTTCGGTAGAGGCGATGGGTCTCTTGTTGCTATCTCATCGTAACATCGAACCGTCTGTACGCCCCCTCTATTGAGGGGGCTTAGCTTAGCTAAGACACAACTCTGCCGCCGTTCACGCCGATGGTCTGTCCTGACACATAGCCGGCGCCCTCGGATGCCAGCCAAACAGCTGTGTGTGCGATATCGTCGGCAACACCCGTGCGGCCGACCGGGATCATGGCTTTTAGTTGATCCATTGAAACTCGGAAGCGATCGATATTCTCATCTGACATGATGGTGCCAAGCACCGCACCCGGTGGAATGTTGTTAACGGTAATCCCGTACTTGCCGACCGCTTGTGCGAGCGATCGGGTCATCGAAATGACAGCACCCTTTGAGGCAGAGTAGTGCACCTGTTCGATGCTGCCTGTTTGCGCGCTCGAAGATGAGATGTTGATAATCCTACCCCAGCGCGCCTCTTTCATATCGGGCAAGCATTCTTTGGTAACAATGAAGGTGCCTTTGACGTTAACGTCCAGCATAAAGTCCCAATCTTTCTCTTCCAATTCCTCAAAGGGGATAAAGTTCGAGACGCCGGCGTTGTTGACTATGATAAGGATGGGCCCAAGAGCGCTTCTTAGTTCGTTAGCAGCGGCTTTGACTTGGTCTGCGTCGGTGATGCTCGCCTGTAAAGCCAGTGCTTTTCCGCCGCTGGCCTCGATCTCGCTAACGACGGCTTGGCAGCCCTCAAGGTTTAAGTCGAGTACGCCAACACCATAGCCTTGTTCTGCCAATCTGATAGCGCATGCTTTGCCGATTCCAGCAGCGGCGCCGGTAACGAGCGCGGTTTTTGTTGTCATTGAGTTATCTCCGTTGTTTGTTCAGGGTTTGCTTTGATTTGATCTCTCAGCTGTTGACACGAGGGCATTTTGATTCCCTGTTTCAAAGCGTGTTCGATACAGTCGGCGAACATCAGCTCGTTCTGTGCTTTCATTTTGCCGCCGTGGTGAAATCGATTAAATGCATCGATGTCAAAGGGTTTGAGTGCCTCAGTTCGAGCGAGTAGTTGCGCTGCCAATTCGTCATTTGAGCCATTCTGCAGCATGCTCTCACCGCTGGCGCCAAATATCGGAAGGCTCATTATTTCCCGGCTCGCTTCACAGTACAGGCTCCATAGGTCTGGCATTTTTACTAGCTCATCTGAAGCTGGCCAGCCAGCGATGTCGCATACGAGCATGTGCGGTAAAAACAGTGTGGTGTTGAGTTGGAACAGGTCATTGGGAAGTCGTGCGCAGGGGCTCAGGGGGCTGTCATCGTAAAGCGCTTGGAATTTTGCGCTCGCTTTCTCGGGTTGATCTGAAAGAATGAAAGAAGGTGCCCCCGGAAGCTTAAAGCTGCGGTAGTCAACTGTGCGCTTGTCGGTATTGTTCCCATCGCTCATATGGGTTTGGTACACGTAGTGCGCGAGCGTGCCTTGGATGCAGCGCTCGGGGCTCCATTGCGAGGCCTGTTGGACAAATTCAATGAGCCCGAGTCCAACCGAGCACAAGAGCAAAGTCGCTTCGCTATCCGCGAAGTGTGCCCCCAGGCCAGCTAGGAGGTCGCGCCCCTCCGAACTTTTTAGTATCGCCCCATTCAAAGCCAAGATGACCCAGTCGATCTCGTTGGGAGGCGCTTCATTCAAGTCGTAAATCACGTCGAAGTCGCTCAATGCCGAACCACGTGAATCCGGCTCGTGATGAAAAAATTGTGGTCGACTGAGTCGTTCGGCGTGTTCTCGCTTCGCTAGGAAAGTGAGCGCAGTGCCGGCCTCTTGTAAGCGTAATCCCACGGCGCTACCGAGCGCACCCGCTCCTATAATGAGGGCATGGCTTCTGAATTTTTTAGCTTGGTGAGATGCTATCGTCATAGTGTCATTCTGCCGTGCGAGCCGGGGATGCTAACTCCCCTCGTCTTGGTGTCTTTGGGCTGGGTCTCTCTTTTTCGTGAACGGAAATCCATGTGACCCCGCCTTCACTTAATATCGGCTTCTAATACTCGTGGCGATAGATACTTGGTTTTAGTCCAACCGCCGTCCACAACAATCGTTTGGCCGTTGATATACGACCCGCCCTCTGAGCACAAGAATGCAATCGTGTTTGCGACGTCTTCTACCTCGCCAAGACGAGGATATGGCGTCATGTCAACATTCATGCGCTGAAAGCCCTTGTCCTCAAACCGGTGCCGGACCATATCCGTCATGGTGACACCGGGGGCCACGTTATTGGCCCGAATTCCCTGTGGACCATATTCGCAGGCAATGTGTTCGGTTAATGAATTGAGTCCGCCCTTGGCCGCGGTATAGGCACCGCCACGTCGTCCACCAATGACCGCAAAGGTCGAGGTGACGTTGATTATCGCTGAGCCTGAGAGCATGTGAGGGAGTACCTCTCGCGTCAACCGAAAGGGTGCGCGCAGCATGACACCGAGGAACTGGTCTAGGTCTTCGTCTGTCGTTTCATGCAGGGGCTTCGGCGAGCCGAGACCGGCGTTGTTGATTAAAAAATCAATACGGCCGAACTGAGTAAGCGCTGCGCTCACGATTTGCGCAGGCGCACCGTCTGTGTGGATATCCACCGCCACGCTCAAAACGCGCCCCTGATCTGAGAGTTCAGCTTCAATTTCTTTGAGTTTGTCCTCGCGTCTTCCGACGCAGACAATCGCAAGCCCCTGTTCGTAAAGCTGTTTCGCGGTGGCCAGACCTATGCCGCTACCGGCTCCGGTAATAATGGCTACTTTCATGGCATGTCTCCGTTTTTATCTTCTGAGTGCGCAGTTTGTGCAATGTGGTTGACTACGCCCGTGTTGAGGTTAATATACAACAATGGTGTACAATTACAAAAGTAAATAAGAAGTTTAATAGGGGACTAAATCGGTGCAAATCTTGGGGTCAGCCGCGTGGTGAATGCGCGGCGTATAGTGCAAGGGCGTTCTATCCGCTGGGATGAAGCGCGGGCACAATCGGCTTATGCGAGTGGCCACTGGATTGAATCCACGTTGGTAGATGAGTTTTTGGCGGCATACCGCCTTGAGCCAAACCGTACGCTGTTAATTGAGGGCGAAAGGTCATACCACGTCGGCTATTTATATGAGCAGTCTCGCTCACTTGCTGCTTACCTGAGCGCGCGTTTCGAGCCCGGCAGTGTTGTGTCGTTTATGCTGCCCAACTGGCACGAGTGCGCCATTATTTACTACGCCGCCACCATGGCGGGTCTCGTTGCTAACCCGATTCTCCCGTCGCTGCGCGAGCACGATCTGGCGTTTATACTGCAAGATGTCGACGCAAAAATACTCTTTATCCCAGCTGAATTTAGGGGTTTCGATTATCCGCCGATGGTGCTAAAGGCGCTGGCGCGGATTTCAACCGCACTTGAGGTTGTGGTGCTCCGCGGCGAGTGTTCAGAGTTTTCGGTATACAGCGATTTGTTGCAGGAGCACTGCGATTTTCAACCGTCACCGCTAAATCCTGATGCGGTCCGTATGATTATGTATACCTCGGGCACCACGGGACTGCCGAAAGGGGTCATGCATACGCATAACAGCCTGCACGCATTGATCAAGCAGCTTGGTGAGCATTGGCTAATAGAGCCGGGTGATCGCTTCTTGGTGGCTTCACCCATCAGTCACATAGGCGGCTCCATCTACGCGTTTGAGTGTCCACTTTTATTAGGGTCTAGTGCCGTCTTGTTGGAGACCTGGTCTCCCGAAATTGGTGTGACGCTATTGGAACACCACCGTTGCACGCATTTTGCGGGTGCCACCCCTTTCTTGAAGGCGGTTTTGGCGGTGGGGAAATCTACACAGACGCGCTTGCCCGATTTAAAAGTGTTTATATGTGGCGGAGCTTCGGTGCCGCCCTCGCTTATTTATGAGGCTGCCGAGTATTTTGAAAAGGCCCGTGTCACACGTGTATACGGCTCGACCGAGGTTCCCGTCACCACGGTAGGTTCGTTAGGTTTCGATGAGTTGCGCTACGCTGCTGAAACCGACGGCTCAGTGGGCATCGCAGAAGTTCAACTTTTTGGTGGCTGCGGGCGGCAGGGTGAAGTGCTTGTGCGGGGGCCACAAATGTTAGTTGGCTACATACATCCCGAAGATGAAGCTCATGTGTTTACCGAGGATGGCTACTACCGCACCGGCGATATGGGCACTTGGATCGATGATAGGTATCTTTCAATCACGGGTCGCAGTAAGGACATTATTATTCGCAACGGCGAAAACATAGCGCCCAAAGAGTTGGAAGACCTGCTCCTTGACGATGACGTGATCCAAGAGATTGCCATTGTGGGGTTGCCCTCTGAACGTACTGGCGAATACGCGTGCGCAGTTGTTGTCATCGAGCAAGCGGAGAAGCTCGATGTAGCCTACTTAACGCGTATTTTGGCGCAGCGTGGTGTCGCCAAGTTTAAGTTTCCTGAACGTGTCGAAGTCTGGCCAAGTCTACCCAAGAATGACGCGGGCAAAGTGTTGAAGCATCAGATAAGAGCGCGCTTAGTTCAGGCGGATTCCAATACCGGAGAAAAACAATGATTCAGTATGATGAACAGCACGATTATATCGTCATTGGGAGTGGCGCCGGCTCGATGTGTGCCGCTCTGCGTGTAGCAAAAGCGGGCAAAAAAGTGCTTTTACTGGAAAAGTCCGAGTGGATCGGTGGCACAACGGCTCGCTCTGGTGGCGTGATGTGGATACCCAACAACCCATTTATGAAGCGCGATGGTGTTGAAGACAGCGCTGAGCAGGCCACTCGTTATCTTGATGCGCTTGCCGAAGGTCAGCCGCCCCTGCGCGCCGGTACGCCAGAGCGGCGAGCCGCATTCATTGAAGAGGGACCCAAGATGCTCCAGTTCCTTGCTGAGCAGGGGATCCGATTGAATCGGGTGGATTACTGGCCAGATTATTACGATGAACTGCCTGGCGGTTCGAAGCCAGGCCGCACGGTGGTGTCCGAGCTTTTTAATATGAAAGAGCTTGGACCGTGGCGTAAACGATTTCGCAAAGGTTTTTTACCCTTACCCTTAATGCTGCAGGATGCCCTGAAGATGAATCGCGTGAAGCGAGAGTGGCCTGCGCGACTCATGTTGCTGCGTTTTATTGGTCGCCTTTTAGGTCAGGTCTTGACCGGTAAGCGCTTCGTCTCAGCGGGCGCCGCACTGCAGGGGCAGCTGTTGAAAGCCTGTCTGGCTGCCGGAGTAGACGTGAGGACCTCGATGCCTGTTACTGAGTTGCTGACGGCGGAGGAGCGTGTTGTTGGTGTGCGGGCGGGCGGCCATGGCGGGTCGCTCACATTTAGCTCGAAGCTGGGCGTGCTCGTTGATGCAGGAGGCTTTGCTCGAAATCAGGGGCTTCGCGATCGCTATTTGCCCGGGACGAAGACCGACTGGAGTAACACCGTCGAGAGTGATACCGGTGATCTTCTGGAAATGATGATGACGCTCGGTGCCGATACCGAGGGTTTGGGTTTGCTACTGGGCTATCAGTCTATGATTCCGCCCGGGAAAGAGGACGATATGATTAAGCCCGGCGCGCAAAAGCAGGGCGCAGCCCCTCATTCCATCGTGGTCGATCAAACCGGCGTGCGTTATTTAAATGAGGGTGGCTCTTATGTCGCCTTTGTAAAAAATATGATGGACCGCAATGCGGAAAATCCGAGTTCAGCGCTACCGAGCTGGATTATTATGGATTCTCAAGCCGTGAAGAAATATGGAATCGCGGGCATTAAGAAAAAAGCGACCTTACAGAAATGGGCCGAATCCGGTTATCTCAAGACTGCCGATTCTCCAGCCGCACTGGCCGTTGCTTTGAATATAGACCCCTCGGCTTTGAGTTCAACGATTGAGCGATTCAACGGTATGGTCGACAAACAATGTGATGATGACTTTGCTCGAGGCAAGCGAGCCTATGATCAATGGTTGGGAGACCCCTATAACGCACCAAATGCGAGCTTGGGTAAGTTGGAGGTGGGTCCATTTTATGCCGTGCCGGTGCTGCCGGGTGACGTCAGTACCTTGGGTGGTGTCGTAACCGATGTTCATGCTCGAGTATTAACATCGGGCGGAGGAGTTATTCCTGGGCTGTATGCGACGGGTGTCGCAGCTGCGTCGCCCTTTGGTCAGGTATATCCAGGAGCTGGTGCAAGTATTGGCCCTGCCTACACTTTTGGCTATGTCGCTGCGGGCCACGCTTTAAGCACGTATACGTAATATAAATTTGCAATAAAGGGAAGGAACTATGCAAGAACTTGGCTATGTAGGAAAGCGCGTGATCGTCAGCGGTTGCTTTTCAGGAATGGGTAAAGCGACGGCCGAAAAGCTCTTGAGCTTAGGCGCAGAGGTTCACGGTCTAGACTACCAGATAAGCGATTTACCGCTGGCTTCGTTTCAGCAAATCGATCTGCGTAATCCCGCGACAGTCGATACCGCCTTAGCCAATATTGAAGGTGACATCCACGCCCTATTTAATTGCGCCGGTCTGCCGCAAACGGCGGCGCCCTTGGACGTAATGAAAGTCAATTTTGCGGGTACGCGCTATGTCACCGAGGCGGTACTGCCACGGATGAAATCAGGTGGGGCGATTGCGAGCATTTCCTCTACTGGGGGCTTGGGCTGGAGCCGTCGCATTCCTGTCACTATGGAGCTGATTCAGCAGGCCTCATTCGAAGATGCCGTGGCGTGGTGCGAGCAAAACATGGATCAGGTGGCTGAGGGCTACTCGTTTTCAAAAGAGGCTATCATTGTTTGGACGATGTTCATGTCAGCGCGATTGATCAAGCAGGGCATTCGCATCAACTGCACGCTGCCGAGCCCGACGGAGACGCCCATGATGTCTCATTTTCTGGAAGCGTCTGGTGAAGCGGTGGTTGACGCTTCGACTCAGCCCTCTGGCCGTCGTTCGACCCCCGAGGAACAAGCCGGAGGTTTGGTGCTGTTGAATAGCGATTTGGCGAGCTTTGTGAATGGTGTCGCGCTGCCGGTTGACGGCGGTTTTATGGCTGGGGTGGCCACAGGGCAAGTTGATCTGAGCGTGATGATGTCGCGAGCTCAATCTTAGCTTGTATGCAGGAGACATTCT
>Ga0102948_1000784_pt1 | contig 12598 bp, 12 predicted proteins | sample SalPonA_A_H2O_MG_FD_78211 | JGI IMG/M metagenome (GOLD analysis project Ga0102948, IMG submission 78211) | Water microbial communities from South San Francisco under conditions of wetland restoration - Salt Pond MetaG R2A_A_H2O_MG | ecosystem: Environmental > Aquatic > Non-marine Saline and... | reverse complement strand
GAGCGCCGAGGGCAACCGAAAGCCGTATTCCACCAGCCGCTCCTTTCGCGCGCGGTCGCCGTTATACATCGCACTGACCTGCGGCAGGGTGGCATGGCTCTCGTCGATGAAGAGCAGAAAATCCTTGGGGAAAAAGTCGATCAGGCAGAAGGGCCGCTCACCGGGCCGGCGCCCGGAGAGGTAGCGCGAGTAGTTCTCGATACCGGTGCAAAAGCCCATCTCCTGCAGCAGTTCGATGTCATACTCGGTGCGCATGCGGATGCGCTGCGCCTCGATCAGCTTATTCTGCTTTTCAAATTCAGCCACCCGCTCGTCGAGCTCCGCCCGGATCGCCCCGACCGCGCTCTCGATTTTGTTTTTCGGCGTCACGTATTGGGTCGCCGGATACAGGTTGAACATATCCAGCAGCGCACCGGCTTCCCCCGTTACCGGATCCAGCTCCCGGATCGTCTCAATCTCATCGCCCCAAAACTCGACCCGGATCGCGCTCTCCATATAGGCGGGAAAGATGTCGACCACGTCGCCGCGCACCCGGAAGTTGCCGTTGCTGAAGTCGATGTCGTTCCGGTTGTAGAGCGAGCCGACCAGTTTCTCCAAAAAACTATCGCGCGAAATTTCGAGGCCCGGCTCCAGCGGGATCATCATCGTCTTAAAGTCCTCGGGAGAACCGAGGCCGTAGATGCAGGAGACACTGGCCACCACGATCACGTCGCGCCGGCTGAGCAGGGAGGAGGAGGCAGAGATGCGCAGCCGCTCAATCTCCTCATTGATTGAAGAGTCCTTCTCGATGTAGGTATCCGTCTGCGGGATATAAGCCTCCGGCTGATAGTAATCGTAGTAGCTGACGAAGTATTCCACCGCGTTATCAGGGAAAAAGGCCTTGAACTCGGAGTAGAGCTGCGCCGCCAGGGTCTTGTTGTGCGAGATGATCAGTGCCGGTCGCTGTAGCTCCTGAATCACGTTTGCCATGGAAAAGGTTTTGCCCGACCCCGTCACCCCCAGCAGGGTCTGGTAGCGGTTATCCGCGCGCACGGATTCCACAAGCCCGCGGATCGCCTCCGGCTGGTCGCCCTCGGGCTGGTAATTGCTCTTCAGATTAAAATCCACGGCCCAAGAAGAGACCTGCCGCCGCACTTCTTCAAGTTGAAGCTTCAATTCAATGATTGAAAAAACCCGACGTAAAAGAATTATCTTGATCTACGAGTCCTTTAACCATTAGTAAATCTTACATCACTCTAATAAACGATAACATAAACTAATCCTAGCCATGCCAGTAGCAACACCTGCTCAATACGCCGCGATGATTGATGCTGCCCAGAAGGGCAACTATGCCTATCCGGCCGTCAACATCACCTCCATTACCACAATCAACGCTGCCCTAAAGGCTTTCGCGGATGCGAAGTCGGACGGCATCATCCAGGTTTCCACCGGTGGTGGCCAGTTCGCATCCGGCCTCAATGTGTCCGATGCCGCTTTCGGCGCGATCGTTCTGGCCGAGGCGACTCACATCCTCGCTGAAAAATACGACATTCTGGTCGCGCTCCACACCGACCACTGCCACCCGGAAAAAGTCGATGGCTTCCTCAAGCCACTTCTCGAAGCATCGCGCAAGCGCATTGCGGAAGGCAAAGGCCCTCTCTTCCAGTCACACATGTATGACGGCTCCGTCATCTCGCTGGAGGAAAATCTCAAGCAGTCCAAAGAGCTGCTCAAAGAGTGCGCCGAGCTGAATATCATCCTCGAGGTCGAAGCTGGCTGCGTTGGCGGCGAAGAGGACGGCCACGACACTTCGGGTCTGCCCATCGACAAGCTCTACACGACTCCCGGAGACATGCTCGACGTCTACGAGGCCCTGCAGCCGATCGGCCGCTTCCTCTTCGCGGCGACCTTCGGTAACGTGCACGGCGCCTACAAGCCGGGTGCGGTCAAACTCAAGCCCACCATCCTTCGCGACGGTCAAAAAGCAGTCACTGACAAACACGGTGAGTCCGCCTTCATGGACCTCGTCTTCCACGGTGGCTCCGGCTCCGACTTGAACGACATCCGCGAAACGCTGGAGTATGGCGTCGTCAAGATGAACATCGATACCGACACGCAATACGCGTTCACCCGCCCGATCGTCACCCACATCTGTGAAAACCTCGAGGGTGTGCTCAAGATCGATGGCGAAGTGGGTAACAAAAAGACCTACGATCCGCGCAGCTACCTGAAGAAAGCCGAGAAGAATATGGCCGCCCGCCTCGTGCAGGCCGCCGAGGACCTCTGCTCGAACGGGAAGACCATTTTCGGAACCGTCTAAGCGCGAAAGGCTCAAATTTTAACAAAGCAGGGTTGCCTCAGCAGCCCGGCTTTTTTGTTTATCCCATAAAAAGAATGACACGGGAAAACGCGTCCGCTTTCCTCGATTCTATGAAAGCCGCCAAAGCGATCCCAAAAAGCTGGTTCCGCAGTTCCGCGACGGTCGCACTGGCGCGGGAGTTGATTGGCCACACACTTTGCCGGCGGATGCCGGACGGCCGGATCCGGCGCTTGCCGATCACCGAGACGGAAGCATACGACGGTCCGGAGGATCTGGCTTGCCATGCACATACGAATCGCAGAACCAAGCGAACGGAAGTGATGTTCGCCCGTGGTGGGCTGACCTATGTTTACCTCTGCTACGGCGTGCACTGGCTGCTTAATATCGTGACGGGCCCCGAAAATTACCCGGCAGCCGTGCTCATCCGCGGCGCGGGTCCACACGACGGGCCCGGTAAACTAACGAAAGCACTCGCCATAACCGGCGATCAAAACCGGCAACCGCTCAGTCGTGCCAATGGTCTCTGGCTCGAGCGACCCGCCGACCTGCCGAACGAGCGCGATATTCTGGCGACACCCCGTATCGGTATCGATTACGCCGGGCCCCACTGGTCACAGGTCCCCTATCGGTTCGTGATCCGGGTAAAACCGAAAGTTTGACGGGAACTGCTTGAAATCGGCCGAGGTCTGTTCATTAAAGACCCATGCAGTCCAACGAACAGCCTTCAAACCCTTTCGATGATCTCGATACGATACTCGTCGATCAGGCTGCAATCAAACAGCGGCTGGCCGAACTGGGAGCCGAGATTAATCGGGCCTACGAGGGTCGGGAGCTTGCCGTGATCGCGATCATCAACGGCGCCATCATTTTCGTAGCGGACCTCATCCGCGAGCTCGATGTCTCCATCCGGCTGGACTGCATCCGCGTCTCCTCCTACCGCGACGAAACAAAGCCCGTGCAGGAGCCGGAGATTATCGATAAGATCCGGCTCGATCTCGAGGGAGTCGACGTGCTGATCATCGACGACATTCTGGATACCGGCAAGACACTCTCCCATGTCTGCCGGATGCTCCGTCGCCTGAAACCGGCATCGCTGCGAACCTGCGTCCTTCTGGATAAGGAGACGACCCGCAGTGTTGATTTCGAGGCTGATTTTGTCGGCTTTAAGGTGCCGGATGAATTCGTCGTGGGCTACGGTCTCGATTTCGCCGAGCGCTACCGCCAACTGCCCTGCATCGGTGTGCTCAAGGCAGAGCTGCAAAATCCGCCGGAGTGGACCTGATCCCACTTCCGAAAATATTCAGAAGTGGCGGACCTTTTGCAGAAAACGTATACCGAAAAAGCAGCTGCTTTTATCTTTTTAGTGGCTACAAGCCGCTCCTGAAGGACGATCCTCGATCATCACATAATCGCGAAGCGTCTTGCCTGTGTAGATCTGGCGGGGGCGGTGGATCCGGCTTTTCGGGTTTTCCGCGATTTCCTTCCAGTTTGCAATCCATCCAGGCATCCGGCCGATCGCGAACATAACCGTAAACATCTCAACCGGAATACCAATGGCTTTAAGAATGATGCCACTGTAGAAGTCGACATTCGGGTAGAGCTTGCGGGAAACAAAGTAGTCGTCCTCCAGCGCAGCTTGCTCGAGGTGACGTGCGATGTCGAGCAGTGGATCACTCATGCCCATACTTTCAAGCATGGACTCGGCGCTCCTGCCGAGGATCTTGGCCCGCGGATCGTAGTTTTTATAGACCCGGTGGCCAAAGCCCATCAGCTTCGCCTCGCCTTTTTTCGCGGCCTCAATGAAGCGCGAACCATCATCTCCGTCGGAGTGGATTTGCTCCAGCATCTTGATCACGGCCATATTAGCCCCGCCGTGCGAAGGGCCCCAAAGCGCACAAACTCCGGCCGAAACCGAGGCAAAAAGGTTGGCCCCGCCGGAGGCGACCATACGCACCGTCGAAGTGGAGCAGTTTTGCTCGTGGTCGGCATGGAGCATTAGGAAAAGATCGAGCGCCTTGGCCGCACCATGATCGTCCACAAACTCGTCGTAAGGCTCGGAGAACATCATGTGCAGGAAGTTTTCCGTATAGCTCCTGCCCTTGGCCGGATAGACAAAAGGCAACCCCATCTTCATCCGGTAAGTCATTGCCGCGATCGTTCGGACCTTGGAGATCAGTAGCGCCGCCGACTCATCGAAGAGAGCGAGATCCTGCTCGCGGTTATTGGAAGACATTTCCGGATAGTAGGCACCGAGCGAGTTCAGCAGCGCCGAGAGAATCGCCATCGGGTGGGCGCTGCTGGGGAAACCGTCAAAGTGGTGGTGCATCCCTGTGTGAATCGAGGCATTCCGGCGCACGTGCTTGCGGAAGGCATCCAAACATTCGCGGTGCGGCAGCTCTCCGTAGATAATCAACATAGCCGCCTCGAGGAAAGACGAGTGCTCCGCCAGCTCCTCGATCGCGTAGCCGCGGTGCCGAAGGATCCCTTTCTCCCCGTCGATGAAGCTGATGTCGCTCAGACAGGACCCCGTATTGCCGTAGCCCTCGTCAAATGTGATGCAGCCGCTCTTCGAGCGCAGCGTCCGGGTATCGAGAGCCATCTCCCCCTCGGAACCTTCGATGATGGGGAATTCAAAATTTTCGTCGCCGAGCCGGATCGTGCCTGTTTTTTCCATTTGAGATTGGTAGTTGGTTTGGGAGAAGCAGAAATTTTCGGAGAGGCCTCAGTGAGAACCTCCAAGCGGGAGCAACTTCAGAAAATTGGTGTAAAGTTGCAAACCTTTTGCCTGACTTTTTTCGGGGTGAAACTGCGTAGCGACGCAGCGACCGGAGGCTATACCGGACACAAAAGGCCCGCCGTAGTCGGTGTGAAAGAGAGCAATCCCGGGATCCGCCGGATCGATATAATAGCTGTGCACGAAGTAGAACTGATCCTGCCCCGACCGCAGACCATCGACCAGACCCGTCTGTGAATTGAAGGTCACCGCATTCCAGCCCATGTGGGGAATCTTCAGCGACGGATCGATGGCGAAGCGCTTGACCGAGCCCTTGAACACCCCAAGCCCCGGAGTGTCTCCTTCCTCGGAGTGCTCAAAGAGCGCCTGCAGCCCGAGGCAAATGCCGAAGAAGGGGCGATCCGCCTTGATCCAATCGCGAATCGCCTGGTCGAAACCGGTCTCCCGAAGTAGCCGCATAGCATCCACAATCGCACCCTGGCCAGGAAAGATCAGTGCATCGGCGGCCCCAATCTCCCCGGGTGTATTTACCAGACGCGCATCGGCACCGACGTGTTGCCAGGCGCGCAAGACGCTGCGCAGGTTCCCCATCCCGTAGTCGATAACGGCCAGCTTCGGCTTCGAGTTGGCCTCAAAGTTGGGATTCTCCTCGTTCATGGCAAAAGCGGGTCAGTCTGTCAGGCCCGGGCATCCTTGCAAGCACAGCGGGAATAAGCCTACGGCCTTTTCCGACGCTAGACTTTCCGGAATAAGAGCGTCGCGTTATGCCCCCCGAAACCGAGGTTGTTACACATGGACACCTTTACCTCCGCCTCGCGCATCGTATTGGGCACGTAGTCGAGGTCGCAGTCGGGATCAGGGTCGGTGTAGTTGATGGTGGGTGGGATCTTTCCATCGCGGATGGCAAGTGCACACACCGCCGACTCGATCCCTCCGGCCGCGCCGAGCAGGTGGCCGGTCATCCCCTTGGTCGAAGAGACCGCCAACCGGTAAGCGGCATCGCCGAATGCTTTCTTGATCGCGCCCGTTTCAAATTTATCGTTATAGGGTGTCGAGGTGCCATGGGCGTTGATATAACTCACATCCTCCGGTTGGAGCCGGGCCTCCTTCAGAACACCGGTCATTGCCGCACCAAGCGCCTTGCCCTCCGGGTCCGGCGAGGTGATGTGGTAAGCATCGCAAGTCGCGCCATAGCCTCCGATCTCGCAATAGATCCTGGCACCGCGGGCCTGTGCATGCTCCAGTGATTCGAGCAGGAGAACGCCCGCGCCCTCACCCATGATAAATCCGTCGCGGCCTTTATCGAAGGGGCGGCTGGCCAGCTCGGGGGTGGCGTTAAAGCTCGTGCTCATGGCCTTCATCGAGCAGAAGCCGGCATAGCCGAGCTCCGTCACCGCGGCCTCGCTGCCGCCCGCCAGCATCACGTCGGACTCGCTGTCACGAATCATGTGGAAGGCCTCGCCGATGCTGTGTGTGCCCGAGGCACAGGCACTCACGATGCCATAGTTCGGCCCGCGGGCGCCCACCTCGATCGCAACCACACCGCTGGCAATGTTGGCGATAAGAGAGGGAATCATGAACGGTGAAACTTTGCGCGGACCCATCTCGTAGAGGCGGCGACTCTGCGTCTGAATGGTGAGCATTCCGCCGATTCCCGAGCCGATAAGCACGCCAAAACGATCCGCCTCGAGCGTTTGCGGGTCCAGATCGGCATCGCTGAGCGCCATGCGGGCTCCGGCGACCGCAAACTGCGTGTAGCGGTCATTGCGCCGCGCCTCCTTCGGATCCATATACTTTCCAGCATCAAAGTGCAGGCACTCCGCGCCAACCTTCGAGGCATACTCGGTCGTATCAAAAGATTGCACATGACCGATCCCGCTCTTTCCAGCGAGCAAACTACTCCAGAAGGTCTCCACACCATCCCCGAAGCTGGTGACTGTGCCGATACCCGTTACAACGACTCGTCTTCTTTCAATAACTTCACTCATGATTTCCGTAAAAAAATTAAGCCGCAGTTAAGCGGCTTAAGATAAACTAGGAAAGGAGAATTTTATCCCGCCTTTTCCGTGATGTATTTGATAACATCACCAACGGTCGCAAGCTTCTCGGCGTCGGATTCGGGAATCTCACCGTCAATCTCGTCGCTAAATTCCTCCTCGAATGCCATAATCAACTCGACCGTGTCGAGTGAATCAGCACCGAGATCATCCAAAAAGGATGCTTCGGGAGTTACTTGCTCTTCGTTAACGTTCAGCTGATCGACGATGATCGTCTTCACGCGTTGTTCGATTGTTTGGTCTGACATAATATGTTTAGGTTCGAAGACTGAGCATCACATCACCATTCCACCGTCAACTGTAAAAACCTGACCGGTGATGTAGCCGGCTTCCTCCGAGGCGAGGAAGACTGTAGTGGCCGCGATATCTTCGGCGCTGCCCATGCGCTTCATCGGAATAATCCCGACAATTGCTTCCTGCTGCTGCTCGTTGAGCTCTGCCGTCATATCGGTGGCGATGAAGCCCGGCGCGACCGCATTCACGGTCACATTGCGCGCCGCAAATTCCTTGGCCAGGCTCTTGGTGAGGCCGATCATGCCTGCCTTTGCCGCAGCGTAGTTGGCCTGCCCGGCATTTCCGGTCAGCCCGATCACAGAGGACATATTGATGATGCGGCCCCAGCGCTTGCGCGTCATGGGGCGGGCCAGATGCTTGATGAAAGAGAAACAGCTGGTCAGATTCGTCGCGATGACATCGTCCCAATCCGTATCGCTCATGCGGAACAGTAGACCGTCTTTTGTGATACCGGCATTGTTAACGAGGATATCGATATTTCCATGCTTCTCCAGTAGCTGCTCACAGGCCGCCTGCACGGCTGCTTTATCCGCCACGTCGACCGCCAGTGCCTCCGCCGAGCCTCCTGCTGCCTGAATCGCTTCGGCAGTTGCCCCGCAGGAGCTCTCCGAGCGGCTCAGGCAAATCACGTGGTGCCCCTTGGCCGCCAATTGTTCGGCGATGCTTTTCCCGATGCCGCGGCCGGCACCTGTCACCAGCGCGATTTTTTTCTCAATTGTTTCTGTCATGCGGAGAAAAGCCTTCAATGGATCCCAGCGGCGGGCAAGCACGAATGTTGCCCCGTCCGCGGATTGCCTCCACCACTCGGTAGCGATTGTCCGAGAAGAAATCGGTTATTCGCACGGAGCACGACATTGACAGTCCATGCAACCATGCGGTCAATGAAGACATGTCCGAATCCGAAATGCAGCGCATCCAGAAACTCATCGCCAATGCCGGCATCTGCTCCCGCCGGGAAGCCGAGCGGCTGATCGAAGACGGCAAGGTGCGCGTCAACGGGAAGGTCGCGGAGCTGGGCATGAAGGCCACGGCCAAGGATGCGATTTTTGTTAATAACAAGCCGCTTCGGGTAAACACGGAGAGCCCGGTCACGCTGCTCATGAACAAGCCGAAGGGCACGCTTTGCACAAACGCTGACCCGCATGGCGGCCAGACCGTATTCGACCTCCTGCCAACCGACCTTCAGAAAAAACGGCTCTTCTGCGCGGGGCGGCTGGATAAGGACAGCGAGGGCCTGCTCGTGTTGACCAACGATGGCGACCTCGCCCACCGCATCACCCACCCAAGCACAAAAATTGTGAAGCGCTACCGCGTGGTCCTGCACCGCGATTTCAATAAAGAAGACATCCCGAAGCTGCTCGAGGGCGTCGAGGATGACGGCGACTTTCTCAAAGCCGAAAAGGTGATTCCCGCGCCCGCTGCCGGCGAAGGTCACCTGCGCCGCCTCGAAGTGCACCTCCACCACGGAAAAAAGCGGGAAGTCCGGCGCCTCTTCGAAGCGAACCGCTACTTTGTGAAAAAACTCGTCCGCGTGCAGATCGGCGGCTGCATCCTGAAAAACATCCCGAAAGGGGGCTTCAAAATCCTCGGCCGAAAAGACCTCGAACGCCTGCTCGGTTGACGCTGGCCAAAGCACCCTTTTCCCGCAAACTACGGATCATGAAAATCGCGACCGCCCTTTTCGTTACCGCAATCCTCGGCACCTCCCCGGCACCGCTTCTGGCCGAAGACATCATCCTCCGGCTGCGGCCCGAGGCCTCGGCCCCCATCCTTACCCGCATGGTAGCGTCCGAGAAGGTCCTGCTCGATGCCGCACCGGCCGGCAGCGACGCGAACTGGAAGGTCCTCGAGCTGGACATCCCTTTCGAGGGCTTCGTGCCGGAAAGTGCGCTGACCAAAAATTTCGCCATCATCGAAGACACCCCCGTGCATTACCTGCCGGAGGCAGATGCCGACGTCATCACCCGAGCCAGAGATGGTGATCTTTACGAAATCAAGCGCGTCAAGGATGGTTGGGCAACGGTCCGATACAACAAAACCCTGAAGACCTATTTCCGGAGCGATGCCAACGCCTCGCCCCAGCCCCTATCCACAGCTGCACCTGAGCTGCTGCCGGCAGAGCCAAAGGTCGCTCCCAGACTGCCGGAGCCGGTTCATACCCCAGCGCCACAGACCCGTGGTTTTGATCCGAATCTCGGGGTCGGCACGACCGCCCTGAGCGATCTCCCGCCGGAAAACGTGATCTGGAGCTCGACCTCCCGCCAGCCGCAAATGCCTCCGGAGCCGGAACCCCTGCAGCCGCTGGAAGAGCCAATGCCGATCATTGAACAGCCCCCGAACCAGCCGATTCCTGAACGGGAGCCCCGACCCATCGTAGTCAGCCCCGAAGATACTCAGGCCCGTGAGGCGCAGACCCGGACCCCTCCCGAAGCCGACCAGCCACACCGCGTGCTCACCGGCATTCTGGTGCGTGACCTCGGGGCGCCCCAGCGCAGCTACCCGATCCGCCTCAACGCGCCGGATGGTCGCATGATCGCCTACGTCGATCTTTCGGGAATCTTTATCGAGGATCTTTCCCTCTTCCTCAACCAGCGGGTTATGCTGCGGGGCCAGATCGTCCGCGCCGACCCCAACAGCCGCGATCTTGTTATCTTCGTGCACCAAATTCTGCCGACGAGCGGATCCCTATGAACGCCATCCAAAGCATCACTTTTGCGGTAAACCGGACCAAGCCGGGGGCCGAAGCGGCCGCACGCTTCCTCGCTGGCATCGCTGAATGCGAGGGCGTAGCGACGAAGGTCTCCACCGACTATCCGCTGCCGCCGCAGACGCTCGACGGGCAGGATCTCTGCATCGCGATCGGCGGCGACGGCACCCTGCTCGGCGTCCTCGATGCGGCGCTCGATTCCGGCACCGCCGTTCTCGGCGTTAATCTGGGCAAACTCGGCTTTCTCGCCACCTATACTCAGGAGGAGGCCGGCCAGCGGCTCCCCGCACTCATCCAGGGCGATTACAAAATCACGGAACGATCGGTCCTCCAATGCACCACCTCAAAAGGGGAGTCGGTCTGCGGACTCAACGACGTCGTGCTGAAAGAAACCGAGGGGCGCGGCCTCATTCGCCTGCAGGTTTTCTCAAATGGCAACCCGGTCTCCGAATACCACTGCGACGGGCTCATTTTTGCCACACCCACCGGCTCGACCGCCTATAATCTGTCCGCCGGTGGACCCATCATCGGCCCCCGGGTCAGCGCCATCGCCATGACCCCGATCTGCCCGCACACCCTGGGCAACCGCTCGGTCATTTTTGACAACTCCTCCGAAATCTCCGTTACCAGCGGCGAGCCGGGGCCCTGCCCGCGCATCACCATCGATGGCCGCACCCGCTTCGGACCGGACGGCAACTTCCCCATAAAGATCACTGTGGCCGAGAAACGACTGCGCCTCATGCAGAACCCCGACCACTCCCACTTCGCCATCGTCCGCGATAAGCTCGACTGGGGCGACCCCGCGATCCGCTAGCTGACTCAAAATGAAAACAAAGCATGCGCAAATTCAGACCTCTTGAATATTCGCGAAAACATATCCCCGCGGCAACGAGCCTCTGCCATCAAAGTCGCTGAGCAACTAAAAGACGCCGGCGGGCGCGCCTTGCTGGTGGGCGGCGCGGTCCGAGACGCACTCGTGAGCTTGGAGGCGAAGGATATCGACATGGAGGTCTACGGCCTCGATGTCGAGGCAGTCGAAGCAGCTCTGAATCCACACTTTCGCCTCGATACCGTCGGACGCTCCTTCGGCGTCCTCATTCTCAAAGGCGAAAATATCGACCTTGCCCTGCCCCGCCGCGAGTCGAAGACCGGACCGAAGCACACTGATTTCAAAGTTGAGGGCGACCCGGACATGACACCCGAGGAAGCCGCATCCCGCCGCGATTTTACGATCAACGCCATCAGCCACGATCCGCTGACCGGCGAGGTCCTCGATCCCTTCGGCGGCATCGCCGACCTGCAGGCCCGACGCCTGCGCCATGTTTCCGCCGCTTTCAGTGAAGACCCCTTGCGGGTCCTGCGCGGCATGCAGTTCATCGCGCGCTTCCGGCTGAAGGCTACCAGCGAGACCGTCGAGCTCTGCCGCCGGCTCGACCCCCTCGACCTTCCACGCGAGCGACTCTGGGAGGAGTGGAAAAAGCTCATTCTCAAAGGAGAGGTCATCTCCGATGGATTGCGCTTCTTAAAGGCTTGCGACTGGCTCCAATACTTCCCCGAGCTCGCCGCCCTCGTCGGCTGCGATCAGGACCCGAAGTGGCACCCGGAGGGCGATGTCTGGAACCACACCCTGCACTGCCTCGATGCCTACGCCGCGCGCCGCCTCGGCGATGCCTGGGAGGATCTTATCGTTGGCCTCGCCGTGCTTTGCCATGATCTCGGCAAACCAGCTACCAGCTACACCGACGAAAACGGGCGCATCCGCAGCCCGCGCCACGACATCGAGGGCGTGCCGATTGCCCGCAGCTTTCTCGAGCGCCTCACCCGGCAGAAATCCATTTTCGATGAAGTCCTCCCGCTTGTCGAACAGCACATGCGCCCCCTCGCCCTCTACCGCGATAAGGCCGGAGATGCCGCCATCCGCCGACTGGCAGCCCGTGTGAAGCGCGTCGACCGACTGACCCGAGTCGCCCACGCCGATAAAAACGGACGCCCCCCGACTCCCCCCGACGACTTCCCCGAGGGTAAATGGTTGCTCGAACGGGCTCAGGCGCTCGCCATCCAGGATAACGCACCCAAGCCCATCCTGCTCGGCCGCCACCTGATCGAGCTCGACGTAAAGCCGGGCCCCAAATTCGGTAATATCCTCGACCGCGCCTATGAGGCCCAGCTCGACGGCGCCTTTCACGACGAGACCTCCGGCCGCCGCTACCTCAAGAAAATAGTCCGTGAAAAAAACACACTGCGCCCCAAATAAACTTTCATCCCCGTAGGAGAGGGTTCACCCCTGGACCCCGTAGGAGAGGGTTTACCCCTCGACCCCGGTAGCATAGGGTCCACCCCCCCTCGACCCCACCACGCCCGAAACAAAAAAAAACATCCATCCTGGCCTGCGATGCAGCCACTTGCTGGAGGGCCTCTCGCAAAATGATTTACGGGTCGGGATGCGAGCGGGAGCCCCCGTGGTGTTTTGAAAAACCTCATCGACCCGGCCCCATCCGGATGCCCCT
>Ga0102948_1000783_pt1 | contig 12604 bp, 5 predicted proteins | sample SalPonA_A_H2O_MG_FD_78211 | JGI IMG/M metagenome (GOLD analysis project Ga0102948, IMG submission 78211) | Water microbial communities from South San Francisco under conditions of wetland restoration - Salt Pond MetaG R2A_A_H2O_MG | ecosystem: Environmental > Aquatic > Non-marine Saline and... | reverse complement strand
GCTACTCCAGGTACACCTGAGTATATGGCTAGGCAGAAAGCAATATTAGATGCCAAGAAACTAGATCCGGTGTATAATGCTAAGTTAGCAGAGATAGATAAGAAGCTGGCTAGTGATAAGGCTATGGATATGTTTGAAAGAGAGCAAGCTAGGGGTGTCTATAAAGCGCCAGGAAGTATAGACATAAGCAAAGATCAGGCTAAAAATATGCAGTTAGACTTAGGTAAAGGTACAGCTGAAGATTACGATACTTGGAAATACGGAAATAACGGAGAAAAAGAGTATTTTAAATATCTAGACCCTGCTAGAGCAGAGACTACTATGCAGAAACAGAGTGATTTTGGTGTAGATGCTATAAAAAATGCTCCTTTGGAAAATGCTGTACAACAAGCAGAAAGAAACAAGATAGCATTGATAGATGCTGGACTAAGTGTACCTAGGGAAGTTAACCAAAAAATAACAGAGTTAAAGAAGTTACAAAGAGTAGCTGAAGCAAATAAGCTTAAAGATATAGAAGAAAGAATAGCTAAAGCAGAAAGTGACAAAAGTGCGGCTACGTTAGCTGGTTTAAAACTACAAACTACTAGAGATAAGGAACAGTATAAAAGCAATGGCAAAAGTGGGAGTAACTTAACCGATGCACAAGAAAAGCAGTTAGTAGCTAATGTTAACGAGATATTTAAAGAAGTTTCTGGATTAAAAAAATCAGAGAAAGATAAGTTTAAACAAAATGTAATAAATAAAATAAAAAACTCAGCTAATCCATTAGCTACAGCAGAAGCTATAAAACCTAATGTTTTTGTCAATAAACCAGGATGGTTTACAAGTATATTTAAAGAAGGTACGGCTACAGTAAGTAATAAAAATGTAGATAAGGTACTAGAAGCTATAGGGGTAAGCCCTGATACAGCACAAAACTCTAGAAGTACAGTTAACGATATAGGAGCTTCAGAGCTAGCCTATAGGAACTCAGAAATTAACAGGTTAAACAAACTACTGGATAAGTTAGATAAGGATAAAGAACTAATTAGAATGACTCCGGAAGAAAGACAGCAGTTAAAAGCTGATCAAGCAGTTAGTAAAGCTTATAGTAAGTACTTTGCACCTGGGTCGGTGGAGAGTGATGAGAATACTACTAAAGAAAGTACTAAAACAGAAGAAAATAAGGTAATTACTGAAGAAAGTACGGAAGAAGAAAAACCTATTACCGCAGAGGATATGTTTGATAAAGATGAACTAGAAATGCGTAAAGAGTTAGAAGAAGACAATGAAGATAGTTCTGAGTTTGATGAAGATTCCGAGGAAAGCCTTACAAGCAATGTACCCCCTGAGTATAATATAAAACAAAACATAAACAACGCAAAATCCGATGAAGAAGAAGACAGGTATGTTCGTAGTATATACGAAAAAATGTTGTATATGACAGACAAAGAGTTGAAACAATTTTACGCTAATAGTACTCCTGAGAATAAAAAATTGATTGAAAGGATATCGTCTGGAGATACCGGAGGCATAATCACTAATGCAAGTAACAGATTTGAAATATACGGGGATATGGCAGAAAATTTAACTGATAGGGCTAAGGTACTAGGTACTAACGTTATGGATGGTGTAGTAAATTGGTGGAATAATGATGACTTAGTTCCTAAAGTACAAAAAACTGACACAAGTAAATTAGAGAGTAAAATAGATAAAGATTGGGAACGTATGTCTAGGGTTAAAAGTTTAGAAGAAAGACTTAGACGTGTAACCGGACTTGAAGGACAAAGAAAAAAAGAAAATGTTAAAGGTGCTAAGGAAGACTTACAGAAGTTTAAAAAAAATTTAGACGATAGTGGTATACTTAATATAAAAAATACTTATAATAGAAAGTATAAGCAACTAGATCCCGGTAGTCCAGTACAAGGAGCGATTACATACGAAGATTTTTACAATGATCTTATGCAGAAGATAGAGGCCCAAGCTTTAAGAGAAGCAGAGAGAGAGTATATATTAAAAAACACGAAAAAAGACCCTGCGTGGATTTTTAGCAATCTACCTAACAACCCTAATATCTCAGAAGAAACTAAAGACAAATTTAGGGCTATTCAAGGGTATCTACGTAATAATAGGTAGATAGCAGCTTCAACTAACCTTAAGTGTACATTAGATAAAATAGTCTAAATAAGTACACTTAAGGAATAGCTGAATGGCAAGTTACATAGATAAAGAAATAGCTGGATTAGATGTTAATTCAAGCTTAGAAGGTATAGATTTACCGAATTACACAAGTACTAGAACAAATAAATTAGCAGAACTAGAAGCTAGAAGAACCCAGAAAATAGAAAACTTAAGCGGGCAAAAACTAGATGAACTTACAGGGGATGCATTCTACGATAGGCTAGATGCCTTATCACAACAATCAACAAACAACTTAACAGCAGAAGAGCTTCAATACGGACTTGGATATACTGCAGGTGATCAAATACTTACAGATGACCAAGGTAGGTACAAGTTTAAGACTGACCCTATTACAGGAAAGTATGTATCAGATGATCAAGGTAACTGGATTAAAGATTATACGGATGAAAAAGGTAGAAATCTGTATATTGACAATACCGAAGAAGGTGATTATAAGTTAGGATTAGCTTTAGAAGATAAAGGTTTTACGGGTAGGTATACTCCAGACTGGAAGCAGTATGTTCCAGGTATGAGAGGTTATGGATGGGAACCAGGACCTAAAGGCGTGACGCCTGAAGACGGTGCATTAATGGATGTAACTACAAATTACGATGCAGCAACTGATTTTGAAAAAGTTGTACACAGTAATGTAGGTCAAATAAAAAATAGAAGTATTGGACAAGGACCGATAGATGCTTTAGATGACTACTACTACGGTAGTGGTAAGACAGAGTATACAAAAGACACAGCACCGATGTGGAACATTGGTTATAAAGATGACGGTAAAGCGCTAGAGGCAGGGACCCCACTTCCTGGAGAGTCTAGAGCGGCTACCGGGTTTGTGGAACCTGATCAGATTGACAATGATACTAAACTAACTAAAGCGCTAAAAGCAGGGTTTACCGCATTTACTAAAGAAGTAGCGGTAGATACCGTAGACTGGCTGGCAGAAGCTACTGGTTTAGGTGATTTAGGTACTGAAGAAGAAAAAACTAAGATGGTTAACAGCTGGGTTAACTACAATCCGCAAAATTTACAGGAAGCTACTAAAAAAGTAGGATTGCTTACAAATGAGGCAATTAATCAGATTAAAGCTGGAAATGTTTGGGAAGGTATTAAGTTACTGGGTGAAGGTGTAGTTACATCGGCAAAAGAGCCGGAGTTGTTTACTAGCTCAGTATTCACTATAGCTGCATGGGCTATGCCAGGATCAATATTAACTAAAGGTACTAAGTTAGCTAGGAATGCAGAAAAAGCGGCAGAAATTACGGCTAGAAGCGGTGGTAAAGTTAAAGGTATAGAGATAGGATCTGCAGAAGGGTTGAAAACCTTGATGAAGAAGCAAAGTGGATACACTGCAGCGGCTATAGGTAACGTGAATGACCAGTACGAAGAATTTGTAAAAAACAATGATGGCGTAGAGTTAGAAGGTGTAGATAAGTTTGAGTACTTTGCTACTAGAATACCTTTACAAATGTTTAACCAGAATTTAGATGCAATTACGGCAGTAAGTATAATTAGAAGTCCTAGTATGTTTAAACAGTTAGGTGCTGCAGTTGCAAACATTACAAAAAAAGAGTTCGGAAAAGTGGCTGTAAACATAGGAAAGTCTATAGCAAGTGTAGCTGCTAGTATGCCTAAAGAAGCTGCGCAAGAGTACTCTCAAAGAATGATGGAGTTATTTAACGAAAGGTATGGTTCTGAACAATTTAAAGACTTAGACACTTTCTTTAAGTTTATGGTAGATGAAGGTAATATGAGAGAGGCTGCAGTAGATGCCGTAATGGGTGCTGGTGGAGCAGTGCAGTTCAAAGCTGTGGGTGGTGTAGTAGGAAATGCAGGTAAACTTTTTAAAGGTAAAGTAGTAACTGCGGAAGAGCAGATAAATTCAGCTAGAAATGAAAGTATTCAAAATGTAGCTGGTAAAAAAGAAGTTAAATCCGAAGGTATAGAATTAGAAGCTGATATAGGAGTACCTTTATCATCTGATGTATTTACTAACACTGAAGTAGACGAAGAAATAGTAGACGTAATTACTGCAAATAAAAATAAAATAATAGACGATAATTTTGTAGTAGAGAACGGAGAAATAATAGGGGTTAAAAGTCCTGAGACTATATCTGTAAATAGCATAAAAAGCTGGTTTAAAGACTATGAAAACGTACTAAAAAACGAGGGAACAGGTAAATTACCAGAAGCTGTACAAGCAGAGTTAGACGCTGTCATTTCTACTCTTAATGATTTAGAAACAGGTACAGTAGCAGGTAAAGTAAGTGAAGGATTAGATGCTATAGTAGAAAATAATACCGAAGAAGAAGTAATAAAAGAAGTAGATAGAAGAACTGATATAGTTATTGATGCTTTAGGTATTACTGATAACAAAGAAGAAGTGAAAGCTAGAACTAGACAAAGGGTACTAGATACATACGGTATTTCAGGATTCGGTGGAATAGATTTTGATATAGATCCAGATGTATTAGCTGATATAGCTAAGGAAGAAGCAGGTTTAAAAACTAAATTAGATCAGAAAATGCCTAATAAAGGGGCTAAAGCTGTAAATGTGGGATTGATTAAGAATGAAGATATAGAAGAAGTTCTTCAAGGTAAAGGAGTACCTGAAAGCAAAATTCCAAGTGATGCAGACAATACTAAACTTAGAAATAGAGTACTTAGAAAACTAGACCCAATGACGTCGAAAAATGTTAATAAAACTCTTACAGAAGCTAATGCTAAAATGGATCCGGTAGTGGCTAGTAACGAAAAAGAAGCTGGAAAATACTTTAAGCAAGGTGACATTAAAGGTAACATGAAAAGATTGATGGTAGTTGCAATGAGCACTATTAATGCAGCTACAGATTCTGATACTGAAGGAAGAAGGTCAGTAGACTCTGATAACAGTATGTTAGCTAAAGACGAGTACTACGCAGGTATGAGTGGTACTATGGAACAAATCGGTAAAGATTATGCTTCATCGTATGGATTAAAATTGAAAGGTAGTCCGGAGCAGTTAGCTAAAACACACAGGGATTTAGGTAGATTTGCTATTAAAATGCTACAAGAAGCAGACTTAGTTGAAGTTAGTGCTGATAATATTTTGAGTAGAGCAGGAAATGTACAGACTGTAAGTAACGAAAGATTACTCAGCGCTAAAGAAAAGAAAGGTGTATATACAGATAAAGGAACTGACGCTTTAACAAAAGAAGAGGTGTTGTTAGTACAAGATAAGGGTATTAGACTAAAAGATACTTTAAATATGTTTGATAAAAATGACGCATCAAAAACTAAATTTGAGTACACGTCAGCTACTGGAGATGCGATGAAGAGGGTTGCTAAACTAATACTTCCTAATTCAGAAAGGGTGCCTAGTACTACTAAAAATACAGGAAATGTAAAAGTAGCTGATGGGATTAAAGTAAAAGGTAGCATACTTAAAGGGATTAGAGAACATAGTAATAAATCTATGACACTTAAGAAAAATAAGGTAATTAGAGGTACGTTAGATCATTTAGCTAACTTAAATAAAAGTAGTAACGGTGGTCTAAACGCGCTAAGGGCTAAGGATGACATAAGTGCATTTTTAGCTTTAAAAGATAGCGGTAGTGATATACTAGCGGTAAGGGACTCTGGAAGTACTATGTCAAAGTTAGACAATATAATAGGTATTCTTGATAACTTAGATACACTAGACCAAGATATCTATTATACATTTCAAGTAGACATCAATAATAGACTTACGATTATAGAGACCATAGCTAACTATCAAAGTGATAAAGTCTATGCAAGACAGTTAATGACTGCTGGAGAATACACTATATCAGGAGATAACGTAGCAGAAAGGGAAGTATTTGTAAATTACTTGATCGATGAGTTAGCTAATAAAGAAGAAAGAAAGCAAGCTAAAAATATGACTATGGCTCAAAAAGAGGAGATGTTAGATGCTTATGCGAATACATACAATACGATATTAAAGCAATCTACTATAAACGGAGAACTAGACTATAATGAATTAATTGATTTTGTTTCTGGTACGATGTCTAAAGGTAAATTATCTCATTTAAATGGTAGTGGAGGTATTAAAGCACTTAGTTTACTACAAGCAGCTAAAGATCTTCAAGATTCTAATGGTGGGGATATAACTACAGAATTTATGGTAGAAAAAGATGCGAGTGCTTCTGGTGTATTCAATAACTTAATAAACATGGCAGGTATTGATCCTGAAGCATTTAAGAAAATATTACTAAGACTAAATGTTAAATTCGGGGAAGATGAAGTAGGTAAAGGTCGTTATAAAGATTTAAGTGAAATTGACGCTTATAGGATGCTGAGTGAAGTGATAGAAGAGTTGATTAAAAAGAATGCTAATGGCGCTGATGTAGTAAGTATGGATGTAGAAGGGTTAAACGCGGTTAATAAGATTAATAGCGCAATCCGAGATGACAAACTTCTAAGAGAATTAGCTAAATACCCTATTATGACATGGTTTTACTCGGCCGAAGAGAAGTCTATTAAAGAAAACTTAACCGCAGAAATGACTAAGACATTAATTGAAAAAGCTATAGACGGGGATCAAGGCGTACTAAGCTATTTAAGTGATGTTACAGGCGTGGAAAACTTAGATATTGACGGAGTTAAAGCGATAAAAGTAGGTAGTAAAGAGCACAAAGCTTTAAGAGCTGAATTAAATAAAATAGGGGCGGTGTATTATAAAAACTTAGATAAAGCTTTTCCTGGTGTAAAAAAACGTAAAAAAGAGATGGAAGAGTACTACGATTTCTTAGCTAATAACAGTACAGTAGGTGAAGAGGATTACTGGAAAGGTAGAGTAAGAACTGCGGTAGGTACTTTAGATGGTTCTGATTCAACTATGAGTTTATACCAGCTAAAAAATATAGCTATGGATTTAAGCGCTGCAGAAAAGATTGAAAAGGGTATAACAACAGATGACGAAAGTTTAACTTTAGTTACGATGATGGATAAAATGCCTAATAGTACGTCAATGATGCCTTTAATGGCTCATAGTATAGATGCAGCTCAAGCAATTTATGGATTAATGAATATGCCATCAGATGTCGGAGTAATGTCAGTACATGATGGGTTCTATGGTAGACCTAAGGACTTATTAGCGTTTCAAAGAACAGCTGAGAAGGTAACTAAAGAAGTAGCTATTGAATACGATATGGTAAATGAAATGGCTAGAGCTATGAGAGAAACTGCTAAAAGTATGAGAAAAGCTGCATCGGAAAGTAAAAGTAATAGTAAAGAACTTAAGAAACAAGCGGATATATTAGAACAAAAAGCTACAGAAATTGAGACAAAAAATAACCCTTTAATAGAAGCTAAAAAACAGTTACTTGAAAATGCTGAAACTAGACTGTTTGGTAAAGATGGGTATGTAGATGCAGGTACTGATGAGGATGTAAATAAACAAGCTAAAGCAGAGAAGGCTAAGCCTGAATCTCAAGAAGAAAAAACTAAACTTATTTACGCAGATTTAAAAGCTATAGTAAAAGACTTAGTATGGGCTGAAGATAGGTTAGACATAGCAAAAGATGAACTGGCTAAAGTTAACCTACTTACCCCTAAAGTAGGAAAGAAGCTACTTGCCAGTGTAAAAGATAAAGGTACAAAAAATAAAATAGAAATGTACATCAAAGAAAACAAATCATTTAGTTATAATGGAGTAGCCTACGTAGGTACTGCAGACGTGGCTGGCTTAAAAAATGAAATGTTTAACAGAGTATCGGTAGATACAGATGTATTGGATACTTCATTATTAGCTGATGTCGTACTACACGAGATCGAACATGCAGTATCTGATAAGTTTATCGAAAAAGAAGCTAACGGTAATATCAAGAATGAGTATGCTGTATTAGGTAACATACTAGATAAAGCACACTCTCAAAGAGCCAGAGCAAAACATCCTAGAGTTAAGTATATCCTAGATAGTATGAATGAAGTAGGACAACTACAAGGTATAAAAGAGCTAGTAGCAATTAGTAAAGAGGCTGATAGTGAAAACGTGTTTAAAGAATTGAATGAATTAGCTGGCGTAACTAAAACAAGAAGCTTAGTACAGAGAATTATAGATAAAATAGCGGATTACTTTAATACAAAAACAATAGATGAGTTAATGGCAGATGTTGATGTGTATACATTACATGAAGCAGTACAAAACATAAGGTTAAAGGCCAGAGAAGACAAAGGAGTAGTTAAGGCAGAGAATGCTACAATTACAAAATTAAAAGATAACATATCAAGTTTCTGTAAGTAAAGGATAGTAATTGGCAACATGTATACAAATAAATAAAGTACCTGAAGAGTACAAAAAATGGAAAGAAACTGCAAAGTCTGCTCTTAAAGAAGCAGGCTTGCCTAACAGTAATAAAGATGTAGAAAAAATATGGTTAGATAAAGTGACTGAACAAGATGATTCTGGATTAATGAAATATATACATCATCCTGATAGAGGAGCTAAAACTTCTATTGCATTTGGTGAGGGTGGAAGCAAAGAAGGGCTAATACTAGGTATAAAAAAAGAAGATAATGGAGACCTAAAAGTAGCGTTTGCTGAAGGGTTTACTTTCACATTTAAAGAAGGTAGTGAAATAAGTGAGCCTACAAACAAGTCTGGATTAAGAGTTACAGTCCCTATAATGAAAGATATAGAAAAACAAGCATCAGCAATTACAGACATAAGTGGATTTGGTGGGGTATTTACAGAAATTTCTCAACAAGCTAACCAAAAAACTAGTTATTTTTTATATGGAGTAGTAGCTAAAAAGTCTGGTGGTGTAATAGGAAAGATAATAGGCAGCTTACACAAAAAAGCTGGAGAACTTAGTCCTAGGTATAAGGACACTGTAAACTTAGTTTTAGATGGCTATAGAGACTCTACTATGATTAACAAAATGAAACTTATGTTTAACGTTAAAGGTGACGTAGACCAAAAAGCTCTGTCCGAAGCTATGAATATAGCATACGAAAATGGTAGAAGAACTAAAGAAGTATTAGATACAGATATGGCTAAGCTAGACAAAAGAATAGAAAAAGCTGTAAGGAATAAAAAAGAAAGAGCTAAACTGGATGTGATATTTGGTAGAAGTGGTTTTATGCACTTATTTGATAACCCGGAAATTGTAGCTAAAATCAATAATGGTACTACAAGTACTGAAGAATTGAAAAATGAAATTGTATATAACGATGCGCAACTTGAAGAAGCAAGGCTATTAAAAGAGTACTTGGTAGACGGTATAGTTGATGAAAAAACTAAACCTAATGCAGGAGGAAGCAAAACTGTAGCGCAATTAGCTGCGATACTTGCTTTAGAAGAAGACAATAGATTAAATACACTAAATAGCTTAAGAGAAAATGACCCGGAACTTTATGTAGAAATACTGAGTGTAGTAGGTATGAACAAAAGTTTACACGAAGTAGTACACGAAGGTAAAAGAAATAGAGTAGGTGAAGGTAGTGGAAAAGTATATACAGGGTATGATGGAAACGGTATATTAGATGTATATGACGGAGCGCATGAGTATAGGTATGTTACTAAATACGAAATGGATAAATTACTAAAGACAGATCCTAGATGGACAATACTGAAAGATGCAGAAGGTGCTAACTTAGGTATACTAAGTAAAGAGAGTACAGGTAGTTTTCAAGAAGGTTTGGGATTAGATAAGAACGTAATTAGGAATGGTATTGAAGTAGACAGTGGTTTTGTTAAAGAAATGGTAGATAAGCACGGAAAAGACTGGTTAGTTAACAATAATATACTTAGCGATGTAGATAGCGGATACCCTAGATATAGGATAATATTAACAAAAAAACAGAAAGAAAAAAATAAAAGTAAAAATAATATAGCTCATACACTGTACAGAACTTGGGTACATAATGCGCAGTTAGTGGAAATGAAGCATATTCAAAAAATAGTAAATGATAGAATGATAGAAAGGGATTTAGCTAGTTTAACTGCAACAGTTAAAAGAAACAGGCTTAAGAGCGAAACAGACAAAAAAGAAGTTAAACCTTTCTTAGACACTAAATTAACGTATGCCGAACTTGAAAAAGATTACCCGGAATTAGCTAAAATGTATACTCCTGTAACTAATATATCAAATTACGGGGCATTCGATAGAAGAATTAGATATGTAAGAAAAGATATGGAAGACGTACTGATAGGTTATCCGCAAGGAAGTATATTCAAAGATGACACTACTTTAGGTGTAAGACTACAGCAAATAGAGGGTGTTTATAAGCAGCTAGTACAGATGTTAAAACTAAAAATGGTAGTAGCGAATTACCCTAAGTTAGCTATGGATGTAGTTAGTAACTCTACGATGTTACTTACAATGGATGTAGGGATAGTTGACATTAAAAATAGGTATGGAGAAGCTATAAAGTTTACTGGAGAAATGAGCAAAATAGAAGGTAGGTTAGTTTCTGCTAAGTTAGATAGAGCTAAAGCAGAAGCTATGGGAAAAGACTTAAAAATATATGACAAAAAAGTTAAGAAAATTGAGGATATGATGTATAATCATCCATTCTACAAAGCCATCAAAAATGGGTTTATACAATCGCAAGGTACTAGTATGTTACAGAAAGAGTATGACACAATTACTGGACTACAAAATACTATAGATGGTTTAGTAGAAAAGATAATGAAAGATGGTAAAGGAAATACAACTAAAATACATGACGGTGTGGTAGGCCTAATGAACTTAGGGTTTAGTGTAAATGATATACTAGACTTTACATCTAATATTAGTAAGATTAAAGGTACTTCATTTGGTAAAGAGCTAGAGGAGATATCAGATAGATTAAAAAGTAAAAAGAAACTTGATGTAATTAAAAGTGAAGAAGAAAGACTAGGTAGAAAGTTAACAGCCGAAGAAAAGAAAGAAATACAAAAAGATGCAGACACAGTTAGGTACGTAAGTGAGTTTATTGCAGCGCCGAGTTCTGAGATAGTTAGACAAGGTTCTAGGGCAATGCAATTAGGTGATGTAGCCGCTAAATGGACGTTATACTTGCATGAGTTAGCTAAACGCTTAAAAGCAGAAGGATTTGACTACGATACTAGCGATACAGCTAAACTGTTTGAAATGATAAATAAAGATATTGACAGTGGTAAGTTAGATGAGAAATTGTGGGAAAAAATAGAGAGTGATGCAGGTTTATTTGCAATGCAGTCGTTTATAGACTACAGAATGAATATGCCTAAAGAGTTAAAGGTACTAAGTGATCTTGGTGTGTTACTATTCCCAGCATTCTGGATGAGAGCGCAAAAAGTTATTTGGAATTTAGCGAAGTATCATCCGTTAAATACTGGGGCTGGTATAGTAGTTACTGACATGCTAAATATAAGCGGAGCTTCTATTGTAGATGCTAATGCCATTAGTAAAGCAATGAACGGTAGTATAATTCACGGAGGTCAAAACGTACTAGATCCAAGAACTTTAATCCTTGGATTCTAGAGGATCCTCGTTAACTACAGATAACACAAGATAAATTACACCACCTACAATAATAAGTACTAGTATCCAAAAAGCAGCGTAAGAAGCTACTAAGGCTACTAGTATAAGTAGGGTAAATAGTATATTCTTAGCTATACTCATAAAGATACCTTAGGTGGAGAAAAATATAAAAATATAGACACTAAAGCAGATGCAATAGTACCTACTACAAGAGCTCCGAACGAACCGCTAAAAAGCCACATTACCCCTATTAGTAAAACAAGGTCTACTGATACATCTGCGTATCTTTGTTTATCGAATTTCCATTTAATAAACGCTATATTAAGAAAAACTGCTACAGCAATAATTAGTAATTCCATATTAAATCCTTTCGTCTAATAGTTTCTGTAATCTAGGTTCTGGGTTAGGGAAGTTAGCTGGTTTAGTTAACTTGCCAAACTTGTCTTTAGGGCAACCTAGTTTAGCTTCGTTAGCATCCATAACTATGTTCATAGCTCTTTTTATCTGATTTGGGTCAAGACCTAGTTTAGTCATAGAGCCAATGGCGAATACTATTGCATCGCAGGCTTTATCTACCCTGTCTACGTCTGATAGTTCAGTTACACAAGTCTCTACTAAAGCTCTTGATATACATTTAGCTTCAGAAGTTGCGTCTAAATCGTATGTACGAACTAACTGGTCTAAGTCAAAGCCTTCTAAGGCTTCTTCGATTTGAAAGCTTGCTTCTAGAAAGTCGTCGTAACCTTTAGAAACAAGATCTGCATTGTGGTTGAAATCGTAAATTCTAGAAACAAAGCTCATGTTAGTTACCTCTGTATTTAGCCGCTAAGGCATCTAATAAGATTATAGACTGTGTTTGTTCTAGAGTAGGTATTTGACCTGCTTCTGTCATTGTTTCAATGAAACCTGAAATCATGATTTCGATTGGTGATTGTCTAACGGGTTCGCCGAAGTCGCAGTTAGTTGGT
>Ga0102948_1000780_pt1 | contig 12635 bp, 28 predicted proteins | sample SalPonA_A_H2O_MG_FD_78211 | JGI IMG/M metagenome (GOLD analysis project Ga0102948, IMG submission 78211) | Water microbial communities from South San Francisco under conditions of wetland restoration - Salt Pond MetaG R2A_A_H2O_MG | ecosystem: Environmental > Aquatic > Non-marine Saline and... | reverse complement strand
TTATCCAATCGGTATATACATCCTCATCCTTTAACATATTACCCACCCAAACATCACCATTGGCAAAATGAGCTACGTAATAGTTAATTAGATCAGGAGCATTATTAAATCGTTTTGCAATTTTAGCAAAGAAGAATTTATCCTTACGATTCCAAAACGATTTTTCATTAGCACTAGTCTTAAACTGATATTTGATAGCATCGTATTTACCACCAAAATGTAGTTTCAGTGCATTGTAATAACGGTAAGCATCAAATGGTTTCATCATAACGGTAACGTGTTTCCACCTTTCATATAGTTCAGTTCAATTGCCTCTGCTTCAACTTTTTGTTTCAGCGATGGTGTTAGTAAGGATCCAATATCTTCAAAGTCAAGACTGTATTCTTCACACATTGTAATAATTGCATCCATGTAACCAACACCAGGCAATAGTGCTTTTTGTTCAACGATCATAGAAAATTTCTTTCGATCAAAGAACTTATCTTCCATTTTTTATGACCTCAAATGAAGATACATTTTCAATTTTAAATGAACGCCATCCATTTGCATTGAAATCATATACAGGAATTACTGTTTCCGGAATATGAGAAGCATGTTTTGGACGAACCGATTCTGGCATCATATCCAAGTTGCGTGTGCATTCCATATCACGGGTTTCACCATTGACCTTAGTGAATTTAACTCGGCAAATACCATCGGTCAAGGCTTTGATCATTTCATCACGATTTTGCATTTTTCATCTCCAGTTTGTATTGGTTTTTCAACCACCATTTGTATCGTTTAAAATATACCGACGGTTCAGTATCTACAATAACACCATCCATCTCATATATTTCATTTTTGTAATCCATCCATTTGTTCATAACCCAGGCACGAAAGTGAAAATTTCTAGGATTCGTTATCTTCATCAGTTTCTCCGCATTTTTGCAATGTCTTCTGCTTGGCTTGTTCCTCGCATGACTGGGACAATGTTGCTCTTATGCATCGTGGCAATTCCGCAAATAAGGTCTCCGGTGTAGTCAACACGTTCTGGTTTTGCAGCAACATGTGGGTTCGTCGACGTGAGGCTTGGATATTTCGGCGTTTCGCGCACATAAGATTCCTTAGGAGTATACTCAGTAAATGTATTTTTCTTTGTTTTCTTTGAAGCAAATCTTTCGGCAAATTTACGTTCAGCCTTTTGTTTGGCATGTTCTGCCTGGCGCTGAGCCTTTTTACGTGCCGAAGTACTCATTATCGAACACCTTGGTACAAACCACCACCAACAATGATACCAAGCCAAAGTGCGGAAAACCATGTGTTTACTGTCATGGGAATATCTGTACCGAACAGAGTATTGATTGAGTTAATTGTTGCAAATGGAACAATGAAAATTAGTGTTGCGATGGCAATGAAATAGATGAAAATTTTCATAATATAATCCTTGTTTGATTTGATGTAACCATTTTATCAAATGTAGCAATAAAAGTAAACAAACTTTTTATATCTTTTTGTTATAACCTTAATCCCATTCGTTATCAAACTTGGTTGTTTCACGGTATGTTTCGCCGTAGTGTTTTTCGGCAAATTTAGAAGCATCGTTCCAGTACAAATGAGTGTTATCATTCAGACGGTCAATCTCTTCATCGAACTTACGATTCGCTTCGGCACGAGCTTCAAGTTCTCGAGAGGCTGCGGCAGTTAATTTACCAATGGCAGATTTACCTTTGAACTTCTTACGACGTTCGATTTTTTCGGCAGCAGCTTTGATCATTTCAAGACGAGTCATTTTAGTCATTATTTAAATCCTTTAACTTCAGTAAATTTGCGACGTGATTTTGAGAACGAAAGTGGTTTGTTAAAAATCTTTATATCGTCAGTATTTTCTTTAATAAAGCCAACAAGTTTGCCAGCGTCGTTTAGAATGTAGATGTGCTCGGGGTATCTGAAGTCCCCGGCCACACCTGTAACTTCTTTCAAGTATTTCATTATGCCTCCATGACCATTTTGATTTCAGCTGCGGTGGCGATCATTTCGATACGAGTGCTTTCATTGTCAAAGAAACCCATACCCTGGACCAGAGTCTTGAAACCACCTTCTTTGTTTGGGTGATCATATTCTTCACCAGCGAAGAAAGACTTAACCATTTTACATTCGATGATACCGTCTTTAACAGATTCAACCAAACCAACCATGTAGCAACCAGGCTGCATTTCTTTTGAGAAATCGTATGATTTGATCAGGTCGCCGGTGTTAAGAGTAAGAGTAGTCATGATGTTTTTTCCTTCATTTGATTATGTAACCATTATACCATAAAGCTAGAAGGTGTAAACACTTTTTTTCATCTTTTTTAAATTAATTTGTTATAAGGATATAACAGAAAGAAATAAGGGAGTCCGAAGACTCCCTGTGCTTTAATCTTGTTTCGGTTTGGCCTTGGGGTCTCCCCAAAATTCAAATCCGGTCATTGTAATGAATTGCCGATTCTTTTCTTTATCAGCACGGTGGTTTGGAATTGTGACCTTTGTACGCTTGCCTTTCTTATGTGCCTCTAGTTTACGTAGCATTTTAGCAGTGTAGAGCTCATGTTCATTTCGCATATATTCATCCTTTATAAATGTTAAGTATGTGGTCTTCAAATTGTTCCACTTTTTCAATACGATTAGGCCAATAGATATAGTCCTTCTCGCTATTTGCTTTCAAGTTATTTAGCAATGGTAGTATTGCATTATATAACTTATCAAGCCTTTGTTGAACCTCTGCTGATGACTCATTGGCCATTTCAGCTTCGGCTTTAATTGATTGTACTGACTCCAACTCATCTTCGTCAACAGCAGTAAAACCAAAATCAAATACTTCACTCATTATCCCATATCTCTTCTTTATTTTTCATAGGTGTGGCTGCAACATTAAATAGTAAAACAATGCCAATCATATATTCGTGAATCAACCAAGCAGCATCAACAAATGATGGTATTTCATCACTTATTCCCTGTACTATCCACTGAGTTTGCAATATTATATAAGATGAAGAAGCAATCAAAGTTAAAAAGTTCAAAATAAAATGATACGGTTGATTATAGCATTTATATATGTGACGCAAATTGCCTGTCGCTAAAATTAATGCAATAAAGTAGATGGGTAATATTGCCCATTGTGCTAAGTTAGCGATCATTGCATACCACCGAACAAATATGAAGCTACAAGAATAATTGTAGTACCACCGACAGATACTCCAAGCCATTGTATCGCTTTTGATACCATTTTTTCATTCATCATATCTAATTCTATTTGACGCAAACGCTCATCAATTTTTGCATCTTTATATTGTTCTAAAATTACTGAAATTCGATCAACTGCTTTTTCAAGATCAGTTATAATAACAAGAAATTTTTCATAGCGTTTTTCAATATTAGCTAATCTTTCTTTTTCGTAATCTTCCAAAGCTTGTCTCCATTAGCTTTGTGGGTTAATCATTGTATTTATAACTTAACGAATGTATGATTATCAACAACTATTGTTATATCCTTATCCGACTTCCAGTATGGTGTTACTTTATCATGAGCATAATAGTGATTCGCACCATATGTTATATCACCCAATTCACCATTGACAACTTTAAAAGCTATTAAAGCAGTTTCCTCGAAAGAATTCCGTTGTGGTTTATTCTTAATCTTAATATCATCACTTTTACCATCACAGTACCAACTAAAATGGCATTTATTTTTCTTGGGTACTCCATTAGCGTGTGTTTGACCTTGTTCAATTACACCACATATAGTATTTGGAAATTTACTACTTTTTACTCGATTTAATATTACATTGGCCACGGCCTGCTTACCACTTTTTGATTCACCCTCGGCTTCGAAATGTACGGCTCTAACCATACATACATATTCCTCAAGATCCACAGCTAATGATTCCGGCTGTGTTGCCATTGTTGAAGCAATTATAAATGATGCAATTGAACCCAGCATAACTTATCCCAATTTAAGGTCTGATATGAATTGATCTTTTGTAGTTGTAGTGTTCCAGAATTTCAAATTATCCTTAGTCTCTTTTATCTTATCCATAAGATCTTTAATCATATCCTTGGTAAGAGTCAATAGGTTCATTCGAAGCAATCTATCCGTATCGGTTGGTAATGCACTAGTATGTTGCAATATTAGTTTTTCAACCTGGGCCTTGGTTTTACCCTTGAATGTAATTTGATCTTCAAGCACACCCTTGACAAATTCTGCCTTTACATTCAACCAACGAATCTCTTCGGAGAATTTTTCTATTTCACCATCAATTCGTTTCTGTAGAATGCCCATACGATAATTACAAAAGTCTTTGATCAACTCTCGTTCGTCATCATATTCCTTAAGCTTACCATTTGCATCAATGACAGTTAGGTTTTCGGCAAATGCTTTTTCCAATTTAAATTGCTTAATGATCTTTTCATCAGTGTTGAGTTTGTTAGCAACGGCCTGCTTTAATTTGATTTCAAATCTAAAACCATCACTAGAACACTGGTCATCATATCCCATGATAACATCATCTTCTTCTAGTTTATCTAGAATCTTGATGTACCCTTCACGGTCAAATCCATAGGGTATCTCATTAATAATCAGTTTAGTTTTTGTTGGGCGATCGAATGTACCCAAGCACATATGCCGATTACTGGTTTCGTCATATATGGTTGTACCATTGAAATCTGGAAAGGCAACCTGGAGCCTTTTACTGATTTTGCCCTTAGTGACGTATTCTTTACATGCGGCAATTATAGCCTTTTCAGACCTTGGTAGAATGTTAGTAGCGAAGCCTGTAGCGATTCCACGTGTCCCATTAGCCAAAACCAAAGGTATGACAGGAATGTAGAAAGCAGGAGGAGTGTGCTCGGGATCCTCGTGAACTGGGGATAGAGATATGTCCTTAATATATTTTGAGAAGTTAGAATGTAGGCGAGTATAAACATAACGTGCGGCACCTGCTTGTTGTACTTGACGTGTACCAAACGATCCACGACCTTCAATTAGACATATATTGTTATTCCATGTTGCCGCCATTAACTGACCAGCACTTGCTGCTGAAGCCTCACCATGGTTATATCCATAGTCGGAAACAACACCAGATACAGCAGAGACCTTTTTATAGTCCTTAGGTGTATTAACAATAGAACTATAAAGATAGAATCTCTGAACTGGCTTGAGTCCATCTATCATATTTGGAATTGCTCGGGACTCTACTGTATAAAGAGCAAAGTCCTTCATTTCATTTTGAGCAATTTCACTTAATTTATAATCCGACATGTGGTTTCCTTTCTGTATCATATGTTGCACATTTTATCATATCCGAAACACTTTGTAAACAACTTAGTCAAAATTATTGAAACCTTGTTTCTTGTTACGAATTAGGAATGAACGATCTCGTTGGATTTGCTCAAGTCTTTTCATTCCGATTTGCTCAAGTCGAAGCAAGTCTGATTCATCAAGATTATATTTCTTGGTATTACGCATGGTATCCTCAACGATCTTTAGTAGATCCTTTTCGGTTTTCGCGTGTTCTAGTTCAACTCGGATTTGGTGGTATTTGTTTTCTTTCATGCTAGCCATTCCTTACGTAAATTCACATCGTTGCCGTATGCAACCTCAAACCAATGGTCGTTGTCAATAACAACAGTATCCAATTTTGGTTCATTAATAATTTTGCTATATTCCTCTTCGGTATGAGATGCAAGTCCCTTAATGTACCGATGATAGTAACCAGAACTTTTTGATTTAAATTCTGATGCAGAGTGGTAGTCATAAAACCATTTTACATCCTTACCTTTACTTGAAATTAAGATTGGTGTCCGTGTAATATGTACTCGATTTTCTTTGAATAATCTTGGCCAGAACTTGTAAAAGAATGCCAATAGCAAGGGCATAATGTGTCCAATACCATCATGGTCAGCATCGGTCAATGTTGCAATATTCTTGTATGTCATATCATCGACCGAATCAGGATCATTAATGTCAAGACCAAGTACTGCAATGAGTTCTGACAACTCTTTATTTTTCAGTACATCGGCGGGTTTCATATCCCATGTATTCATGATGACACCGCGTAATGGATAGCCACCGACTTTCTTCGGGTCCCTAACCTTAAGGAGAAAGCCAATGGCCGAGTCCCCCTCACATAAGAACAAAGTCGAATCCGTAGTCGTAGCTGCAATATGCTTGGCGACTTTGACTTTCTTAAGTTTCTTTTGAGCAAGCGTAGCTGCCCGTTTGTCAGCTGCCATCTTCTTGGCCAATTGGGCTTCGATGATTGGACCGATGATATCTTCGCAAGCCATAATCTTGCGCGCAATCTTCTCCAGGTCTTCACCGTTGTAGTGTTCTTTGACGGCACTGACATTGGACGTGAGACGTTCTTTAGTTTGAGAATCATACTTAGGATCCTTAAAATTGCGAGCAAATAGAACGAATGTCAATCCGTTCTTAATGGTACTCTTTGCTACCTCAATTTTATGTTTTCTTTTAACCAAAGCCACAAGACTGTCGCAGACAGAATTGACGATATAATCAACATAGGTTCCGCCCAAGCGAGTATTAACACCATTAATGTAAGATGTAGTTCGGAATCCATCATTAGAACTGGTAAAGAAAAAGCTAGTGTTATCAGAGCTAGAAGTAACAACACTTGAGCCATCATTCTCCACAAAAAGTCCAGCGTATTTTTTAATATTTGAAGCATTGATTCGTTTCCCGTTAAATTTAAATTTGATCTCAGGGAACGCGATCTGAAGTGAAGTCAGACGGTCATTAATTAGTTCGACTGTATGTACATCAGATAAAGAATCCACACTAAGAAGATCATAGTCAGGGATGAAAGAAACAGACGTCCCACTACCATTCTTAGCTGCCTTTGATACCTTAACTTCATTACTTCCGTCTTTACAGGCAACCTTGATAGAATTGCCATTCTGCCAAGTGGTACCGATAAACTTTTTAGACATGAAGTTAGTACAAGCAGAACCAACACCATTTGCACCGATAGTAGTACGTTCATCATCAAAACTAGTTCCTGCATTAGTTTTAGTCCAAGCCGCAACAGGACGAGGTATTTTATTACCATCAGCATCCATGACTTCCTCTTGGGGAATGCCACGACCATTATCTTCTATGGTGATTTGCTCACCTTTAATTGACACACTAATCTGATTAGCATGCTTAAACCCTGTACGGATAGCTTCATCAATAGAGTTGTCAATGATTTCGTCAATCATTTTATTCAGGGCAGGAACATATTCAATAGTTTGCCATTGACCTAGAACAAATCGTTCTACAGTTTCAACAGAAGTCGAACCGAGATACATTCCTGTACGAAGTCGCACGTGGTCGCGTGCCGACAGTACTTTAAAATCTTCTTTACTCATTATCAATCCATTTTGATTTTGGTGAGACCATTATATATCATACCGACAAGAAAGTAAACAACAAAATCAAGCCTTGGCACGAGCCAAGACCTGATTAGCATCAAACACTGAGTAGAAACGAACCTTTTTGTTGCCGTTTTCATCTTCATCTTTTGTGAAGCGCATTAGTGATGCACAAGCTTTCAGACCTTTTAGTTTGGCACCAGGGATGCCAAGATCACGTACAGCCTGTTTGAAGGTTACAACTGAATCAACATTAGCCTCAGCAAGGATAGCAGCATTACGGCCGGTGTATTCACGTTTGGTTACATAATTAATCATAATCGTTTCCTTCATTAGTTTATGGTTCTATTATATAATCTAACCAGCAGAAGTAAACAATTATTTTCGTTATTTTTATATTGATTTTGAATAAGGATATAACATCTAGTTATAAGGTGAGTTCATCATATCATACAAAGCCCCATCAACAATAACAATTGTATCAATTATTGAATTGACTATCTTATCAATCTCGACATTGTAATCACCACCGGCAAGATATTGCTCACGGTAGTAGGCATAGTCCATTATGTGGACTGGGTCCTGTGGGAAGAACTCCCACGTACCATCATTTCTGATATACGCAGGGTCACCCACTACCCAATGGTTAGGAACACATAGTTTATGCATCGAATTCCATTTCTAGTTGTTCTTCGGTTGTTTCAATTACATCGTTATCAGAACTATCAACGGTTTCTGCTTCTGATTCCAATTTAGCAACACGGGCTCTGAGTCGTTCCAATACTTCATCTGAATCCATCCACAAGTCTTTGTTATCAAGAATCTTGTCAATTTCTTCAGTTGTTAGAAAATCAGCATAGATTTCGTGGAGTAGATTATCAGACCACTTACGTTCGTGGACAATATTGTCATACATCTCGCCACCTTTACCAATTGTACCACCAGAATAGTTATGGAACATGAACATCGAATGTGGACTGATTTCATATGCATCAGCACAGAGCATAATCATGGTGGCTGCGGACATACAAGCACCTTCAATGGATACCATAACTGTTGCTTCACAATCTGTGAGCACACGCATAAACTGAATTGCTGTAAATAGATTACCACCTTCACTATTAATATAGATTTTTACAACATCATTAGGACTAGCGTGACGAATAGTATCAAACCATTCCAGATAATCTTCTGCCCTACCAATTGAACCAGTCAAATAAAATTCATGCATATTAGTCAAAGGACGTGATGCTGAATTACGTGCAGGCATTTTAAACATTTGATCAATTGTTTCCATTATGTTTTTCCTTTTCAAGTTCTAGAATACGATTTTCTAAATATTCAATATAGTCTTTTATATGTTGTTGGTCACACGTTGTTTGGCAACAAGATCCTATCTCAAAATTTGCCAAATATCTCATGGTTTCTTCGCTCATAGAACTCTTCCATATGATGATATTATATATTTAGGATTAGAAATAGGTGGCGCAGCACAATGAGTAAACATCCAATATGGAGGGAATACTAACACACTACCCTTTTTCGGTTTTACAGCTATTGTTCTTTCATCTTGTGTCGCAATAATGGTTTCCCCTCCTTCAGGTACATCATTAAGATAATATAGAAAAACAAGAAATCTATCGGCAACCTCTCTAGCATTTGTATCGGCATGCCAATCAAATTGGTCAGTGCCGTTTGTTTCATACTTTTTAATTCTAGGTCCAGAATAATGATAATTATGAGGAAATCTAAAGAAATAATTATCAGCAAATTTTTCTTTATACTGATTAAACATCAATTCATTTCTTTGTTTAATCATAACATCATACTTATCTTTATATGGAGGATATTCCATATTCATCTCATGCCAACTTGAATTATCATAGTTGAATTTTTCACTATGAAAAATTTTATTCGACACAGATTTATCTATATTTTCTTCATACATTGCAATCATTTCATCACATTCCTGTCCTGAAAGAACACCATTGAAATGTACACATAGATCAAATAAATTCATTTTGCAGTACCAAAAAATTCTCTACGAGAATATTCCTTTCTCACGTTAGTTAATTTAGGCAACCATTTAAGAGGTTCCTCGATGAATACCTGAGATTCATCATTATCAACAGATATAATTGTTACGATTTGTTTAATAGCTATACCTGTTCTTTCATAAAAGGCCGCAGCATAAAATGATTCTTGGATAAAATAATTTTCAATCCATTCTTTCTTTTTTGTTTTACGGCTAGTTTTAAAATCAATTACAGATAATATGCCATCAAACTCTGCGATGCAGTCAACCCTACCAGCGATTTTAAAATAGTCAGAATATAATGGGACCTCCTGGGCATATACCTCGCCTATGCGACTATCTAGAATATCTTTAACTCGTTTAAAATCCTGTACCACATTGGGCATATATTTCTTGGAATAATCTTCCTTATTGTTAATATAGTCCTCAATGATAGAATGTACAGCAGTACCACGAGATGCGGCACGGTGGCTGATTTTGTTGGCTTCCTCCTCACCTACCCGAGCACGCCATTCACGGATAGAGTCCTCACTTAGTATTGAAAGGACAGTAGTAATTGATGGATATTTCTTACCTTCAGGGGTAACGTAACGACGACCTGTCGATTCAGTAATACACTCTAGGTCGTCGTAGTTAAGACCACTACCTTTATGCTGAAAGAGCTTCCTGTTCGTAGTCATATTTTTTCTTACCCACATCATGTATTTTCTTTTCATTCATTGCAAATTTTACACGGTTTTTGTGTTTATTTCGCTTTTTGTTTCTAGGATCGAAACGTGTGTACTTGGCCATTAAAACTTCACCTTCATCATTTCCTTAGTCATAATATAGTCGCGTACCATATCTGAACGGACAATATCATCCCATGTAAATTCAACAACTTTAAAATGCTTAAGAGCACTTGCAACCTCAATAAATTTGAGCACACCATCCTTTTCGGCAGATTTGGTCAAATCAGATTGATAATAATCACCACATAGCATTAGTTTACAATCTTGACCAACACGAGTTATAATAGAATCCAATTCGTGGGCATTACAGTTTTGCATTTCATCGACTACAATAATCGCATTATCAATTGTGAGTCCACGAATAAATGATGTCGACATAAACTCAACTTGATGGAAGTCTTTTAGTTTATCCCATGCGTCACTCATCTTAAATAGGTCGGATGCAATACCACGGTATGGTAATTCATACACCAATTTCTTTTCTTCCTCATCGCCCGGTAAGAAACCAATGTCACGGGTAGGGACAATTGAACGGACAATGATTAGCTTTTCATATGAGGTATTTTTATCCAAAATGTCCTCAAGGGCCAGAGCCATTGCAACAAATGTCTTACCTGTACCAGCCGAACCATTTAGGATTACATTATAACCCTTTTCATATGCTTTAAAAACCTTTTCCTGATTACTAGTCATTGGTTCAATTTCACGCATATCATCAATGCGAAGTTTAACTGCACGTGGCTTCATTAATAATCCTTTGTAATATTATTTACAGTATGAGATGATTTGATTTTTGACATTACTTCTCTAAATCCATTATCAACTTTAACTCCCTGAGATCCTACACCAGAAACAATCTTTGGAGCACCAATGATTCTTTTTAAATGTGGATTCTCTTCGAGATATTTAACGCTGTCATCATATGACATCATTTCGTCAAATATTTCACCAGTTTCGGTATTTTCAAATTTATATATTGGCATATTAATCCTTGAACCATTCTGGCACTTCACGTTTGGTCCATACCATTTTGAATCGGTCCTTTTTTGTTCTATAATATTTACGATATGACCCAACAGGATCAGAATTATCTATACACTCAGGATTTGTACCCATTGCAAGTTTGAAGGGAGTCATTGATGTAGTTTTAAGTCCATTTGGAATCTTATTTAACGCACTCATAACTTTAATTTCGGTAAGGTGTTTCTTACCGTAGCGATATGTATATTCGTTACACAATGCTTTAAAGTGGTCATACAGCCAAACATAGTTCATGCGTGATTCGCGAACCCATACACCGCTAGGATGATTGTAATGGCATGCCTTGTATAGAACAGAATTGCGGTCATCATCAAGAATCCAATTCTGTGTCATACGGCCGTTTTTATTTGGTTTGCGAACCATATAACCATCAATCATACGATGCGCAGTAGACAGTAGTTGAGCTGTCTCCACAATCATTTTAACGACATGTTTGTCGCACTGTAGTTGTGCTGCTTTCACTGGATCATTATCTAATACAAAGATGTTCATATTGCGTCTCTTAAAGTTACCACCTTATGATGCTCTATTATATCAAGAGGCTTTGCCTTTGTAAACCGTTTTTGATACCATTTGTAAAACTTTTTTAAGTCATCAAGTTTTTCAAAATAGATTGTATCTTCATAAAAATCAGTGTACCGGGCAATGCTGGTACATTCGGATGGTATGTTTTCCTTTAGCCATTCTTTATAGTCAGTACGGATGTCTGAATGAACAGTACATCCATAACCACCATGCTTGAGCATCCATGCTCGGCGGTAATCAACTTTTTCTAGTGGAGTCAAAGCCAAGCCCCTGTTTAGTATATTCTAGATAATCGGCAATTGCTGCTTCATATTGTACACTATGTCCACCAAGGACCTCTTTACCAAGTTTTCGGAAATCATCCTCAGAAAGATGATTGTGTTGTTGGGCAAATTCTTCACCCTCAAATACGGCCTGTCCCATTCTACTCATAGTAAATCTCCTTACCATTTGATTATATGTACCATTATATCATACACAGGTGAAAAGTAAACATTAGCTTTATAATGATTTGTTATAAACCTATAACTAATTATCACCGATTCCATCACTAGAATTTATTAATTATACGTCAATTATTGATCGTTCCACCATCTTATTTCTCTGCCGTTTAACACTTCACCTTCAAAGATGCTAATTAGCATTTCATAGTCCCAAACTTCTGTGGTTGTCAAGCTCCATAGCCAATCACTTAATAAGTTCCAATCTTCACCGTGCATTGGCGCGACTGCATATTCGTCCCAGCCATCATAACCTTCTTTACTACTATCGCGAATGTCGATACGACCGGCGGCATAATGAGTATGGACTGTTTCGATTTCGTATGTGGCACCAATTGGTAGGTCTTTGAGTTTAGAAATCATTTCAGACTCAACAGTTTCAGTAATGAAATGAGTTAGTCCACGCTCTCGGAACC
>Ga0102948_1000779_pt1 | contig 12660 bp, 12 predicted proteins | sample SalPonA_A_H2O_MG_FD_78211 | JGI IMG/M metagenome (GOLD analysis project Ga0102948, IMG submission 78211) | Water microbial communities from South San Francisco under conditions of wetland restoration - Salt Pond MetaG R2A_A_H2O_MG | ecosystem: Environmental > Aquatic > Non-marine Saline and... | reverse complement strand
GCGTACCAAAGCCAATCAATGGCGCGATGAAGCGCTGGCAGGACTGGATGCAACGCGCGAAGGTTATGCCAGCTTTGCAGCTCAAGTGGAAGCTATCTATCAAAACATGCTGGCAGAGGCGCGCGCCAACGATCTAGAAAGCTCACGCCACTGGGAAGACGGCTTAACCCGTGGGTTTAAAGCTGTGCTGGATGAAGCTGAAGACATGGCTTCCCAAACCGAGCGCCTAGTGCGCAATGCCTTCAAAGGGATGGAAGATGCACTGGTCTCGTTTGTCACCACCGGCAAACTGGATTTTAAATCGCTGGCAGACTCGATCATTGCGGATCTGGTGCGAATACAGATTCGTCAAAGCATTACTCAGCCCCTCTCCAATGCGCTGAGCACCATCGACTTTGGTGCGCTGTTTGGTGCGGCGCATACCGGGGGTGTGATTGGTATTGATTCACTGCAAACCCGACAGGTGAGCCCTTCGGTCTTTGCCGGAGCACCAAAATTTCATACCGGGGGCGTGATTGGGCAGGAAGTCCCCATCATCGCTAAACGCGGTGAGACCGTATTTACACCGGGGCAAATGCGCGCGCTGGGCGACCGACAAGGGAATAACCCAGTCAATGTTGAAGTCAACGTCATCAACAACGCTTCGGGCGTGGAAGCCACCACCCAGACAACGCCACTGGCGAACGGCGGTATGCGATTGGACGTGATGATCGAGCGCATCGAAGGCCAGATGGCGCGCAATGTCAGCCGAGGTGAAGGGTTGGCGACGACACTGGAGCGCCGATATGGCCTTAATCCGGCCGCAGGGAGCTATCGATGAGTGTGCTCTGGCCCAACAACCTTCCACTGCCCACGGTACAGGGCTATAGCGTCCAACCCGGTGATGCCATTTTGCGCACCGAGATGGAGGCAGGCCCTGCCCGTCAGCGCCGTCGTTTTACGCAGGTGCCCACGCGCGTCAATGTGCGTTGGGTCATGCGGGGCGATCAGTTTGCGCTATTCGAAGCCTGGTATCGCTGGCAAGCTAAAGAGGGCGGTGCTTGGTTTCAGGTAGCACTGTTAGGTGGATTGGGGCTGATGCAACAGGAGGCGCGTTTCACCCGCCCCTTTCAGGCACAACTGATCAAAGGCACGCTCTGGGATATTCGCTCAGAGCTTGAGATTCGTGAACGGCCGACGCTCGATGAAGGCGCTCTGGCACTGCTGCTGGAATATGACGCTCAAATCATCGCCTCCATGGCAAACCGGCTACACACCCTAGTGCACACCACCTTGCCCTCTACCCAAAACCCCAAGATTTAACCCAAGGATAGTTGTATGAGCCTTCAAACCGAATTGGAATCAGCCGTTGCACTGACGGCCGCCGATGCGCAACTGTTGCACCGAGTGGTACATGGTGGCACTGCAGAAATCGTAACGACCGAAGGTGGCAACCTCGACAGTGTCGCCAAGCTATTAAGTGACGCCAACACCCGCATCAATACCGAAGCCGATGGCATTCTGGAACAATCGATTGAGGCAGCCGCGATCTCTGAGCAGTTCGCCCATCAAGCCAGTACTGAAGCTGATCGTGCGGAACAAGCCGCGCTTGATGGGATCACTGAGACCCAGACTATACTCGAGCAAGTTCAAACCAGCGGTGTGCAAGCGGTGCAACAGGCAGAGACCACGCTGCAAACCATACTGGCCACGTTACTGGCGGTTGGTTTACCCGACTCGCTCATTGGTGCCGCCGGCCAGCTTCTTAAAGTTAAAAACGATGAGACAGGCTATACCCTGGTGAACTCGGCGGCCTCACCCCGCTTTTTTGGCTTGGCTCACTCAACAGATGGTACAGAGCTGTTACTCACCGAAGGGCGAGAAGATTATGACACCCGCCTGTTCCAAGCCTGGATCATCTCTGAGGGCATCAACTTCTCCATTCAACGTAACGAACTGGTGATGCAGCTATGAGTCTGGATATCTCAACGCTTGGCTATCGCTGGCGAGGGTTATGCAGCGCCCATCTGAACTACCAAAAGGGTGATGTCGTACGCAAAGGTGATCATGCTGAGGTGTTTACTGGCACCGCATTCGTTCCCTTTGCTTTGGGTCAACAACAGCTTACTCAACGCGGGCAGCTCCTTGCTGCACAACCAATCCTACCCGGCGCACCTGATATGCAGTTACATATGAGTGCATCCGGCGAGTTAGAGTACCGCTTCACTCAAGATCGTAACGCCACCCGTGCCGTTGCACTGATGAATTTGGATAACCGCGGCGATACCGGCGGCGGTAAAACCCAGTATCACGGCATGGCGATCATGACTGATGGCTCAGTCCGCGCCTGGGGTGATGAACGACAAGGGCATTTGGGTAATGGCGTAAACAGCGATCGTGCCAGAACCAAGCCAGTACCAGTGGGCTTTCCACCCGATACACCACCGATCGTCTCGCTCTATAAAGGCTACAAAAGCACCTATGCCATTGATGCGCATGGCATGCTCTGGAGCTGGGGGCAAAACAACCACGGGCAATTAGGGTTAGGCCACACCACAGAAACCACAGTGCCCAACAAAGTTAATGGACGTGGCGATCTGCCAGCTGATCGTAAAATTGTAAAAGTGGCGGTCGGCGACTGTGGTTATTACGGCTATAAGGCGGCGATCTTAATTGATGAGCTAGGTGTGTGTTACTGGATTGGTCATCAACGCTATAACGCAGCGGGTGTCGGTGATAACAACCAACAAAACGCACCTAAAGTCATTACCCGTTCACTGGAAACACCCATGGTCGATGCCTGGGTGCTCGGCCACTACCACATGGGCTCCTTCCTGTTAGATGCCAAGGGTGTGCTCTATATGGCCGGAGAACAAAACACCATCAGCCGCCTACAGAACAACGACAATCCGAATGTGATGCACGAACCCTGGCCACCCTCTTTCTCTAATCCCGTGAAAGCGGTGCGTGGAGAGGAGTCGGACTACCACGTCGATGCCGGAAGTCAGTACTACCGCAACTACATGATCATTCATCAAAACGGCTCGATCAGTACTTGGGGCCATAACAACTACGGCTCTCACGTGCCCGGTGCCGAATCTTGGGTTGCGACCGTAGATCCCCGCATCAGCAATGTGGTAGACGGGTACTGCTCTGCAGGGCATTACGACCAGTGTGTTGTTTTGCGAGGGGATGGCTCTGTCTGGGGTATAGGCTACAACGGGTATAACAGTTTGCTCGCTCCGGGGGATCGTAACAGTTGGCACAACCTGGCCAGCGGCTCGTCTCTAATTAGTAATATCACCAAGATTCAAGGTGGTGGTTGGGTGCACGCCAAAATGGGTGCAGGCCTTCGTACTGATGGCACCGTCGTTAAGTGGGGCCGAAATCAATCGGGTGCAGCTGGTCACGGTTTTGCCGACAACAACTACCCCTCAAACGTGGCGCTAGTGAACAAACGCATCGTTGATTTTCAGCTTTATGGCCAATGGGGACACGACTACGACAACGCCAGTCTGTTGCTGTTAGCTGAGGACGGCACGGTCTATAGCTGCGGCTATAACGGTTATGCCGCACTCGGTAATGACGATGACCACGAAGCGATGTTTACACCCTCACCCGTACTGTTCTGATTAGACATCTACATACTCCTTTTCAATTTTTCGAGGCTTACTATGGCAACGGTTACTCTGGGCAAAATTGCATTTGCCTGGCGGGGTCTGTTTGACCCCAATTTCAGCTACGCGGCACAGGATGTGGTGCACTACAACGGCTCAGCCTACGTCTGTACGGTGGATGATACTCAAGGTGTGTTGCCAACTGTGATAGCCGCTTGGGATCTGTTTGCTCAGGGTGCACGTGATATTGCTTCGGGTGCTGGAGAGTTGGTAGTTCATGACGGTAGCACACTTGCGGCACTGACACCGGGTGAAACCGGACAGGTGCTAACCATCAGTGCGCAAGGGCTGCCTGAGTGGAGTATACCGACGATACGATCCGGCACCAAGGCACTTGCGATTCAAGATGCAGCGCAACCCTTCATGTATCGACGTGGTGCGGCAGTGATGACGGATGGCTCAGTGCGCTGGTGGGGGCGTGGTGAAAACTGGATGCACGGCACCGGCAACCAAACTGCCGACCGCTCATACCCAGTCAGCGTTGCCTTTCCACCGAATACTCCAGCCATTAAATACATCTGCGGTGCGCACGACTTTGCATCCGTTGCGATTGATGCCAACGGCCAGTTCTGGGTATGGGGCCAGAATGATTATGGGGATGTTGGCCGCGGTGATACCGCAGATCAGCGCGTCCCCTATAACGCCTCAGGCAATAGCAGTAATTCGATCTATGGGAAGTCCGTTATCGCCTACGCGCCGATGGCCTCACCGCAGAACTACATTTCGCATATGGTGCTTTGCTCAGATGGCACGGTGCATACCTGTGGCTATAACGGTTACGGCCAGTTAGGTCAGGGCGATACCACCAACCGCTACAATTTTGTTCAGGTCCCCATGCTCTCGAACATCGTGCAGATAGCGCGTGGCGGCGAACGCTACACCTCCTGCTATGCCCTAAAGGCCGATGGCACACTCTACAGTTGGGGCTACAACGCCGAAGGCCAGTTAGGCTCAGGTGATACCACCCAGCGCAATATCCCCATGACACTGCCCCACTTTGCCAATAGCAGTATTGCGATCAAGCGAGTCGGCGGATCTCGCCAGTATGCTTGGGCGATCGATACAAACAACAAACTCTATACCTGGGGCTACAATGGCTACGGCAACCTTGGCCACAGTGGTACCAGTAACAACTACACACCCACTCAGGCACTTACCAACGTAGCTGACTGTAATAGCCGGTGTGAAAGCTATCACCGTACTTATGCGCTGCGTACCGATGGGACCGTTTGGGCGACCGGTGACAACTCCTATGGGTGTTTGGGCGTAGCCGCCGATGCCACCGACCGCTCAGGCTTTACCCAGTGCCGCATCAATGCCAGCACACCTATGACCCATATCACCAAAATCATTCAGGGCGGGACGGGTTCGTACAACTACGCCGTTGCACTGGATGCTGAAGGTATATGCTGGTCCGTCGGTTATAGCGGAAATGGTCAACTTGGCAGAGGCACCTACGACGGCACGAACTACTACTTTGCTCCGGTACTAATTCACCGTCGTCGGGTGGTAGATATAGCGCCTTTGGGCACAGGCTCAGAAGGTGGCGTGCTCTTTTTGCTGGATGACGGTCAAGTCTATCAGACAGGCTATGCCGGTGAAGCACAGTTGCCAGAAGACGACAGCGAGAATATCTCGGTACCAATGCAGGTGATCTTCTAATGCCAAACCCAGCCCTTAGCGAAGCAATCCGAGAAGCCTATGCCAGTGCACCGTCCGATGTGGTGATACTACACACTTTGGAGCTTCGACATCCTGGCTTCGTGGACGAGAACAACCAGCCAATAGCCATTCGTATTGTGCGAGACCACCAAGACTTAATCGCGAGGCTGGAGCCAACGGCTCCGCTCAATGGGGGTGCGATGGTGCAGTTCATTGCACTCGGTTTTGAACTAGAGCTACCACCCGTGAATACCGCTCCGGTGCCGGAGATCAGCGTTACCATCGATAACGTCAGCCGAGAACTAATACGGCATCTCGATGCCGCCGTGGAATCTTCAGAGAAGATCGAGATCACCTACCGACCTTACCTTTCAACTGATCTTGAAGGACCACAAATGGACCCGCCCATCACCCTAACGTTAACTGAGGTAGAAGCGGATATCTCCAGAGTCACAGGGCGTGCACGTATGCTCGATATCGGAAACAAAAGCTTTCCGTCAGAAGTGTACACAGCAAGCCGCTTTCCTGGGCTGACCCGTTAACCATGACTCACCAACACTGGGCAGTGCCCTTAATTGGTAAACCCTGGGAAGCCGGGCAACAGGGGCCTGATGCGTTTGACTGTTGGGGGCTACTGGCATGGGTTTATAAACAACAGTTCAACATTCAATTACCGCGCATCAGCGTTGCTGAAGGGGACTTACGGTCTCAGATCAAGGCTTTCCGGGCTCATCCAGAGCACCGATTTTGGCAGCTAGTAGACAGACCAAAAGAGGGTGATGCGCTGCTATTGCGCCAATCACGTCATCCTATTCATGTAGGCCTATGGATCGATACCGAGGGTGAGTCAGGTGTTTTACATGCACTTCAAGGTACCGGGGTCGTGTTTCAAACACTGAACAGCTTAAAGCTAAGTGGCTGGAGTATTGAGGGGGTCTATCGATGTCAACGGCAACAGTAATTTGGTTGACCAACCCCTTCCAGCCAGAGCGCGACAGACAACTGTACGATGTCTCAATCAACACAACTATTGCCGACTGGCTAAACAATCAAAAGATAGAGTTCGTGCTACCAACGATCTGCCTAAAAAATGGTGAGCCGCTACTGCGTGCGCAGTGGGCTGAATACCCACTCACAAAAGATGACAATGTTGTATTCATTCCACTGCCACAAGGTGGCGGTGGAGGCGGGAATAAAATTCTGCGCTCAGTGCTGACCATTGCCGTCATGGTTGCAGCACCCTATGCTGGGTCGGCTCTTGCTGGCTCTTTAGGTATTTCCAGTACAGTAGGTACTGCGTTAGTCACCGCCGGTGTGGCACTGGCCGGTAGTGCACTGGTCAATGTGCTGGTGCCACCACCGATGCCATCGCTAGGGGGTAGTTTTGGCAGCGCAACAGCACCGAGCCCAACATACTCATTACAGGCCCAAGGGAACCAGGCACGATTAGGGCAACCTATTCCGGTGCTCTATGGCCGGCATATCATCTATCCGGATTTAGCGGCCACGCCCTATACGCGCTATGAGAGTAACGACCAGATACTCTTTCAGCTGCACTGCATCGGTCAGGGTGAATACGATCTAGAATCGATCCAAATCGAAGACACCCCAATCAGTTCCTTCGACGAGATAGTGTACGAAGTGTTAGCTCCTGGGCAGACTATCACCCTATTTGATGCTGATGTAGTCACAGCACCGGAAGTGGCCGGGCAGGAACTGCTTTCAACCGCAAACAATGGTGACTGGATAGGTCCGTTTACAGCCAACCCAGCCGATACACAGGCTGAACGTCTCTCGATCGATATTCTGTTACCTCGAGGTCTCTACTATGCCAACGATACCGGGGGGCTTGAAACCCGCTCACTCAGCTGGCGTATTGAAGCGCAAGCCATTGATGACAGCGCCGAGCCGCAAGGAGACTGGTTTGTGCTGGGTGAAGAAAGCCACAGCGCTGCAACCAATACCGCACTCAGATTCACCTTTGATTACCCCGTCACACCGGGACGATACGCGGTTCGATCGATTCGGTTAGATAGCAAAGACTCATCAGCCCGTGCCGGTCATGAGCTACGCTGGGGCGCACTGAAATCACATCTGGTTGGTCGACCCGAGTTTGGCGATGTGACGCTGTTGGCCCTTCGTATGAAGGCGACCGATAACCTCTCGCAACGCTCTTCAAGGTTGGTGAACTGTATTGTCACACGGCGGTTACCGACTTGGGATGTGCAAGCGCAGGAATGGACAATGCCACAAGCAACACGATCCATCGCCTGGGCTTTGGCGGATCAATGTCGAGCCACCTATGGTGCAGGTCTTTCTGATACTCGACTCGATCTTCAAGTGCTATCAGAGCTTGATCAAACATGGAACGCTAGGGGCGACTGCTTTGATGCTGTGTTTGATCAAAGCGTCACCGTTTGGGAATCACTTAGTCGAACCGCTCGCTGCGGCCGGGCTGTCGCCTATATGCAAGGCGGTACTGTGCGCTTTGTACGCGATGCGCCTAAGACCATTCCAATAGCACTCTTCTCGCCACGCAACATCGTTAAAGGCAGCCTGCGTATCGAGTACCTTATGGCTTCGGATGATACAGCCGACAGCGTGACGGTGGAGTATTTCTCATCCAGAACCTGGGTGCGCGATGAAATCACAGCTTCGCTTACTGAAGAAATCACTACGCAACCTGCTAGGGTTCAGCTTTTTGGATGTACAGAACAAGCACAAGCCAAGCGTGAGGGCCTCTACATGGCCGCCGCCAATCGCTATCGCCGAAAACTGATCACATTCCAAACAGAGTTAGAAGGCCTCATTCCAAGTTATGGCGATCTGATTGCTATCAGCCACGACATGCCAAGTTGGGGCCAAAGCGCTGAAGTGACTGATTTCGAAGACCAAACACTCACTCTCTCTGAGCCGATGACCTGGTCAGACGGAAACCACTATATCGCTCTGCGCAAAACCAACGGCGAGGTAAGCGGCCCTTGGCCGGTAGACGCGGGCGAAATGGGTAATCAGGTAAGACTACTAGAGCCTGTCGACATCACTCCGTACATCGGCGAGCAACAGGAGCGCACGCACGTAACGTTTGGGTTAGGAGAGCACTGGTCAACACTGGCACGGGTCACCGAAGTACGTCCCAGAGGTGAACGGGTAGAAATACGTTGTGTAGCAGAACACCCAGCTGTTCATGCCTAGGGCCAAACACCAAAATTTACAGGCTATAGATATTTGAGGGATTACTTATGGAGCCCAAGCGAACCGACCCACACGAAGACACCATCCAGCTACGGATGGAAGACTTTGACGACCTTCTGGAACAAGCGGCAGAGCGCGGTGCCGAACGCTGTCTTGCACATCTAGGCTTAGAAAATGGCCATGCTGCACGCGATATACGCGAGCTTCGCGATCTATTGGATGCTTGGCGTGACGCCCGCCGAACAGCTTGGCAAACCATTATTAAAGCAGTTACCACCGGCATTTTAGCCGCCATCATTATAGGCGTTGCAGTAAAACTGAAACTCATGGGAGGTTCGCAATGATCGAAACACTACTCGGTGGCCTGCTTGGTGGCGCTTTCCGGCTGACGCCCGAGCTCTTAAAATGGATTGACCGCAAGGGAGAGCGTCAGCATGAACTGGCCATACAAGACCGAACCATTCAACTTGAGACCTTGCGACTTAAAAACGAGCAAGCAACCGAACAATTAACAGCAAACCGCGAGCTCCAAACCGAGGGATTTAAAGCCATTCAAAGCGCCATAACCTCTCAGGGGCAACAAACCCAAGTACGTTGGGCGGATGCACTCTCGAGTAGCGTACGACCAGTGATTACATACTGGTTTATGGCTCTTTACTGCGCGACCAAAATATCGCTTTTTACCATCGCCCTTAATAACGGTACGGATCTGAGCACAAGTATTTCCGGCACTTGGACCGAGTCAGACCAAGCCCTGTGGGCTGGTGTACTGAACTTTTGGTTTCTTGGGCGAGTGTTTGAGAAAAGGTCGACAACCACCAATCTCATCACTGAGCAACCTCAATTAAATCGTAATGCATCAGGTTGGAGTTCATAGTTCAAGGGTTTTACCTTCGTTTCGCGCTTAGGAGTAATGGCTAGGTATCGAAGACTTTCCATTAACTGTATCCAGATCTCTCTGCCCCACCCCTAATCGAAGTAATCACTCACTACATCTGCCAGAACCTTACACGTCTTATCGATCTCAGCCTGAGTCAACGTCGGGTGCACCAAGAACATCAGAGCTGTTTCACCAAGAAGCTTAGCATTAGGCAATCGATACTCTGGTCGCCATCCAGTACCATCAAAAGCCTTCTCTAGATAGACTTCAGAACACGAGCCACTAAAACAAGGCACACCTTCAGAATTGATCGCAGCCATAATTGAATCACGATCGGATTCTGTACCTTCAACAAAGACATAGCACTTGTATGCCGCATGCACACAAGATGCAGATAAATCACAGTCACCGCTACATGTATTACACGTCAGTTTTGGAACCCTAAGATTTTCACAGGTAGACGCGGCCTTCCAAATAGCATTAGCGTTTTTAAGACGCGCTTTACTCCACTCAGGCATTCGCTTTAACTGAATACGGCCGATTGCAGCCTGCATTTCGGTCATTCGCCAGTTGGTACCAAACGAATCATGGAGCCAGCGGAAACCAGGAGGATGCTCACGCTCATAAACAGCCTCCCAACTTTTACCGTGGTCTTTAAATGACCACATCTTTGACCAGAGCTCTTTGTTATTGGTGGTGACCATGCCGCCCTCACCGCCTGTAGTCATAATCTTGTCTTGGCAGAATGACCAACAACCAACATGACCAACAGAGCCAACAGACTTACCTTTATACTGAGCACCATGAGCTTGCGCACAATCTTCAATTACGTAAAGATTGTGTTTCTCTGCAAGCTCCATGATTGGATCCATATCACACGGCCAACCCGCCAGATGTACACATACAATAGCGCGAGTTTTGTGCTTGATAACTGCAACTTATCGCACCCTACCTAGTCATAATGGGGTCCGCCCCCCGGTCTGACCCAACATCCCAGTCGCACCCATTGAATTTTCACGAACCGTAAAAAGCCACTCTAGGTGTCTGGCTTCAGCCTGACATCCACTTTTAATGAGTTTTCGGAAACCGTAAAAGGATGAGTTTTCGTACTCGGTAAAAAGCCAAACTGAGTGGTGTCTGGCCTTCAGCCTAACACCTACATTTACAGCAGTTCGTTTTGCAAAAACAACCATTAATACGAATGATAACTATTCACTAAAGCTCGATCTACATATCTGTAAACGCCTTATATTGCATTATTAGTTTGCAACGGAAATAGCATTGACCACCCATTTGGAATAGGCATACTGAATAAAAGAACAGTTTAATCAATGGTGATCACATGACAGCAAAAGGCGGCCCCAAAACCCCAAAAGGAAAGCTGATTAGCAGTCAGAATGCGTTGAAGCATGGTGTTACTTCCAAAAAGCTTTTAAACCCAGACGAACAGGAAATGCTCGACTATTACAATAATTTACTTATAGAAGAGCATAAACCAGATGGGATTACTGAAGACCTTTTGATTAAAGATCTTGCCATGATTAGGGTAAGACTTGAGCGATTCGATGCTGTAGAAACCTCTCTTTTCGCTATGGAACAAGCGAATTCAACGGCCATAGAGACACTTGAGCAAATCACAGGCATCAAGCTAGGCAATCTAGAAGAGTCATTTATTGAAAAGCTACAAAATAACACTCACTTCTCAGCCGAATTGTCTGACGACGAAAGAAACTGGTGCAAAGAAATGCTAAAGCACTTCAATATGAGTCCCGACATCCCAAGCTCAATAGTTGATCAGATCAAAAACAAACTCCAGATTGAATGTCTAGAGCTAAACACCGACCCTGATGGAGTTAGAGAGCATTATTACTTAAAAGTTCACCACACATTCGATAAAGGTATTTGGCAATTCAGTAGACCAGATACAAAGGAACAAGAGAGGGAGAACCAAGAGCACTTTGAATCATCTCTTAATAGTCAGCAGCCTAGAGAGTTACATCGATACTTAACTTTGAAACTAGAAGCCGATGATTATGTTGAACGCAAAAATCAAATGCTAAGCCAGTTTAAATTGTATGCAGATGTTATGAAGAATGCAGCGATGCCAGAACAAAAGGAGCTCGACCGTTTATACAGATACAGAACAACCTTAGAGAAAAATTTCTCAACAAAGCTAAGCCAGCTGGTTCAACTTCAGGAGATAAAAGCGAAAAAAGCACGAATGAAGTCAATTCAACAGTGAGAAACACATACTGTACGAGCGCATTGAGGCGAAAGCCTCAAGCAGCGACCTCACTTCAAACGCAACATAACCCCAGGATTCACCAACGGATCCCCAAGAAACTCCACACCTGACTCTTCAAAAACAGACTGAATAGCAGCCAGATTTTGGACTGTAGCCTTAGGATATCCCTCCTGAAGCTCGTACCGCTTAACAGTAGCAGAACCTATACCACAACGCTCCGCAAGCTCAGTAGCACTCCACCCAAGCAAAGCTCTTGCAGCTTTTATTTGCCTTACTGATATCACTTATATTATCATCCGTGATACTATAAGTATCACAATAGAGGTATTTAACTATGATCAACAAAATACTAGCATCATTCGACGGAGCTTTCGCGGAAAATACTGTTCGCGCCTACCGCGCCGACTTCAATCATTACGAAAAATGGTGCAAGTCACATAAGTTTGAACCAATACCCGCAACAGCTAACAATCTAGCTCTATACGTAGAGGAAATGTCAGAAAGCTATAAAAGTGCAACCATCCGAAGACGCTTAAACTCCCTAAGCTCGATCTTCCATCTTTCACGCATGCCCAACCCAACACGCGACCCAGAAGTACTGTTAGCACTTAAACGTATGCACCGCAAAATTGGTCGCGCACAAAAACAAGCATCACCACTAACTCGCGAATACTTAGATCAAATGATGAAGAAATGCGATAACTCTGTGATTGGGCTTCGCAACAAAGTTCTACTTCAACTAGGCTACGAAAGTATGCGCCGGAGAAGCGAAATCTGCCAATTCAGATTCGAGGATCTGAAGAAAATGCCCAACAACAAATACGCCTTGCTTTTACGCCAGTCAAAAACAGATCAACTCGGTAATGGACGATTAATACCTATATCAGAAAAATTGGCCAACCTAATTACAAAATGGCAAAAGAGAATCGATATTAGCAAAGGAGTGATTCTAAGAAGCATACGTAAAAACGGCGCCGTAAATGGCCTGACCTTTCCCCACGGTTTGTACCATTCCTTCGATG
>Ga0102948_1000775_pt1 | contig 12673 bp, 14 predicted proteins | sample SalPonA_A_H2O_MG_FD_78211 | JGI IMG/M metagenome (GOLD analysis project Ga0102948, IMG submission 78211) | Water microbial communities from South San Francisco under conditions of wetland restoration - Salt Pond MetaG R2A_A_H2O_MG | ecosystem: Environmental > Aquatic > Non-marine Saline and... | reverse complement strand
TGAGAACTGTAAATTTTACCCAAATGAAAGACGGTACTCGGGAAGAGTATGAGTTTTTAGATGAGCTGGAGAACGGATATGCCCGCGCTCTTCCCGACAGAATCCTCTATTCGCTGAGAGCCCTTGAGCATACCCTCTCCGGCTACCGAGTCAGTCGCCTAGAGCACTCCTTACAAGCCGCAAGTCGAGCTTATGAAGATGGTGCAGATGAGGAGCTAGTTGTCGCAGCGTTAATTCATGACCTGGGTGACGAACTGGCACCCTTCAACCACGCTCAGTTTGCAGCGTCCATTATTCGCCCTTATGTACGCCCCGAAGTAACCTGGATTATCAACATGCACGGCGTATTTCAGTACTACTATTATCTCGATAAATTAGGCGGCGACAGAAACCAACGTGATCGCTACAGAGATCATCCCTGGTACCAATCCTGTGCCGATTTCTGTGAGAAATATGATCAGGCGTCGTTTGATCCAGATTACCCCACAAAGCCGCTCGAATTCTTTGAGCCCATGCTCAGACGTATATTTACCCGCCGACCTTTTGACCCGGCGCACATAGGGGAGGATCTGTCCGACTCAGCGGGTATCGATGACAGAAAAACACGAATATCGTGAGGGCTTCCTGCTCGCTCTGGACTGATGTCAATTTTTTTCTGCATCTGTCCCCTACTCAGGGGATTCTGCAGGATATTAGGAAACTTCTGTATTTTGTCAGGTTTTAAAAACTGGGTGTAACTTGTGTCCGCTCATCTTTTAGAAGGATCTGAACCCTCCACAAGATCGTCATTGGACGTCGATTTAATATCGAGTTCTCCATAACCGGTATCCCAGTCCCAATGACGCTTCGACTTCACGTGATGTGGGTTCTGCAGGCGCTTTTTACGCTCAGCCTCCCTCTCTTCGTCGCTCTTCAGTATGCGGTTCAATAGTCTTTGCATAGCCCTTCCCACCTTGTCTACTTTCACTAGCTACGAAAACGAGTGGATTGAAGATTTGTTCAGCCGACAAGGCTTCGCCTCGCGAGCAACTCTTTTAGTGTGCAAGCGTAATTTGGTAGGCTCAGGTGCATTCGAGATTCTCACAAGGAGTTTGCAGCAAGTGGTAGAGCGCATCAAAGCAAAGTTGAAACATCAAGATGAATTTGGAGTCATCAACTACAACAATAGTTTTCTGTTTTTGGCAGCCTTCGCCCTGTTGTATACCCTGATAGCCCTGCTGGCTGTACCCCTACTCTGGTTCGAGACCACTCAGGGTGGCGACAGTGCCAACATCACCACCTACGCAGATGCATTCTGGACGCTGCAGATGAGCGCTTCAACCATCGGTTTCGGGGATTTCTACCCGGTGACTCTGGGGGGGCGATCGCTCGTTGCACTGGTGTTTTATCTGGGCGTGGGACTCGTTGGGTTTATTGGGGCTATCCTCGCGTCTGGATTTTTCGGTTTTGCTGAAACCTCAGTTAAAAACCGAGAGCTGAGAAAGCAGAATCAGGAGATACTCGAACACAACCAGATGCTCGAACGTAAATTGGACAGGCTCATTGAGCGGCTGGAGAGCCGCGCGGAGTAGTTCAATCGGATGTCTTTCGGCAACTTGGTGGCATCTCGCCTAGATAGCGCTTGTCTTTGCGGCCACGAGAGTTGACCCAGCCCATGACACGAAAGCTAGCCGCGCACCGAACCGAGGTCACCTTGGTTATCGCTCAGTATCTGAGCATGCGTCGCAATGAGGCATCGATCAAAAAATAGAGTCCAACGGATAGCGCCGCCAGTACCAGCATCGATGCGAACATCAAATCAGTCTTCACTCGGCCGTTTGCCAGTAGCATGAGATAACCCAACCCCTGTGAGGAGCCGACCCACTCACCGATAACGGCACCAATAGGCGCATAGACTGCGGCTAAACGTATGCCAGAGGCGAGGTTTGGTAGCGCCGCAGGGAAGCGTATTCTGAACATCAGACTCCAGCGGCTAGCACCCATGGTTTTCGCCAGGTCAATATAAGCCGTTGGCGTTCGCATAAGACCGTCGAACAGAGCAGACGTGACGGGGAAGAAAATGATCAGCAGGGCCATCATCACCTTTGATGTCAGGCCATAACCAAACCACAGAGTGAGCAGCGGAGCCAGTGCAAATACCGGCAGCGCCTGACTGATCAATAGCATCGGACGCAGCCAAATGCGTGCTAATCGCGAGTAAGCGATGGTAACCGCAGTGACGACACCGAGTAACACCCCCAGTATAAGCCCCAGAACCACCTCCAACAGAGTGATCAACGCATGCTCAGTGATGAGATTACGCTGGCTCCAGAGTGTCTCCAGTACCCTCTGCGGTGAAGGCAGTATGTAACGCGGTACCCCTGTTAGCCAGACGATAGACTGCCAACTCAGCAGCAGAACCAGCGTAACAAGGAGGGCATAGAGTGCACGATTCAATTCACGCTGCCTTTCAGGGTATCTCCCCTGAGCCGATGAAGTAGCTGGGTCTGCAGTTTCAGCAACTCAGGTTTGTCAAACGCCTGCGGAGGGGGACCTTGCATCGCCGGGATCGACTCCACACCCTGCGCCGTCATCAGATAGATCGACTCGCCCATACGCGCCGCTTCAGCCGGATCATGTGTTACCAGCAGCACAGTCCGCCCATACAGACAGTCCGCGGTTAGCTCCTGCATTTGTGAGCGCGTGCGTGCATCGAGTGCGCCAAATGGCTCATCCAGCAGCACCAGTTCGCGATCCTCCATCAGTGTTCGCGCCAGAGCAACCCGTTGTCTCTGGCCACCCGACAGTTGGCTAACAGGACGTTGCTCGAACCCTCCAAGGCCCACCTGCTCTAGCAGCGCTTGGGCTCGCTCAAGGTGACCAGGCTCGCCGCGCAAGCGAGGGCCCAGTAACACATTCTCCTGCACATTGAGCCAGGGCATGAGCAGATCCTGCTGCGCCATGTAGGCGACATGTTCAGGCGCACCAGTGATCACACCGGAAAACTCAGCGCCAGTGGGTAAGCCTGCAAGGAGTCGCAACAGCGTCGATTTTCCAACGCCAGAGGATCCGAGCAGACAGGTCCACTTCCCTTCTGCCAGGGTCAGATCCAGGCCGCTGAATAAACTTTGGTGGTTGACCGAACAGGCGCCTTGAATGCGGATCATCAGTTGGCCGTAATATCCACTGCAAGAGTGTTGACTGCCTGCAGCTCTTGAGTCAGGCCTGAGTCGAGCAGAAACTGTTCGAAGCGTGCATAACGCCCTGCATCCAACGCTGCTGGTCGAAGTGCAAATCGGGGCAAGGTATCTACCCATGCACGAGCGTTCAGTTCATCCTGCAGTTCACTTGAGGTAGCCGCGAACAGCTCCCAGCTCTTTTCTGGATGGTTGACGATATATTGGGTGGCGAGCTCTACGGCTGTCAGAAAGCGTTGTACTTTGTCGACATCCATCAGTTTCGGATTAGCCACGTAGATAAGTTCGTCGTATGCAGGGACGCCCTCCTCTTCAATATAGAAACAACGCCCCGGCGTCTGTTCAATATCCATCTGGTTAAGCTCGAAATTGCGGAAGGCACCAATCACCGCATCCACCTGACCTGACATCAACGAGGGTGAGAGAGAGAAATTCACATTCACAAGCTCAACGTCACTGAAGTTGACTCCATAACGCCCCAACACTGCTGTCAGCAATGCCTCTTCAACACCTGCAACGGAGAAGCCGATAGTCTTGCCTTTGAGATCGGCGGGTGTATTAATTGGGCCATCCTCTAGCACCAGCAGACAGTTGAGCGGCGTGGCGACCAGCGTGCCAACACGTTTGAGAGGCAACCCCTCGCTCACCTGTAGATGAAGCTGGGGCTGGTAGCTGATGGCAATGTCAGCCTGACCGGCGGCCACCAGTTTGGGTGGCGCTGAGGGATCGGCCGGTGCCACTAGCTCGACATCCAGCCTTTGGTCTTTAAAGTACCCAAGTTCTTGAGCAACAATCAGCGGGCCGTGATCTGGATTGACAAACCAGTCCAACAAAACCGTTAATTTGTCGTTTGCTGCAGCACTAACGGATAACTGCAGGCCTAGAATAAATATCATTAATCGCATTGAGTTTCTCTCTAGATTGGGTCGGCTAGCAACACAATGTCGCCATTCCAACGGGGTTTAATTTGGGTTGCTGCACGCCAAGATCGCAGACCGGTGCGACAACAGAGCACGAGTCGACGTCCATTTTCAGGGGACCAGTTGGCAAGATGCTCCATCTCAATTCGGCGCGTAGTGGGTGTCATCAGCTCCGGCTTCTCCTCCTCATCACGCAGCTCTATGACCTGATCCTCGTCTTTAATCTGCTCGCTATCGATAAACGCGAACTGATGCTCGGGCTCCTTGGCTGAGTCGAAACGAAAACTTCTTGTGATCAGTGAGCGGCCATCAACTTTTAAAATCTGCCCTAGGGGCTTTCCAATACCCAGGAGATGCTGCAGCGCCATCTGCGCCTGAAGCGCCCCCACCAAGCCGACTAACGGACCAAAAACGCCGGCTGTCTCACAATTAGCGCCCGACTCTGGCAGACTTGGGAAAAGCGCCCGCAGTGACGGCGCTGAACCGCAAAAACCACCCATATAGCCTTGATCACCGACGACTGAGCCGCTAATTAACGCGGTGTTGGTATCTCTGCACAGGTCAGAGAGGGCGTAACTGACGGCATAGTTATCAGCGCAATCCAGCACCAAGTCAGCTCGCTCGACCCACTCCCTTCCCTGAGATGGTCCGAACCAACAGGGGTGTGCGTCCACCTCAATATCGGGGTTCAGTGCGCGACAGCGTGCGGCCGCAGCCAATACTTTGAACTGCCCGATCTGGTCTGTATCGAACAGCACTTGCCGGTGCAGGTTTGACTCACTGATGCGATCACCATCAACAACGCGAATATGCCCGACACCTGCACCGGCGAGGTAGGCCAATACAGGGGCAGCCAAACCGCCGGCGCCAACGACTAAAATCTGCGATTGGCTCAGACAACGCTGGCCTTCAGCGCCTACATCCGCGAGCAGAAGCTGGCGTGTGTAACGGCTCACTTTGTTACCTCTAACCACTGACGCACACGCGCTTCAGGGTCTTCATTCCAGGTAATATCCGTCACCATGGAGACCGCGTCTGCGCCGGCTTTCAGTACTTTGCTCGCGCGCTCAACACTCAGGCCGCCAATACCGACCAGTGGGGTGTCACCTGCGCGGGCTTTCCACTCGCTAACGCGGTCGAGACCTTGCTGGTGCCAACGCATTTTTTTGAGCTTGGTTGGATAGACAGGTCCCAGCGCAATGTAGTCGGGCTGCCAGGCGAGCGCGCGCTCGAGTTCATCCGGATCATGGGTGCTGAGCCCTAAACGGATGCCCGCTGCACGAATTGCATCAAGATCTGCATCATCCATGTCCTCCTGTCCTAGGTGAACCCAGTCACACCCCAGTTCAATGGCCAGTTGCCAGTAGTCGTTGACCACCAGCACCGCGCCATGAGCTTCGCAAACAGCCTTTGCAGCCAGTATCTCCTCGCGCAGTGGGCCGGGTTCGAGATTCTTGGCTCGTAATTGCACGAATTTGATACCCAGGGGTACCAAGCGTCGAAACCAATCAGCGTTGTCGAATATTGGATAGAAGCGGGGCAAAATCATGATAGAAAAGCCTGTCCGAGTACGGGTGTTGAAGGTGCTGCCATATCGCGCGCAGGAAGAGGTTCACTGTCGAATGCCAACCGGCCAGCCTCAACTGCACAGGCCATGGCGCGCGCCATTGAGACGGGGTCACCGGCCTTGGCAACGGCTGAATTGAGCAGCACTGCGTCGAAGCCCATCTCGATGGCGGCCGCCGCATGGCTGGGCAAACCTATGCCCGCGTCAACCACCATTGCGATCTCCGGAAAGTGGTTGCGGATCGAGCGCAGACCAAACGGATTATTCAAACCAAGGGCTGACCCTATGGGCGCCCCCCAGGGCATCAGGACCTCACATCCAGCCTCTATAAGACGCTCGGCTACCACCAGATCCTCAGTGCAATAGGGAAAGACTTTGAAACCATCCTGGCTGAGCACACGCGCCGCTTCAATCAGCGCTACAGGATCAGGTTGAAGCGTGTCTGCATGACCAATCACCTCCAGCTTTATCCAGTCGGTACTGAAGAGTTCACGGGCCATATGAGCGGTTGTAATCGCCTCTTTGGCGCTATGACAACCCGCTGTGTTGGGTAGCAGCCTAACATCCAGAGCGCGAATGAGATCCCAGAACACCTGTCCGCTACCCTGCGCGTTTTCGCGCCGCAGAGAAACTGTCGCAACGGCGGCACCTGACTCACGAAAGGCACTGGCCATAACGGCTGGCGACGGATATTGGGCGGTTCCCAACATCAGCCCATTGGGCAGCATTTCGCCGTAAAAGCGTCGCATGTTTAACCCCCTTGCATGGGTGCCAGGATTTCAACCCGATCACCCTCATTTAGCTGATGTGATGCGCGCAGGGTTTGCGGCACAAAGTTCTCATTCACGGCAGTTGCCACGGAGCCGGAAAAACCCTGATCTTGCAGCAGTGCTTCAAGTGTCTGCGCCTCTACAAAGAGGCGCTCCCCGTTAATACTGATCGTCGGCACAGAGGCCCCCTTTGATATCGTTAAGCAGCCAGTCGGATAACTGGCAAGCAAGCGCCGGCGCCAGCAGATAACCATGACGGAAGAGTCCATTCACGGAGTAGCGATCTGCTTTGCGGTTGACGCGTGGCAAGTTATCGAGGAACGCGGGCCGGAAATCGACGCCCGTTTCGAGAATTTCCGCCTCTCCAAAAGCTGGGTGAATCGCATAAGCGGAGCTCAGCATCTCCAGTAGCGAGCGTGCGGTTATCGTGCGTGAGCTGTTGTTCTCAATCATCGTCGCACCGAGCATGTAGACGCCCTCACCGCGAGGAACTAGGTAGAGGGGAATACGTGGATGCAAAAAGCGGATCGGACGCTGGAAGTTGAGTTCGCCAGAGCGAATCATCAGCATCTCACCTTTGACGCCTCGCAGATCTCTTAGCTGGTCTCTAGCACCCAGACCGCGACAGTCAACTACCGCGTCAAGCCCCGGAGGAGCCTCAGCATCGACAAACAGAGCGCCGTTTTTACTGAGGTAGGCACGCAGGTCTGCCAGTGCCTGCCTCGGACTGAGGTGCGCCTCGGTCGGGAAATAGAGTGCGTCAGCAAACCGCCCAGCCAGATCCGGCTCCAGATTCTCAATAGCACTGCGGTCCATGCGTTGGTGCTCGCGAGTGAGTCGCTCAAATCGATTCAAATCTGCCTTGTCCCGCGGATTGGAGACCACCAAGGAGCCGGCCTCTACAACGGAAGTGAAACCTTTCCACCAGGCGGCTGCGCTCAAGCCGTAAGTGACCACCTCAGGATCTGCACTCTCAGACTCACAATGGGGCGCCAGCATGCCACCTGCCCACCAGGAGCAGTGATGCGGCCCGGGCGAACCCTTGGGGTCGAAAATGGTCACCTTTTCGCCGCGCCTCGTGAGTTCAGCACCCACCGTTAAACCAGCGACTCCCCCACCAATGATGTTAATCATAGGTTCCACAGATGATGAAAGTGGTGAACAGGACCGTGACCCCGGCCAATCTGCAGGGTGTCAGCTGCACGAATTGCACCGGCAAGATAGCGATGCGCCTGCTCCACTGAAGCTTCAAGCGACAGCCCCTGAGCAAGACCCGCAGCAATGGCTGCAGAGAGTGTGCACCCGGTGCCGTGGGTATTGGGTGTATCAATACGAGCTGAGGTGAAGGAGCGAACTGGCCTGTCAGCCTGGATTAACTGATCAACACACTCAGCTCCATCAGCGTGACCGCCTTTCATCAGTACTGCTCGGGCACCTTTTGCCAATATTGCTTTGCCCTGAGCAGGGATATCATCAGGCGCGTCAGTGTTTGAGCCGCCCAACAGGGCGATGGCCTCAGGAAGATTGGGGGTTACTAGCGTTGCAAGTGGCAGCAATTCGCTAATCAGCGCCGCCACTGCATCCTCTTGCAGAAGACGATCCCCGGACTTAGCGACCATCACGGGATCGAGGATAATCGGAATATCAGCAGTGCGCAGTGAATCCGCTACCGCGCGAATCACTTCGCAGTCGCCTAACATGCCAATCTTGATGGCGTTGACCCTTAGGTCTGACAACACCGCCTCTATCTGCGCCTGGATGAGTGCTGTGGGAATCGCATGGATACCCGTAACCGCCCGGGTATTTTGCGCGGTCACGGCCGTAATAACGCTGGCGCCGTAGCAGCCTAGCGCACTGAAGGTCTTAAGGTCAGCTTGAATGCCAGCGCCGCCACCTGAGTCGGATCCTGCGATGGTAAGAACAATATGAGTCATGGTTTGCTCGTAAATTCGAGCCGGCCATAGACGACGAAGTCAACGGATATGCCGTTCCCTACGCCGGTACTAGCCGGATCAGGTTCAATGGGTCGGTGATTACACCTCTCAGTTCCTCAAGTGGAACACCCCAACGGTACGCGTAAATTACGTTAAGTTTTTTAAGTTGGCAACATGCATTTTTACCAACACAGTGCGACTAGGGCGATCAAAGATCCGATTATCTTTCGCCAGCGATTAGGTCTTTGCAGAGTGCAAAATCCTGCACGCCATACATAAACCATTGTTATTAATAACCTTTTATTCGGATTGTCACATGTAAAAAGAGCGCGCTCGTTCTGGAAGCCGCAAAAGCTTACAAGTGATTCCCAAAACCCTAAGCCAACGGACTACACTGCTTATAAACCAAGAGGAGCTGGTATGAACTACGCCGAATACGATTGGACGAGAGATGCTCGGTCACTGATGGAAGCGTTCGAGTGGGACCTGATCACTCAAAATATGGATGACGACATCCGTGAACAAGTTCACAGTGAATTGGCGCCCTGCAGTGAGCTTGCGTTTCTAGTGCGCTACTTAGCGCTGCACTGGGATGCCCATGGAGCTGAATTTAAGATCGAGTAAACCCCAGCAGCACGTCCTATGTTATATCCTGAGAGAGCGCTTTTTGAGCGCTCCCCACGCCTGCAATCGCCTCACCGGCGCAGCACTGCTCACTTGGAAAAGAGCCCGCTCCTATTGATAAGGGTTGGGCATGATGTTGCTGAACCTGAATGTAAAAATCGCGATCCGACCGGCAAGAGATAGCGGAGCGATCCAAGTTGGTTAAGATGCCTTAAAACGTCTGGATGAAGGCTCAATGATCCACGGCAGTTTGTTCGTAACGCTGGTGGTGACGACAGTGTTTTTGATTAGCGACTATTGAGGGCGGCAAATGGGGACTCAAAATCAAGTGGCAAGAAAATGCGGCTAATTGGATTTATCCTGAGTCTTGGGCTGATTGCAACCGTCAGCAGCCACTCAGCATATTCGAGTACTGATAAATCAAACAGCCTTGATGCGAGTGGTGCCCCACAGAGCCTGCTCGAGACTCTCGCATTCGATCTGGAGTTCTGCACCGCTTCAGTAACCTACTGGCAGGCGCTCAATCAATCAGACCCGCAGCGGGTACAAGCCCAGACGTCGGCCCTGAGCGAGCGTTTCTCGCCAACCGCACTGCAGCGCTACTTTGACATCTTGCAGCGTGTGGATCGATTTATACTGAGCCTGAACACCGACCAAAAAGCTGAATTAAAAACGAAATTGCAGCACAATTTTTTACTCTCGCGCGCCCCTGAACGCGCCAAATCAGAGGCGATATTTGAGGGATTCCAAGCCGTTATCGTTCGATGCGATAGGGAGTTTGAACCCTCTCAAATGACTGCTCAAATCGATGCAGACGGGTCCGCCACTGTGGCTAGCGTCAACCAGCGAGTAACACTTCGTCTCTTCAACGAGAAAGGTAACTACTACCTGCCCGACTGGCAGAAATTGACACCCGTCGCGGCTAACGCCACATGCGGCCAACTCTACGAAGGCGCCACGCATGCCGCAGCAAAGGGGGAGATCGGTCCGAACCAGCCATTTGCTGTTACCTGGTTTGAGACGGACGCGTTTGGTACCGCCATGCACACCACGCTGGACTATCTCTTGCTCCCCAATCTGCAACAAAACGGGACAGCCGAACCGCGCTACAGTATCACCCCAGTAACCCTCTTCGGTGTAGTTCAAGGACGAATTCAGGAACTGACGCTGGGTGACATCGATACACCGCTGGATGCATTGGTATTGCCTCAGGGCAGAGAGCAGGTCGGTGCCGACTACCGAGCTAATGCAACCCTGTATCAATTAGATGACAAGGGTTGGTTAATGCGTGATGTCTGGCTGGAGGGGACTAAAATCTCACCAGGCACACAAAATAGCGCAATCCTCGAGCGCTGGACGCGCTACGACGAGCTGGTCTGCAGCGAACCGGAAACGATCTTCAGCGTAACCGGGCGTTTTTAACGGGTATCGTTTAAACCGTTCAGTCGGACACCAAGCGCCCCAATCGACTATTTCACGCGCGGTATGTCGGCCCATCGAGTGGTATAGCAGGGACTGAGGTACTCGCGCTTCATGGCCCAATGGTCGCTCGATTGAGCACTTGCAAAGTGTACCCGGCCAAACTTAGAGTTATTGATGCGATCCACCGTACTCATTAACGCCTCACTGCGAGCGTCAACGTCAGAAGCACTGAAGAGCGTACCCTGCGCAATCGCCTCTGAGGACAAGTCGGCCAACATCACTCCAGCCTTTGCGAAGCGGTAGCCCGGTTTGAATATCTGCTGTGTTAGGCGAGCAGCAACGCTCATCATTTCTCGCGTGTCCTGGGTCGGAACCGGGAAGCGATATGACCGCGCGTCGCTGTATTGAGGATCTTGCTTAGCAAAGGGCGAGGTTCGCGCGAAAACTTGCAGAAAACCCGCTTTTTGTTCACTCTTTCTTAGCTTCTGGCAGGCCCTTACAACAAAACTGGCAACGGCCGCACGTAACTCAGCCAGCCTTGTCACACGAGATCCAAATGAGCGGGAGCAGACAATCTGCTTCGGAGCGTCTGGGGTATCGTCGAATGGCAGGCAAGCGACACCGTTCAGCTCAGTCTGGGTGCGTTCCAACACGACCGAAAAATGCTTACGGATCCACTTTGGGTTTGCGTTTGCGAGATCCAGTGCTGTCGCAATACCCATCTCATTCAGACGCTTGCCAATTCTGTACCCGACGCCCCAAACCTCGTCTACCGGCGTGATAGCCATCAACCGGCGCTGTCGCTGGTGGTCCGTTAGATCAACAACACCTTTACAGCCTCGGTATGTTTTAGCGGCGTGATTCGCCAGTTTTGCAAGCGTCTTCGTTGTACTGATACCGACGCACACAGGCATGCCGACATCTCTGAGGATGCGGCCTTTGATATCCTGCCCGATGTGCTCCAGAGTGAACTGATTTTCCAATCCTGAGAGGTCAGCAAAGGCCTCGTCAATGCTGTAGACCGATACCTCGGGCACCATAGACTCGATGGTCTCCATAACACGCCGGCTGATATCAGCGTAGAGCGCGTAGTTGCTTGAGAACGTCACAATGCCGTGCTGCTCAATCAACTCCTCAATCTGATGTCGTGGCGCTCCCATCTTTATACCCAGCGCTTTGCACTCTCGGCTTCGAGCCACGGCACAACCATCATTGTTGCTTAGCACCAATACCGGCTTACCAACCAGATCCGGGCGAAACAGGGTCTCAACTGACGCGTAAAAACTGTTTACATCGATTAATGCGTAGGTTGGCATGGTTAGCCTCGCTTCATCTCGCGGACAACGTTGGTGACCACACCAAAAATCTGCAACTCCTGCCCCTCTCGCAATTCGATTGGAGAATAACGGCGATTTGCCGGCATCAGCCGGGTGCGCGGCCGAAGGTGCAGTGTTTTGACCGTCAAATCGCCGTCGATTGAGGCAATCACAACGTCCCCGTGCCTTGCAGTAATCGAGCGATCAACCACCAGAATATCTCCCGACAGGATTCCAATATCCTGCATAGAATCACCGTCGCATCGCAGCATAAACGTGCTTGAAGGGCGCTTGATACAAAGCTCATTAAGATCCAAACGAGCCTCTTCATAGCCTTGTGCAGGGCTCGGAAACCCTGCAGGAACTTTGTCGATATAGAACGGAACACGGATAGCGGAAGCAGCAACATCAGCTGCTCCGAGCAGCGTCAAAGACATGGTATTCGCCTATAAAATATACTGTACATATATACAGTATTATAATCGGAGACGTGAGGCTGTCCAGTGAGATTTTTAGTCCTGCACTATTCCCCTCGTAGCCCCAAAGGCTGAACGGGCCTTGCTCCTCTTCTGCCTGCAGATATGCGTCACTTTCAGTGACTTCAATTGACGGTAATCACCGGCCAAAAATAAAAAAGCCCCCGCAGTAATTCGCGAGGGCCGCATCATCCGTAAACCACTCGAGCACCCAACTTAATACGCTCTGAAGAAACATCGAGGCGAGGACTTAAGTCATTCTCTCTAATCGGAAGTCGTGCTGATCAGCCTTTGTTATAAACCTGCTTATAGTCTTCTAGGTTCTCATCAAGCATTTCGCTATATCTGGTTTGGAAATAGCTCTTCTCACCCGTTATATCCCGCTCATACTGTGCCAGCGACTCAGCATGCGATTCGACAACATAGGCGTTATACCGAGTGGCTGCATGTAATAAAGCAAGACTGACG
>Ga0102948_1000774_pt1 | contig 12673 bp, 15 predicted proteins | sample SalPonA_A_H2O_MG_FD_78211 | JGI IMG/M metagenome (GOLD analysis project Ga0102948, IMG submission 78211) | Water microbial communities from South San Francisco under conditions of wetland restoration - Salt Pond MetaG R2A_A_H2O_MG | ecosystem: Environmental > Aquatic > Non-marine Saline and... | reverse complement strand
TGCAGCTGTGTCACGGGCTGTACCGCCATCCTGCAACCAGCGGTTGAGGCTGTACACGTAAGACACAGACACAAGTTTACGCAGACCAGAGGTAGACGCACCCTGAAGTTGCTCAGGAGTAAGCCCGCTGTCGATCAGACTCTGCAACTCAGCAAGATCGTCTCCGGTTACCCCGAGAGTATCTCCTGCAAAGTTGACCAACTCCCGCCCGTATTCCACAACACCACGAAGAGCTTCTGCTGTAGCTTGTGCGTTGGCACGTGCTGGGCTGTCATTTGTAGCGATGAGAAACTCTGCCATACCACGGAGCTGGTCTGCAGTAGCTACACGAGTCTGTAGTTTCTCAACGGGGGCTCCGAAACTTGTCTCGATAAAGCGCACTGCGTCATCGGCACTCTTAAAAGGACCTTCTGTACCTGTAGAGGTGTCGAAGGTAACCATCGGCTTGTTGGAGGATTGAGACGGCCATATCTGCTGTAGGTGGTACACCCCCGCGCTAGGTTTCAGGTCGTCTACAATGTCGCGAACTACCTGCTGGCCGAAGGGGTTAAGATCGCCACTAGGGGTAGTATTTACGGCGACTCTGAGGTCGTCCATGTTTTGCTTAGTGTTGGCGAGAAGCTGCTTACCGGCAGTGTCACTGAGAACCGTACTACCGTAGGGTGCAGAGCTACGCTCGGACGCATCGATCTGTAAGGCGACATTGATACCGTTTATCACGGAGTCTGGGCCCACAGAGTTGGTGGCCGCTGCAATTTCTTCTGCTACGCTCACTACTTTAGGGTTCAACGTTCCTTGCTCGGAAACGGCCCACGGAACATTTTTCATGGTAAAAGAACTTCCCTGAGGTATTGTAGTTCTCTTGTTATTTCTACTCAGGCCCGCTACCTGCGGAGCCATCTCAGGATCGTAACCCATACCCTCAACGATTATTCCAGCAAACTGCAAAAGTGCTTCTTCGTCTTTGATATTACCCTTTTCATCTAAAAAGTATCGCTGCAGCCCTAGTGAGATCAGAGGGTTTGTAGGGGTTGGTTTCTCCCCTTCCGCGGTGTCAGCACGATTGAGTGAGTCACGGAACTTTTTACTGTTAAGAAACGGCTGGATAGCTTCCTGTACTGTTGTACGGTTGGCCGCGTCTAGGTTGAGCCAGTCTTTCCCCGCCTGCTGTAACATGCGAATCTGAGTCTGCTGGGCTTCTTGTTCGTTGTCGCCCTCATACATATAGATGTTCTTTACCTCGCCGTCAGTGGTCTGGTAGCTAGCTAAGACACGCGTTTTACTCCCCGTACCCGCGGCTGGCTTCTCACGGCTCGTGAGGCTGAAATCCAACCCCTCAGGAATAAAGACGGCCCTACCCTGATCGGCACGGGTGCGCATCTCAGTGTAGGCTTCCTCTATGGTAGGGACACCGTAGAACTTGATTGCTTCCGCTTCTGCAGCTTCACGTTTCTTACGTGCAGTCTCGGTCTCAGCCGCTACCTCGGCCTGCCGTTTGTCTACCTCAAGAGCGTAGTTGAGAGCGAACTGAGTCTGGGCGTTTTGCTGGGTGTACGCGTTAAGCTGCTCGTCACGCAATTTCTGTGCCGCAATCGTGCGTTCATCTGATTGTCTCTGACGTTCTGCCGCCCTCTCGTCTGCGGCTATGGCACGTTCTTCTGCACGCTTTTCAAGTTTAAGCTGTGTCTCGAGCGCATACTCCCGCTCGTCCGCGATATCTTCTTTCTTTTGCTTACGTAACTTTTCTTCGTGGTACGCATCCCCGTAGCCTTTAAGAAGGCCCGCCAGTATTACACTCATGCCATATCCTCCGGAATGTTCTCACCCATGTCTTCGGGTGCCGCGGGCGCTTCGCTCTCCATACCGAGGAATCCCTGCTTTCTCTTAGCTAAACGTTGGTTCTCACGCATCATGTTTTCTTCCTCCCTCTGCGGAGCTACCTGAGTGAAGAACTCGGCAAAGTCAGGGTTGTTTTTACGCATGAGGTTGAGTATCTGTGCGTCCTGCATACCGTATTTTGTACGAGGCAGACCGTCTTTTGTGGCGTACACACGAGCGGGAACACCGGCATCAGCCGCGAGACCCATCAGGTAATACGTGAGGGGCGCTTGAATGATCAGGGCGAGGTCAACTGTGAAGGCGCCTTCAGAGAAGCCCTGCTTAACAATGGACGTCACGAGAGTTTCGATAGCGACGCCAGCCATCATAGCCTTGAGTAGTTCCCCCTGACGGTGTTCCTGTTCAAAACTGTCGATGAGCGCATCCACAGCCTTTGCGGGATCTGTGAACTTAGGTGGCTTTCTCCACGGCATCTTCTTAGGGTCGCGGGTAAAGGAGTACCCCGGCGGCGCCTGATTAAAACGACTCATGGTCATTTTATTTATCTGTTTTTCTCGATTAGTTGCCATTGTCTATCTCACTTAGTGTATGTGTCGTCGATCCGCAGGAAGGGACCCTTAGCCTTAGGAGCCTTTAGACGGGCGATTGTAGCTTCCATAGATTTACCCGTAGGTCTTTGCGAGGCAATCTTAGCGGCAGCCAACACGCGCTCTGTGTAGCCGTAGTCTCTCGCAGTAGGAGGAATGTTCGTGGGCTGAGACTGGGCCGTCTTACTCGGACGTACAGCCTGTACGATTGGATCATCCTGTATGTCCATAAAAGAACGAGATGATACGACATCTGCAGCGCTACCTTTAGACTTAGATTTTTTACTAGGGCTGAAGGCCCCTTTCACGAAGTCTTTAGCTAGGTCTACGCCTTTGTCTACTATAAAGTCGAACCCTTTCGAGAGGGCATCACCGATATCAAACATGGTTATTCTTCCTCTTCATCGCCACCGACGATTTCACTTATCCCGTCGTAAATAACTCCGCCTATGCCAGCGGCTGCTTCCGCCCACAGCTTCATCTCTGAAGACGTCATTGTTGCGTCGTTCGCCATAGCTTGTAGGGTTATATCGTGGGCCCTCGCTTCTGCGTTAGCTATCTGATCACGGTTCCACGATGCTTCATCCGACCACTCCTGCCACACGGTAGCCAACGACTCCTGAGAAGCGTTGTAGATACGCTGGCTGTTTACTTCGTTGGCACGGTTCTGGGCAGCTGTGTTGGAGAGGTTTACCTCGCGACGCCACAGAGCGTTGGACTCGGCAATCTGGTATGACATGTTGGCGTTAAACTGATCACGGCTGTTCTTCACTTCTGCGTTGAACATCGAGACCGCGTTTTCTTGATCCGCATTGAACTGCGCGATTGCAGCTTCACGGTTGGCGTTGGACTCCGCGACCTGTACCCCGAGCTGATCATAGAACTGGTCTACGTCCGCCTGTAGCCCCGTGTTGAACTGAGCCATAGCGTTTTCTGCAGCCTGATCGGTGAAGATCGCCTGTACGAGAGATTCGTACTCGGTGAGTGCAACGGCCTGTTCGTTGTTGAGGTTTGCAAGGTCGATAGAGAGGAAAGACTTCGCATTCTGTACCGCCGCAGTCATCTTCGCATCGAGGTTGGCAAGGTCCATCTGTGCGTACACGCTGGCGTTCTGAAGTACAGCCTGTTGGCGGTTGTTTAGGTTGGCTAAATCAAGTTTAGCATACGTAGCAGCATCCGCGGCAGCAATCGGTAATGCCGACTCCATAACCGCCTGTGTGATTGCAGCGGAAGCCATAGACGACTTACCCAACCCACGCTGTGCCATCACGGCAGCGGCACCCCGCATAGCCCCTGACGCCCACGGGGGTATCTGGCCTCTCTCAAGATCTTTGTACAGCTGGCTGAGTTGGTTGGTTACCAGTGATTCGGCAGAGGCAGTACCCTGTGCTGCAACCGCCGCAGACTTATTGCTGACGGTACCTGTGGTATCGGTGATTCTTACTTCGTCCGATATGCCCGCACCGGTGAGCGTCTTCGCCGTGAGATCCGTAGCGCTGACAGCATCCTCTGCACCTGCAGTTACGGCTGCGGAGTAGCCACCCTCTTTAACAGTTGGGGCGACAATGTCGGCGGGCGCCGTGGCAGTTTTTGCGGTTGCAGCTGCGTCGCCTGTGAGCTGCCCCGTCGACGTGCCTATATTAACCCCAGTCTCATCGCCTGTGAGTGTAGATGCGGTAGTCTTTGCTCCCGGAAGTATATCCCCACGCATCTGATCGGCCAGTACGGCCTCCGCACCCGCGAGATCCGTTATGGAACCCCCTACGGTGTTGGACGGGTCGTACTTCTGGCCCGCTACGGATAGGTTGAGACGGTTGGTGTAATCTTCCAACGACAGACCGGAGTCCTTGTATTGCTGTACCGCAGAATCGCCCGGGGCACGTCCGATTTCTCCCCAGAAGGCATCCTCGAAAGTATCGTACATAGGAGGCGGTTCAGGTAGGGTGTTTTGATCTGCTTCTGCCATTTTAAATATCCTGTTTAACTTTAAACATTATACCGCCTACCACTAGCGGTGTCATTTTGTCAAGCCTTTATATTTCTCGAAAGTTCGCAGCGAACCTAGCCCTAGCATACCGCCGAGAACTGTCATGAGGCTTGCCATGTCAAACTCAGGTAGTTCCGGTACGGCAATTCCTGCATAAGAAAGTACAAAGATAGTGAAAGGAGATCCGATGAAATGCCACGCGAGGGCTACGGCACAGGTCCAGCCAACCATAGGGCGCCACCCGGCGACGAACAGGCTGCGGTGCTTACCTTCGGCTTCATTTATCTTGAGTTGTCCCATCACCTGCTCGTGTGCTTGTTTCTGCGCAAGCGTAGCGATTTCGTGGGCGATGCGATTCTGCTCATCTTTGTCTGGGATAAACTTATCGATGAGGCTAATTATGGGGTTTAACAATTCAGTCAACATGAGGTATGTCTCCCTCGTACAGTTTAGTCAACACAGGACCCGTCCAACATATATGTCGCGAGTACAGTGTGAAGTTGTTTACTGCAGGAATGACAATCCACCATCCCCAGCTCTGTGAACCTTCTACGCGAGATACCACGTTGCGTACATCTACGAAGTTTACGTCGACTAGATTCGTACCGCTGTAGGCTAGGACTTCCTCAAACGTACAGTCTCTGGTTTTGTACATGGTACCGGCGATGCGAGTTCCCTCGGGTACCTGTTCAACCTCTTCAATTACGAAGTCCACAACCACGGGGTTTATGTACCCCTCGACCTGTTTGTATCCGTAGAATAACCACGTTAAAAGACTAAAGTACAAAACTGCCCTTAAAGACTTCGGCATTTCGTACATAAATAGCTGCACGAGGTGGATATATTTATTCATTTGCCTAAGCCTTTAACTACGTCTGAGATTGCCTGATATCCGACAGTAACACCCGTGATAACGGCCACTATCCACACAGCTATATTACGGATTGTCGACCACAACCAGCGCATACGTCGCTCGCTCTCTATGATGCGACGCAACTCCGCGATTTCACCAGAAGTTAAGGCTTCCGCCACTCTGGGTTCTGTGCGTCTTTCTGGTCCATCATAGGACATGGAGGTCGCCTCTTTATTTTTAGGGGGGGTAAACCCGCGGATTATTTTCTGTACGCAGGGGGGAAATGAAGTCGGTCAACTTCGGACAGGAAGGAGTTACGGCAGTGGTCTGGGTCAAAGAAGAAAAGAGCGTCTATGACAGGACGCAGGATGCGCCCCCACATTTTGCCCGCGTACTCTGTTCTCCACGCCCGGGCAGATAGGGTTTCATCCGCGTATCCCCCCGACAGGGCGTTGAGAAGCTGGTCTACGGCGATGCTTACTTGCTTTAGGTAGGCCATGTGATCTGCGGAAGCCCAGCGATCAGACTATCTACAGTAGGGGTAGGGATTGTACCTGCTTGCCAGTCCGCCAGAATCGCGTAACACGCCGCCCAGACAGCATCACGCCACGCAACACCCGCCTGACCTTCAGCCGCAAACCGTGCATTAGTAGACGCAGCATATGTGCATAGAGACATAATACCATCGTAGTTACGTTCTCTAGCTGTGTTGTCTAAATGTGCTTGCACTGCATCTGTGTAACTCTTCTGCAACTCAGCAGCCGCTGCATCGATCTCTTCCTGCGTCATATCAACAACAGTATAAGTGAGCTTCCATTCTTCGTTTATCAGAGAAGGCTTATCTGACAGAACAAGCCGTTGAGATGCATGTTCATATGGCAGTGCATCAGCAGCAACTACAGGAAGCACTCCATAAGGAGCCAGTGTCTCTGGCGTCATATTGCGGGGGAAAGAAGTGTTGGGATTATCCCTTTTTAAGTCTTCTGCGGTGTATGGGTAAGCTGCCACAGCACCGTCGACTATTTTTACATAACTCATATTAATTCCTTATGATAAGTACTTAACTATAACTACGCCGTTTCTACCGTTGTAACCTGCCCTGTTAAAGCCACTAGATATACCACCGCCGCCTCCTCCATATGGAGTTCCTACGGTATAACAGGTGTTTGTATTAACAGAGCTACAACTCTTAAAGCCACTACCTCCATGACCATAAGCAGACGCACCTCCACCTCCACCTCCGGGATAGCTATTGGAAACAGCACCGCCAGATCCACCTGAGTAACCATTTACACTTTGTCCAGCACTACCCGGAGTTGATGTAGACCCCGGGTTTAGACCTCCAGTACCACCAGCACCTCCATTAAACCCTGTAGTTATAGTTTCAGTGCCCCCGTAAGTACCGCCCGCACCACCAGCAGTATTCTTATTACCACCAGCACCGCCAGTTGTAGTTATGAATGCGCCGAATGATGAAGAACCGCCTGTGTTACCATTAGTAGCAGTTGTAGATGGGGCAGTAGCGCCTGCACCTGCCGTGACAGTTACGGAGGATGCGTTGGTGGTATTTAGTTCCATTGAATGCTCAATAACAGCACCACCGCCGCCACCCCCGCCACCACCGTAGAACCAACCATTTGAATAAGGCCCACTACCGCCACCTGCTACAACAGTAATTAAGCAGTCTCTAGCACCTTCTATAACAGAGAACGTACCGCTGCTTGTAAAGGTATGGACGGTATAATCACCCTCCGTGGTTATAGTACCGCCTGTAGCTTCGAAAGCACCACCAGCACCAGCACCACCAGCGCTTAACAACCTATTACTAATCATGCCAGAGCCTGCCCTGCCGTAAAGCCATACCACGTGCTACCGCCGTCGTGGGTGAGGAATACAAACACATCAACTGCACCACTGTCCGTAGAAAGCGTAGGGGCCGTACCCGCTGCCCAGTCCACGGTTGCTGGCCACGTGATAGTTCGCGCGGTTGCATCCTGAACAATCTTGAGTGTGAATGCGTAGGCTGTGCCGCTAGAAGGAGCGTTGCTGAATGTGAAGGTGGTGTTGGCAGTGAGAGTTTTGCTAAACACAGTACCGGTTGAACAGTCCACGGTAGATGCACCAACTGCAGCGTAGGCTTCATTAAGAGCGCCGTACAGAGTCAGACCAGCTCCGTCGGCACGCATGATTTCAGATCCGTCTACCTCAAACTGCAAAGACGACCCGGCTTTTACATTGGTAGGGTCCGCTTGAAGTATCAGGTTACCATTCGCTGTGGATGCGTCAATACGGGCTGTGGTTACCGAACCTGTACCTGCAAAATCGACACGCTGGTAGGTTTGCCCGTCGTTTTCGAGGTGCAGAAGGTCGCTTCCGTATCCGCTAATGCCTTGAACGTGAAGGGATGTAGTGGTGGGGCTGGAAGTTGCGATACCGACGGAACCAGTGCTGTTGATACGCATATGCTCTGTTGTAAGCCCAGCTGTAGTACTATCCGCAGCAGTACCGAAGGCTAGGCTATCAGCGTTGTCATACGCAATCTGAGCCACATCGGCTTTAATACCCATACGTAAGAACTGGTTGGCGTTACTATTCGCAATTACTACGGTAGACTCGCCACCTAGTACATCACCAATAATGTTTACATCGCCACCGTAGGTAGCTGGGGAAGATGTACCAACATTTACGCTACCCGCTCCAACTGCGCCGGTTGCGTCTAGCGCACCCACCGAGTACGTGGCCGTAGAGTCCAGCTTAGAGGGGGTTACGTTACTATCCGCTATCCCCGCAGAGGTGATCTGAGGACCTTCGCCTGTTGTACCGTCGTGTGAGTGGCCTGTGGAGGCGTTAAATGCCGCTACAATGGCGTCAAACTCGCCGTCGAGGTCAGACGCGTTGATGACGTTGCCGTCTGATATGTTGTTACTCGTGTCGTTTCTTACGTAGCCTGTGCCCATTTAATGTTACCTCCGACCGTATTGACCGTATTGAATGGTTAGTGTATCTAAATTGTACGGTGCAGAGTCGTCCGTACTCTCGAAGCGGAACTGCACTGTGTAGCCCGACCCCGTTAGTTGTTGAGTTATGGTGTAGCGAGTGGTCGCAGCACCGTATGTGCTGGTCCCGTAGGTTGCGGTACCGTAGTACGACGCCTCAGAACCCACGTTGTTGAAGGTTGTAGAGGGGGGCTGTACTGCACCGGCCTGTTGGAAGTCATAGATGGTAGACATGACGGCCTCGAAGTCACCCTGTTGTTTAGCGTACAGTGTACACTTGTACAGAGTCTTACGAGTCTCCGGATCAGACAATGCTAGATTGGGGGTGTCAAAGCGCGCGATGATACCCGCCCCGTCGAAAGTCCTTCCGTTTTCCATCTGATATACGTAGCCGTCATTGTTAGCGAATATAACCAACTCGCCTTCTTCCAGCAATTCTGAATGCGACACACGAGCGAATATGCCTCGTGTCTCTGCAAATGCCATGTTGTCGCCGCCTTGTTGGGAGTACTGAACGGCTATAATACCGGGGGCATTCGCGCGAGCGGTGTTGTTTTCTGAGCCGAGTACTCTGTACTGAGACTTTCCACGTATCACGAGGCTGGAAAACTGAGTGCTTAACTCCATGAAGCTCGTCATTTCAGACTGGATTACCTTAGACACGACGCCCAGACCGAAGTCATTGTTTCGTTCCGTTGCACTGAGAAGACGCAGACCATCGGGAGACAGGAACATTACGTCGCCGCCCAACTCCTGTGCCGTATCGTGATACGGGCAACCGACATCGCGGGTAACCGGCTGGCTGGTGAAATCTGAGTAGCTGTAGCCGGATATTGCGAAGATGGTACGCTTCGTCAAGACCATCAGACTTTCACGGAAAGGTACCAACCCTGTGATTTCATCACCGTATGAGGTAATCCAACCTCCGAGTGCAGCATCGTAGTTCGAGTCATCGTAGGGCACAGAGGAGATGAGAGTGTTGTCTACGGAGAAGAACAGGTGGTCCTTGAAGACTGTTACGTGTTTAGCGCCAATTAAGTCGGACGGGGCAGTCGTGATCTGTGAAAAGGTCGTACCATCGAACTTGTAGGGTTTCGAGGTCCCGTCGGTTACGATCAGGACCTTTGTCGATCCGAACAGATGCTTCGCAAACCGTACCTTACCTGTGCCCGAGAGTGTTACCCCTGCGGAACTGTAGGTCGCGTTGTCGGTAATCTGAGTCCAGCCCGAACCCGCCGATTTGTACAGATGACTGCCCACGGCAGCGTACACTTCATTCTTGTACTCATGCACTCCACGGACTTCTGCAGCAGAGCCGGTAACCTGTGCGGGGTCCCACTTAGTGTAGCCGGAGATTCTGCGATAGCCACCTTCCACGGAGGGTTCAAAGTTTCGCAACGCGGTGGCCGAACCGGGCATGGCAATACCCTGTTGGATAGGCGGCATGTTGGTAACCAGCCCACCCTTAAAATCTATGGGTAACGTAGTCCAGCGATCCATAGATTCAAACCCCCCTGAAGTATGCGGAGTCTGTGATCAGGAGGAGTCGCATCTGTTTCAGGCCCGACTCAAAGCGGTTGAAAGCCATACCCGCCTGTTCTACGTTGTCACGGAACATATAGCAGTGGTACATAGCCCCATCGATTATTACGTTACGGAATCTTTCTGGGATATTCGGGACGTCGGTAGCTTCTATCAAGTCTACAGGGTACGAGTAGTATTCGTAGTCAACCTCATACGCCTTATCTGGCATAGGAGCGAATGCGATCTCACCGTCTGGAGTCTGCGTCACGTAGGAAGGTTGTTCACCCTTGCTCGTGTCGGTTTCGTACTCCTCATCGGCAAAACGTGACAGGTACTCACTGTACGACAGTTCTTTCAGAGGACGGCCACGAGCAACGCTCAGGGACTCATCTCGACGCAGACGAAAGGTGCTGTAGTCTACGTACTTCATATTGGGTGGGGCAGCGTATCGCATCACGCCCGCTTCCATATCGAGGGTTTCTTTCTGGTGGTTGAATGGCCACTGGAAGTGTCGCTGGTTTATGTCACGAACCGCCGTGTTGATAGCCTCACGGATTGTGGTGTAGAACCCCGTAGCTACTTCAAAGTTGCTACCAGCGAGCGGGGTTTCGTTGAGGCGACCTGCAACGTCGTTTACAAGACCGAGATAGTTATACGCCATTACGTCCGCTGCCTCACTTTAAGGTTGATCTTACGCTCCGTGGTAATGCCAGAGGTCGATGTGATTTCGTTGTACAGAGCGTATGTGGTGTTGTTGGTGCCGCCAGACAGCGTGATAGTTACTACGTAAGTGTCGAATGCAGCACCGCCATGTGTCAGGCCGTTTATGGTACCGCCTCCAGAGAACAGGGTTTTAGTACCGTCACTGTCTTCACAAAACCAGCGGTAGGAATTGATGTTAGCGCCGTCGAGGTAACGGGACCAGTCCACACTGTAGTCTAAGGTCTCATCCGGATCTTTGTTGGGCCATTTGTATGCCATATGTAGTACCTATGCGGCTTCAATTTGTATTATGCGAGGGCGCTCTGCTTCTACGTAAGCTACCCGGTCCGCTTCTTTTTCAATACGCACAACACGAGGGAGTTCTGCAGAAATGTAGGTTACGCGACGTTCCGAACGTAACGCTGGTGGAAGTATGTACTTAACCGTGGCAGATGGTGTTGCCAGAGTCCCGACAACCCCTGTGGATATTTCCACGAGGGCGTCTGTAGAGATAGACACGCTGCCAGCAAATGCCCCGGCGCTGACACCTACCGGGATTACGGTAACATCGATTACGGTAGGTACGAATACTGTGCCGAGTGACACGGTAGCGCTAACACCAGTAGGCGTTACCTTAGTTACACCTAGTACGGATACTGTACCCACAGAGCCCGTGGCCGACGTACCGGTAACCGTCAGGTTGGCTGCTCCCGATGCGGATACTGTGCCTACAGAGGCAGTCGCCGAAACGCCGGTAACCGTCAGGTTGGCCGCTCCCGATACGGATACTGTGCCTACTGCGGAGGTGGCGGATACACCGAGAGGGATTACGGAAATAGGTGCGACACCGTAAAGGGAGTCGCCGTATATGCCTGTGCCGTAAATTGCGGTAGTAGCCACCTAGTTAGCCCCGTACAGACTTCTTGCCTTTGCAGCCCCACGCCTTGCGTCGAACTTTCACTTTTTCCGTCTGCTTCTGGCCAGAGCTACGGGCGCAGTAGGCGTCCCCTCGTTTCGTGCCTTTTGCAGAAGTACGTTTGTGGGTTTTACCCTCGCTGTCCTTGTAGGTAGTACCGTTGGCGTACTTTTTGCTGGCTGGTTGTTTCTTTTTTTCAGCCATCACTTCTTACCTTTTTTAGCTGCCATGTGGGCTTACCTACTTTAGTAGTTACGCAATACGGATGATCGCATTTGAAGCATCGGCCACAGGGAACTGGACTAAGAAGTCACCGTTGCTGCTTGTTTTGTCTTCGCCGAAGTCGAGCACACAGATTGCATCGGTCGTGCCTACACCGCCATCAGATGTGGTGTTGTAGATGATGGCCCCACGTGCTGTGATGGACGAGGAGGTCCACGTAGCATCTTGAAAGTCTACGTAGGCGGTAGTACCTGAGAGCGCCACACCGTTGCTCGTAATCTCTATGCCACCCGCTGTGTAGCCCGTACCGCTGACTTCGTTGGTTGCAGAGTAGTCGGTGGTGCTTGCGTCTAGCGACGCGCTAGAGGTGTACAGAGCGATCTTAAAGGTATGCCCCGTAGAAGCGTCAAAGTCGTGCTTGCCGCTGAGTAGCTCCGATTTAAAGGAAGAGCACATTGCTGTGGTGATAGCCATATTCAGTTGTCCTGTGATTGTCACACCTTGAGTGTGGTGGAACGAAGTTAGGGGAGACTACGGAGGGGATGTGACATAGTCTATTTTAGAGACGGAATCCTCTACCGTCAAATCCAGATGCCGGTACGCATCGCATCGGCTAGACGGGTTGCCCGACGACCCACCTGAGTAGCCCAACGGGAATCCAGCATATGTTCGGCTGCAGCATCGTAGTCCTCATCTTCTAGGCTGTCCCACATGTTGCGGAACTTCATCAGGGCTGGGATACCGAGGTTAAATCCCATATCGACCAACACACGCTGGCGTACAGGATCGAGGGTAGATACGAGGGGCTGGGCAGCGAGAAGTTCGATCTCTACATCGTTCACATCGTTCTGAAGAAGTGCGTAGGCTTCGTCTTCTGTGATGCCACGGTCAGAGAGGTTTCGACCCACACCGATTGTCCACTTGCCTGCCGTACATTTATACGGGAAAAGTCTCAAACCCTCGTGTTCTACGAGTTGGTCGAGCAACTCACTGTTGTCATAGTCCATCATTTGCATTCCCATGCGAGGCATGTACGGAGGTTGTGGC
>Ga0102948_1000772_pt1 | contig 12680 bp, 12 predicted proteins | sample SalPonA_A_H2O_MG_FD_78211 | JGI IMG/M metagenome (GOLD analysis project Ga0102948, IMG submission 78211) | Water microbial communities from South San Francisco under conditions of wetland restoration - Salt Pond MetaG R2A_A_H2O_MG | ecosystem: Environmental > Aquatic > Non-marine Saline and... | reverse complement strand
ATTTTCCCAAGCTGACTGTGCGGGACATGGTGCGTGCTCAGGCGCTCCTGATCGACTCTCTGGGCGTGGAGTGTCTCCACGCGGTCATCGGCGGCAGCATGGGCGGGATGCAAACCTTTCAGTGGGCGATTGATTATCCGAAGCGGCTGCGCTCCTACATCGCTCTGGCCTGCTGCGCGCGGCACAATGCCCAGGCGATCGCCTTCAATGACACCGGTCGACAGGCGATCATCAACGATCCCGGATGGAAGGAGGGAAATTATACTGCGAAATCGTGCCCTGATAAGGGACTGGCGGTTGCCCGCATGATGGCGCACATCACTTACCTTTCGGACAAGGGTATGCAGACAAAGTTTGGCCGCAAGCGGCGCGCCTCGGCACAAGAGCACTTTGACGTTGAGTTCGAGGTGGAGAGCTACCTGCGCTATCAAGGCCAGCGCTTCGTTTCCCGTTTCGACGCCAATTCTTATTTATATCTAACCAAAGCGGTGGACCGCTTCGACCTGCACGCGCCGGAATCTCTCGATCAAACGCTCTCTGTGGTTGAGGCAGCCGGACTCGTGGTGGGCTTTACCTCGGACTGGCTCTACCCGCCAGCGGGTAACCGTGAACTGGTTGAGGCATTGCTGCGTTTGGGTAAGGATGCGAGCTACGCAGAGTTGGAAATGGACTACGGCCACGACTCTTTTCTTGTTCGAGCGCCCAAGCTTTACGACTTGATTCGAAATTTCCTCAGCCGATAAGGGGCGATCGCTCATGAAATCGAACTACGACAAAAAAAGACAGGTCGACTTCCAGATCATCGCGCAGTGGGTGTCTGCGGGTCAGCGTGTTCTCGATCTCGGTTGCGGACGGGGTGTTTTACTTGAGTATTTAAAACAGACAAAGGGGGTTTACGGAGTTGGCGTGGATATTGATTTCAGCAAGGTCCTGAGCTGCGTTAAGCGGTCCGTGCCGGTTTACCAGGGCGATGTGCACGAGGTGTTGGCGAATTTTCAGGACAACGCCTTCGACCGCGTCATCTTCAGCCGGACTGTCGAGCAATTCGACTCGGCGGACGCCACGCTTCGGGAGGGGCTTCGCGTCGGCAAACGCGTGACGGTTGGATTCATCAATCACGGCTTCTGGAAAAACCGGATCAGTGCCTTCCTCCGGGGCGAGAGAATTGTAAACGAGGTCTATCCAGAGCCGTGGTATCGGACCCTGCCGGCTAACCCTTTCTCTGTAAGTGAGTTTGAGGATTACTGCACGGCTCATAAAATCGCGATCAATAACAAAGTCTACCTTGCAGGAGACTGGCACCGTGAGTGCAAGTTTCTCCCAAATCTGAGGGCCGGTTACGCGATTTATGATCTGGCGCTTGAGTCCTAGGGGAGATTTCGATGCCAGGGTCTACTGCGGGTGCCTCGTAGGCCGGATTTACAGGCTTTCGACCCGGCGTTGCCGGAGGACCGGGGTGCGGTCGATTGGTTTTGCGAAAAGGCCGTTATCGTAACCGGGATTCGCGACGATCGAATCAAAATCAATTCGACCGTAGGCCTTATCGTCGACGATCAAATCAATAGCCGAGGGAAGAAGCGTTCCTTCAACTTTTTTAAAGGCGAGCGCACGGTAATCCTTGTATTCGGAAACGCCTGCAAAATCCCCAAGGCCGCCCCAGCGAAGCAGCAGGAATTTTTCCTGATCAAAGTAAAACCAGCTTCGCACGTTCTTCTTCCCGAAGCCGACAACGACGTGGCAGGTGCGGCCGGCAACACGACCGTTGCCTTGATACTTGAGGGCAAAGGAGGCCACTGCGGGCAGAACGAAGGGCTGGAGCAGCCAGCGTTGGTTAGCGAAGTGGACGCTGTCCTGCCCGGAAAAGCTGGTCGGGTTCCCCAACTTTGGTTTGAGCTTTTGTTTCCAGGTGCTGCTACCATCAAAAACCGTGAGTTCCTCATAATCGCGGCCCAAATGACGCCAGCTTAAGGTGAGGTGTCGTTTGCCGTCCTGCGTTTCGATTAATTCAAAATTTTTGCTTTTACCCGCTTCGGTGAGGGTGCCTGTCGCAACGACGTGATTGAGCCGGTCGTGCTTCTCCCGGCCACCGGTCACGGTCAGGTAGTTTCGAATCAGTTGAAGGCTGGCGGAATCGCTTATCTGTGGACGGACCGGCGACTGTTCGGCGTCAGCCCCGTTTTGAGGGTCCTGCTGCGCCATTGCCAGGCCCGCGCAGAAAGCCGCGCCGAGGAGGAAACCGCGCCGTAATCTCTGGAGCTGAATTCTCAGGCAAACGTGGAAATTTAGGGTTTTCATACGATTGGTTTGAAGTATGGTCCCCGCTTCGGAAACTTCAATCTGATTTAAAAACCATGCGTATTCTCATAACCGGAGGAGCCGGTTTCCTCGGAAGCCACCTTTCTGAACGCCTCCTGCAGGAGGGCCATGAAATTATTTGCCTCGATAATTTTTTTACAGGGCGAAAGCGGAACATCCTGCACCTGCTGGACCATCCGAACTTTGAACTCGTGCGGCACGATGTGATTGATCCGTTCAAGGCGGAAGTCGACCAGATCTACAATTTGGCCTGTCCGGCTTCGCCGGTTCACTACCAATACAATGCGATTAAGACGATCAAGACTTCGGTGATGGGAGCCATTAACTGCCTTGGTCTGGGCAAACGGACGAAGGCCCGCGTTTTTCAGGCATCGACGTCAGAGGTTTACGGCGATCCGGACGTGCATCCCCAGCCGGAGAGCTACTGGGGCCATGTCAACCCGATCGGCATTCGCTCCTGCTACGATGAGGGTAAGCGCTGCGCCGAAACACTTTTTATGGATTACCACCGTCAGAACGGGGTGGATATTCGGATTGTCCGCATCTTTAACACCTACGGGCCGCGGATGTGCCCGGACGATGGACGGGTCGTATCGAACTTTATCGTGCAGGCACTTCAGGGAAAAGATATCACGGTCTATGGAGAGGGGCAGCAAACGCGGTCGTTCTGTTACTGCGATGATCTGATTGAGGGCTTCGTGCGGCTCATGAATCAGGATAAGGCAATCGGCCCAATGAATATCGGAAACCCCGGTGAGTTTACTATTCTCGAATTGGCGCAAAAGGTAATCGCCCAGACCGGGAGCCGATCGAAGATCATACACGAGGCCCTGCCGGCTGACGATCCGCAGCAGCGGCAACCGGATATCACTGAAGCCCGGCGGATTTTGAACTGGGAACCAAAGATTGACCTGGACGAAGGTCTCAAGTCCACGATTGCTTACTTCGATCAACTCCTAAGCGAAGGTTAAATACTAAATGCGGCGGGAGCATCCGGGACAAGAGCTCGGAATAAATCTGCTGAAAAAGTCTTGCACCGCGGAGGTCAAAGCCTACTTTCCGCCTCTTTTCAAAATTTAAACCAGTTCGAGTTATGCCCAGAGAACACATTATCATTGAATGCACCGAAGCCCGTGGTGAAGGAAAGCCTGTTTCGCGTTACATGTCCACCCGCGACAAAAAGAAACAGCCCGACCGCGTTGAAAAGAAGAAGTATAACAAGCATCTTCGCCGCCATACGCTGCATCGTGAAATCAAGAACTAGTTGAGTTCGCCATTAACTTTCCAAAGCCCTTCAACGCGAAGGGTTTTTTTTTGATCAGAGGATTTTAAGTTCAAGACTTGCCAGAAGAGTGCTCAATTGTTTTCTCTCGCCGTTTCCGTTTACCCGCCCGGGTGGTGGAATGGTAGACACTGGGGACTTAAAATCCCTTGGCCGCAAGGCCGTGCGGGTTCAAGTCCCGCCCCGGGCACTTCGTTTCCGTTGCGGGCCCTGACCCCGCGTGCGGGTGTTCCGTTCCGCTTCGCGTCCGGTCTTGTCGGCCGTTGGCCTCGGAACAAGTCCCGCCCCGGGCACTTCGTTTCCGCCGCGGGCCCTGACCCCGCGTGCGGGTGTTCCGTTCCAGGCTGCTCTTTGGCGTGGGAGCGGGTCCTTTCCGTTTGCGACTGAACGAACACGGAATATTCCGAGGAAAAGAAGCTGATTCTTTTCCCTTTTCGGCTTGCCAAGGATCGGCCGGGTGGTATCCCTCTCCGCTTCCCCGCAATTCGACCGCGGGAGTTTATCCTGTTGGTCCAACAGAAATCATACAACCACATACAAAAAAGAAACATTGTTTCTCCCCGATTTGTTGAGTCGGGGCTTTGAACACAAAATGAATACAACACCACAAGATCTCCTCGATGCCGGCGTCCATTTCGGGCACCAGCTCCGCCGCTGGAACCCTAAGTCGAAGCCTTACGTCTACGACAACCGCAACGGTATCTCCATTATCGATTTGGAGAAAACGCATGCCTGCCTCGAAAAAGCCTGTGCCAAGATTGAAGAAATCGTGGCCTCTGGGAAAGACGTGCTTTTTATTGGCACGAAAAAGCAGGCACAGGAAATCGTGCGCGAGGCGGCAACTGCCTGCCAGATGCCTTTCTGTGCAAACCGCTGGATGGGTGGGGGCTTGACCAATTTCACGACGATCAAGACGTCGCTCACAAAATACCGCAAGTTCCTGAAAATGGATCAAGAGGGAGAGCTTGATAAGCTCCCGGGTAAGGAGGAGGCGGCAATCCGCCGTCAGATGAGCCGGATGAACCGCAACTTCGAAGGCATTCTTGATATCGAAGAGCTGCCGGCCGCCGTTTTTATTGTCGATACGAAAAATGAGGAGATCGCTGTTGCAGAAGCCAACCGCCTTGGAATCCCTGTCATCGGCCTGGTTGATACCAATTCAGATCCTACAGTTCTGGATTACCCGATCCCCGGGAATGATGATGCGGTGAAATCGATCCGCATCATCGTTGAAACGTTGATGGAAGCCGTTCAGGAGGGACTCTCCAAGCGGGAAGCCAAGAAGCTGCAAAAGAGCGCCGGCCCAATCGTGAGAGAGCAGGTCTTCGAGCAACAGGAGGACGTCGAAGTCACTCTGCCTGCGGGTTATGGCGAGGAAGAAGAGAACAAGACAGAGGGTGATGCCTCGAAATCCGGCGAAGCAAAATAAATTAAATTTCAAAAGAAAATAAAATGAGCGTTCAAATAACTGCTAAAATGGTCGGCGAGCTGCGCGAAAGCACGGGCGCTGGGCTTATGGATTGTAAGAAAGCATTGGTTGAATCCGGAGGTGACTTTGACCAGGCCGTCGAGTTGCTGCGTAAGCGCGGTGTGGCCAAGGCCGCCAAAAAGGCGGGCCGCGAGGCATCTGAGGGTCTGATCGATACCTACATCCACCTCGGAGGTAAGGTTGGTGTGCTTTGCGAAATCAACTGCGAGTCGGACTTTGTTGCGAAGACGGATGACTTTAAGCAATTTGTCCGCGACATCGCCATGCACATCGCTGCTGCCAGTCCGGTATGTGTTTCCCGCGAGGAGATCGACCCCGCCCTCCTCGAAGAAGAGCGCAAAGTTGCTGAGGGGCAGGCGGAGGGCAAGCCCGCTCAGGCGATTGAAAAGATCGTCGAGGGTAAGCTCAATAAGTATCTAAGCGAGCACTGCCTGCTGGAGCAGGCATACGTAAAGAATCCCGACCAAACGATTCAGGAATTGCTGACTGAAAAGATCGCCAAAATGGGCGAGAACATGGTGATTCGCCGCTTTGCCCGATTCCAAGTGGGTGCATGAGCCCCGGATAGAACTGGTTTTATAAGAGGAGCCCGCTGCCGATTTGGAGCGGGCTCTTCCCTTTATGGATAGACGGAAAGCACAGGGGAGAGATGGGGCAGGATCGGGCTCCGCCCGCGATCGCTACCCGGATCACCCTTGCCGCCATCGGTTGGGTGTGATCTGGCAGCGCGAACGCGCCCGGCAAGCGGACAGGCCGCGTCGCCAAAAGTGGTTCGAGCTGCCGGTATAGACTGCGTGCCGGTGGCGGGTTGCCATACACTTGGCCTAGTTGTCCGCCAATTCCGGATGTGTGTTAACGCTGCTTTTGGGCCAAAAGTTCAGAGGATCTTTCGCGGATCCCTCCCCGCGCTCAGTCCGATTTTTCTGTCGGAATCTGGTTGTTCGTTGAAACGGCAAAAACGGGGACTTTTGTTTTCACCCAGATGTTCTGTTCTTTGAAAAACTTTGCGGTAACAACTTCGCAGGCCTCGCCGATCGTTTGCACGGGCATGCGCCGACCCTTCGGAGTCGTGTTATATTCATAGGCTGCCCGGATAATGCGCTCCGGGGCCGCGGTTACACTGTCCTCTTCTGGAATTTGCACGACCCACCCCACGAGGTCCTTTTCCGTTAGCAGGCCCTCGTTATCGGAAAGGACGATGGAAAATTGTTTTTTGACTGCAGGCGGACGGTTTGCCCGTTCTTCTTCCTCCGCCTTTAGTTCCATCTCAACTTCCTGCATGATCTCGTTGATCTTACGAATGTCGGTCTCGTTGCGTTGGAGAATGAATTTAAGGGTCTCAACATCAATTTTAGGCATTTGGAGAAGTGAGCTTTCGAATAAAGCTTCTGTCAACACTGCCGCTGCGGCGCGGAGCTGATTTCCGGAGAAGCGGACTTATTTTTCATAGATCAGATCGGCGTTCTCCAGCGAGTCGCTGAGTTCGCTAAGAGAGGCGATGAATTGGTACCGGTCGGACTCACCCCAATCCCAGGTTTTACCGAGGACGTAGTATTGAACCGGGAGATCAAGATCAGCGGGTATTTTGGCACTGTCGGCGACGGTGGTGACGACCTGTGCCGCGACGTCGCCCGCTTCTCTGAGGCGGGCTAGAACGAGAAGTTCGTCGGTCGGGGTGCGATAGATTTTTTCGATCTTCACACGCCATGCAGAGTTTGGTGTATCAATGCTGATTCGAACGTTTTTGGAGTCAGGGCCAAACGTGGCGGCTTCGTTGCCGAGGGATCCGGCAATAACCCGTTTGGCTTTCGATGGATCCATATAGGTTTGGATCGCTGCGTTAACATCAGCGAGTGTGATTGCTTTCAGGTCAACCGGGTATTGGTCGATGTAGTCGGCATCAAGGCCCCGCTGAAGAAAGCTGTGCACTTGACCAGCCACGCGTGAGGTTGTGGAAAGGCCGACCAAATAGGATCCCGTTAACGTTTGCACAGCGGCCTCAACCTCTTTTTCGGTTACTCCGCCGGCATGCCACGTTTCGAGCACGCGGGTGGTAGCTGCCAGACCTTGGTTAAGCAAGGCCGGGGAGAAGGAGGCGACGAGAATCCAGTGGCCGGGGGTGAGTATATCGCCGAGATGGCTGGAGTAGATCGCATAGGTTAGACCGAGGTTCTGGCGCACTTCGGTCATCAGACGTGAGTTAAAGCTACCGCCGAGGATATAATTGGCGATCATGAACGGCAGGTATTCCGGATCGCTGCGCTGAAGTCCCGTGTTAAAACCGAAATTGACCGAAACGCTCGTCTTGTCTGCGATCTCTATGCGTTCGTCTGCGGGTGCGTTTTCCTCTTGTGGTGGTGTCTTCTCCGGATAGGCGACGCCTCCCTCCCAACCTCCGAAGGCGCTGGCAACAGCCGCTTTTATTTGCTCGAAATCGATGTCGCCGGCAAAGACCAGCCGCATTGATTCGGGGCCGTAAAAGTCGGTGTGAAAGTTACGCAGTGCGTCGACACTCGTGTTTTCAGTGTCCGCAATGAGTGAGTCGAGCGCCTCATTATGATTTGGGTGGCCCTGCGGGTAGAGTAAGCGACTAAGCTGTGCACCGGCACGGTAGGATGGATCATCCACGGCGAGCAGGAGATTGGCAACTTGCCGCTTGCGGACGGTCTCGAAGACCTCGGGGTCGAAAAGCGGTTCACGCAGCTGCTCGGCAAGAATTTCGAGGACGGCGCCGGCATCCGGTCGCAGGAAACGTCCGGAGAAATTCAAACTGTGTCCGTCCGCACTGAAATCAACCTGGGCGCCCAGTGTGTCGAGAAGCTCTGCGATGGCAAAACGGTCCTGACGCAAAGTCCCCTTGTCCAGCATGCTTGCGGTTAGGCTGGCCAGCATCGGTTCTTCCGCCGGGCTCAGTGCATCGCCTGCGGCAAAACTGCCGACAAAAGAAACCGCTCCCTCGATCGGCATGTCGATGGCGATGACATCGATGCCAGCTACGGACGCTCGCTGCATGCTGCTGGAGAAATCGACTTTGGCCGGGGCTGTGGCTGGATTGTATCCCTCGATGAGTGGCGCTTCGTTACCCGGCAGCTCCGGATCGCGGAAATAGTAGGGGCCGTTCGTGCGACCGCCGCTCTGCGCAAGTTTGTTTTTCGCCTCAGGGACGAACCACCCCGTGGTGCTGGTCTTCTTTTTAAAATAGCGTTCGGCTACGGAGCGGATCTGCTCAGCTGTTACCGCTTCAATCTCCCCCGGTCGTTTGATGTAGCTGGTCCAGTCGCCCATGGCAATCGCCTCGTTGATTTGATCGGCAATCGAATAAGGACCGTCGCGGCCGTAAACGATATTGGCGCGGATGACAGACTTGGCGCGCTGTAGTTCTTCTTCGGTCACGCCGCCATTGATCAGTCGCTCAACCTCTTTGTTGATCGTCGATTCCACCTCTTCGTGCGAGGCACTTGGTGTGAGGTAAGCGCCGAAGATAAAGAGGCCTGGATCATGGAGTTCGGGGGCGAAAGTGAAGGTCGCGTTTGTTTTGCCCTTATCGTCGAGAGCGCGGTAGAGGCGGCCGGTATTGTTTGCCCCGAGGATTTGATCGATCAAAAGGAGCGCCGGCCAGTCTTCATGGGTGGCCTCGGGAACTTTATACCCCACCACGACAACACCGACCTGTCCGGCACGTTCTACGACCACCCGCCTTGGGCCGAGTTGCGGAGGCTCGACAGTTTCAGGGACAGGGATGTTGAAGTCCGGCCGATCAATTGCTCCGTAATGGCGCACGATCGCATCGAGAGTCGCTTCGCGATCAAAGCCGCCAATGATCGTCAGCACAGCGTTTTCGGGCCAGTAATACTTGTCGTAAAATTTGCGCAGTTTGCCGGGAGTCACGTTCTCGATGTCGGACCTCCAGCCAATTGTAGGGTGGCTGTAGGGGTGCGCCTTGAAGGCGGTTGCAAAGAGCTCATTAAACAAAGTCCGCACCGGGTTGTTTTCGCCCCGCTCGTATTCATTGAGGACGACGGTCATTTCCGACGCAAGATCCTCCTCGCGGATGAGCAGGTTTCTCATGCGGTCAGCCTCGATTTCGATCGCCAGCGGAACGTAGCTACTGGGTAATGTGGCGTAATAATTGGTGCGATCGAACCACGTGGTTGCATTTGAGCGGGCGCCAATGCGTTCCATAATGCTGAAATAATCGTTTCCTTCTTCCGTGCTGAAGCGAGGCGTTCCTTTAAACATCATGTGCTCCAAAATGTGTGTTGCGCCGGTCGTTCCAGCAACCTCGTGGCGCGAACCCACTTTGTAGGTCACCATAACGGTAGCCACCGGAAGGCGGTCATTCGGCATCAGGAGAATCCGCATTCCGTTGGAAACGAGTTCGTGTTCTTCGATGCCTTCGAACGTCTGAATGTGTTTTAACCCCCGATTTTCCGAGGCATTCAAGGTGCCGGTAAGGGCAATGAGCAGGTAGAGTAGGATTCGAGACGGGTGCATAGTTGTGCTGTAAGTCGAACGGAAGTAAATGTTCCGCTGGACCGCACTGCAAGCACGGCAGAGGGAAATCCCGCTTATTTAAGAGGCCTTTTCTTCGAGGGAGTTCAAATCCTTCGTTGTTAATAGCTCAATCAACTTTTTGATCGCGGGCGTCAGGACCCGCCCCTTACGGTGGATCAGGGCCAGAGGCCGCTTGTAGACTTTGTTTTTAAATTTCAGGACCTTCAGCAAGCCCTGCGCTTCCTCCCGGAGAACGGTGGTTTGCGGGAGAATGGCGATGCCGGCGTTAATTTCCACTGCGCGTTTTACGGTTTCAACGTTGTCAAACTCCATGACCGGTTCGACGTCGATGTTGGCCTCTTTGAAGAGCGCATCGGTGGCTTTTCGGGTAGGAATATCCGGTTCGAAGCCAACAAATTTCTGGCCCGCAATTTCCTCAAGATCGACGGCCTTGTGTTTTGCGAGCGGATGTTCCGGGCAAACGACAAGGACGAGGATGTCATCGTGGAAGGGCAAAATCTCAAGCTGCTTGTGCTTCTGTGGATAAGCAACGAGGCCGAGGTCTATTGAGTTTGTAAGAATGTCCTCATAGACGTTGTTGGCCCGGCGATATTCCACACGAATGTTAACTTCCGGATATTTGGTTAGAAAGGTCTTCACGTAGGGGGGCAGCTCGTGCAGACCAATACTGTAGACTGTGGAAATGTGAATGGTGCCGCTGATCACCTTCTTCATCTCCTGCAACTCGCTGTTCAGCTTGTCATACATGTAGAGCATTTCCTTGGCTGACTCGTAAAGTTTCTGACCTTCGCGGGTGAGACGGAACTGTTTCTGGCTTCGGTCAACGATCAGGATGCTGAAATGTTTTTCCATCGCGCGAAGCTGTTGGCTTACCGCGGATTGGGTGATACTATTCAGCTTTGCGGCGCGGGAGAAACTCTCGCTTTCAACAAGATCGGAGAAAATTTTAAAGTTTTCGACATGCATGGTTCATATAGCTATAACCAAAGCTAATGCGTTTGCAAGATATTTTAAAGGAAAACTTATCTTGAGAAAATTTACTAAAAGTGCAGCTTAAGGGGGTGATTGATTTTGAGCAGTTTCAGAAGAACTTATCCAGCGTTGAAGCCCGCATGTCGGCTGCCTGCCGCGCCAGCGGGCGTGAGCCGGGGGATGTTCTCCTTCTTCCTGTCACAAAAAACCACCCAATGGACGCGGTTACTTACGCGCACTCGGCCGGTTTGAAAGCTGTCGGAGAGAATCGCGTGCAGGAGGCCGCTGACAAGCGGAGCTCATGCCCTCACCCGATGCATTGGGAGCTGATCGGTCATTTGCAGTCAAATAAGGCCAGGGCTGCGGTTGCAACTTTCGACCGGATCCAATCGGTGGATTCGCTCAAACTGCTTCGCAAGCTCGATACCATAGCCGCCGAAGCAGGGAAGCAGCTGCGGATTTTGATTCAGTGCAACGCGGGAGAGGACCCGAAAAAGTATGGCTTTCGGGCGGATGCCATGGATGAGGCTGTCGAGGAAGCTTTGCTGGCCAAGTCGTTGGTTCCTGAGGGTTTAATGACGATCGCGCCCCTTGATGATGACCTCGATGTCGCCAAAGCGGCCTTCGAAAAGCTGCGCGAAATCCGGGATAGGCTCGCTGCGCGGTTCGATTGTGAGCTTCCGGAACTCTCCATGGGGATGACAGCCGACCTTGAAGTTGCGATCGCAGCGGGATCGACACAGATACGTGTCGGCACAGCACTTTACGGAAGGCGAGAACTTTGAAGTTTGGAGTTGACGAAAGGAAGTGGAGGGGCATTTTCGCGTCTCTTTTGAATTAATCTTATCCTTTATTTTTTATGTCACTAGAAGTAAAAATCCGCAAAGGCGAGCCCATGGAACGCGCGCTCCGTCGTCTGAAAAAGCGTCTTGATCGCGAAGGTGTGATTCGGGACGTGCGTGCAAAGCGTTATTTTGAAAAACCCTCTCAGGCCAAGCGTCGTAAGAGGAAAGAGCTCGACTTCAACAACATGCTCCGCGTTCGCTATTCGAACATGTAGTCTTTGCAAAGGTTAGTGCATAGGCACTTTCTCTCATGAGTCCCGGCTGCCTCTTTTGACTGCCGGGATTTTTTTTATAATGGCAGATATTCTTGACCGACTTTCTCTCTCCACCTGCTGGTGTTCGGCGCGGCACCAGGATGGTTATGCGATGATCGAGGAGATGGTTGGTCTGGGTTTCAAGCGGGTTGAGTTAAGCCACGGGATCCGCATCTCGCTCGTCCCCGGAATCCTCAAAGCGGTAGAGGAGGGGCAAGTTGAAATTTCATCGGTCCATAATTTCTGTCCGCTTCCGAATACGGTGCAGCATGCGGCTCCCAATCTCTACCAACCCTCGGCGAGTGATGCTCGGGAGCGCGATCTGTGGCACCGCTATTCGATGCAGACACTTGACTTTGCGGTTAAGGTTGGGGCGCCCCGGGTGGTCATGCACTCCGGCAGCGTGCACTTTTTTTTCGCGTCGCCGGAGAGTCGCCTCGAGCGTTGGATCGATAAATCTGGTCTGTCTGCGGGTGAATTGCTTGAGCACAAAGACTTCCGCAAGCGTTGCGACCGGACGACGAAACGAATTTCGGCAGCCTCCCGGCGTTGGCTTGAACGGGTGCGTGAAAGTTACAAAAGGCTCTTTCCGGAGGTCCGGGAGCGGCAGCTCATTCTGGGTATTGAAAATCGGGAAGGTCTAGAGGAGTTGCCCAGTGATGCGGGATTTCTCGATTTTCTGGATTCCCTGGGCGCGGACGCGCCGGTGGGTTACTGGCACGACTGTGGTCACGCTTTTATTAAGCATCAATTCGGTATTATCGACCATCTGGAGCACCTGGAGCGTCACGCGGATCGTCTTGTTGGGTTCCACATCCACGATGTCAGCGCGGAGGGGAAGGACCATCAGGTGCCGGGGACTGGCAGGATTGATTTCAAGGCCATCGCCCGTCACGTGCGACCCGAGCATGCTTTGATTTTGGAATTAAGTCCCTCGTTGAGCACCGAGGAGGTCTTGAGGTCGCGCGATTATGTCGCGGCTTGTTTCGGATGAATGGCGGCGCGAT
>Ga0102948_1000770_pt1 | contig 12688 bp, 12 predicted proteins | sample SalPonA_A_H2O_MG_FD_78211 | JGI IMG/M metagenome (GOLD analysis project Ga0102948, IMG submission 78211) | Water microbial communities from South San Francisco under conditions of wetland restoration - Salt Pond MetaG R2A_A_H2O_MG | ecosystem: Environmental > Aquatic > Non-marine Saline and... | reverse complement strand
TCATCAGTAACTGCATCCAATCCTGAAGCGCCTCTTTTTTGATCGGTTTTTCAACGGTCAAACAGAAGGATTCAATGTTGTCACCATGACGTTTAGCCTGGTCGTGATGGCAACCCATGTCATGGCAATCATGGTCATGGTGGTGCTCATGCTGTTCAGCGTAGGCCTCCTCTTTTAACCAGGCTTGCACATCCGTCAGTTTTCCCTCTGTGGAGAATAAGCCTAAGTTGATCAGCTGATTAGGGTCTGCGTTACCGCCTCTGACTTCAATCTTGCGCGCACTTGGATTGATTTGGTTGAGTCGATCGATTAACGACTCTTTTGTGGGTGCATCGATCATATCCCCCTTGGTCAGTAACAGTAGATCAGCCAGAGCAGCCTGTTTAACTGACTCCTTGTGCTGATTTAAGGTGTGTGAACCCGTGGCAAGATCGACCGTGGTGACGACGCCATCGAGTTGATACGCCTCTGCAATCCAGCGATCGGTCATTAGGGTGTGAATAATCGGTGCAGGATCTGCCAACCCGGTTGTTTCAATGATAATTCGTTTGAACTGTCGACCGTCAGGCTCAGACATTTGAGCGGTCACATCATGAAGCGTGTTGACCAGATCACCTCGAACCGTGCAGCACATGCAACCACTGTCCATCTCCATCAAGACATTCTCGTTACTCTCAGCCACTAAGAGATGATCCAAGGCAATTTCACCAAATTCATTAATGATGACCAGTGTGTCCGATAGCTCTGGCTGGTTAATTAGGTGATTGAGGAGTGTCGTTTTGCCACTGCCTAGAAAGCCTGTAAGGAGAGTAATAGGCGTTTTCATAAAAGGGTCTCTCTACAGCGAGTGCAAGGTGTCATTTGAATTCCGTTGCTCAAGATCGTGTGACACCAGAAGCACCAGCTTGTGCTGCCATAAATCTCGCAGCGCAGTGATAATGTTGGTTTGCAGCTCAGCGTCCATCCCGGCAAAGGGTTCATCAAGCAGAAGAATATCGGCCTGTTTAAGCAGTAGGCGCGCCAATCCAATACGTTTCAATTCACCACCGGATGGCTCCCACTCTCCGGGTCCAATCCATGTATCGAGTTGCTTGGGCAGTGATTCAAGCCACTTGCCCAGTTCTACTTGGTTAAGTGCACTCATGATCTCTTCGTCAGTTCGCTGGCCGTTGAAATCTAGGTTATGGCGTAGGGTTGATCGGATAATTTGCACGCGTTGAGGTAGATAAGCGATCTTGGATGAGGAGGTGCCCTCAATGATCAGATTACCTTTTTGCAGTTCAATTTCGCCGGCAATCAATCGAAGCAGAGTGGTTTTACCTCGGCCACTCTGCCCGGCAATCCAGTTCAATCCCAGTTGATTAAATTCTACGGTTCGCTCTTCAAATACATTCTGTTCACTCCCCTCGTAAGCGTAGGAGAGCTCTTTAACTGAGATACCTAAAGAGGGTTTTTCTGGGATTGTTGTGCGCTTATCGACGAAGATGATCTCGTTTTCGCTGCTTTTACCTAATCGGCTTAATGCCCGATGACCTAATAATAGATGGGAGAGGGCACCATTTGCTGCCGCCAATACCTCTATCGTACCGAGAGATAACAGTAACAACATAAAGATTAATGCCCCGGCCAGTTCACCGGCGAGGTAGGCTTTTAGAGCCAAGTAGAGGGTTAAGCCCACCAGCGATAAATGAATCAATTGTGAGAGTAAATTGATCATTTGTTGACGCTTTAGCGCTTTAAGCTCAAAAAGATCCGACTGACGGCTCTGCTGGCGTAAAGTGTGACCTTCATTTTCAAGCTGCTGCGACAGAGTGAGCAGTCGCAAACTTGAAAAGATACCGCTAGCGCGTGACCAGAGAGCATTTCTACTGAGGTGCAGCTCAGACTCAGGCTCCAGTACCGCTTTAGCATAGAGCCAAGGAATTCCGACCAAAGCGAGTAGGATCAACGGCAGGCTTGCCATGGCTAGATCCGGCAGAAACAGTGCCGTTACCAAAACAAACCCTACCGCCGAAAAGAGAGCGGTAATCGCAGGCACGAGTGAGTGGAGATGAATCCCCTCGATGTTTTGAATATCCTGCAGCATCCGGCTAGCACTGTCGTGTCTATTCATGCGCGCACTGATGTTTTGACTGTTTGCTAATCGAGAGAAGATATCCCGTCTAAGTGTCGATATAAGCCTGAAGGTTGCTTCATGATTGGCTAATCGCTCTCCGTAGCGTCCAGCGGTGCGTGCAATCGAAAGACCGCGAACGATGGCGCCGGGTGTAAAAAAGTTAAACGCATGAGCCGCGGCTGCAGTAACGCCGGCTAGTGCCGCTGCACTGATAAACCAGCCAGAAACCGCTAATAGAGCAATGCCTGCAAAAGCGGTAATAATGGAGAGGGTTAAGCCCAGTAGAAAGACACCTCGCTCGGCTAGCAGGAGAGACCAGTAGTGTTTTTTCATGCGGCTCCCTCCGTCTTGGCTAATGTTAGCTGATGGGTGAAGTTGAACTGATTTGTTCGATGGCTCGCCATGATGATGATGCCGCCTTGCTCAACATATTGGTGGAGTGCACTCATAAACAGCTCAGCGGTATCGACATCTAAGTTTGCGATGGGCTCATCCAATAGCAATAGTTTTGGTCGGTGAAGCAGGGCTCGCGCAATCGAAAGACGTTGTGTCTGACCCCCCGATAAAAAGTGTCCCGAGTCTGTTATGAAGTAATCTAAGCCTTGTGGTAATTGCTCAACGACGTCCTCTAATTGAGCGGATCTCAGAGCATCCCAGATTGCCTCATCAGAGTAAGGTTTACCCAAGCAGAGGTTCTCTCTTAACGATCCATAGATCAGTTCAGGATGCTGGGTTATGTAGCCAATGCCCTGTTGCCAGCGTGGGTTGTTGAAGGGCTCGATGGATCTTTCATCAGCATAGACGTTTCCTGATAGAAGCGTGCGCAGTCCAGCCAGTGTATCGAGTAAGCTAGTCTTACCTGTTCCGGATGGCGCTTCTATTAGCAGTGATTCACCCGCCTTAAGGGACACCGTAACCGGTTGATGTATGGCCTGGTGGTTCCCTGATACGAGCGCTTCAAGGTGTATCGACTCAGCAAACGAGTCCGACGTCGAAGATTCACGGCTCCCCTGTGACAGCTCAGCCGTCTCTTTAAGCTTCTCGATTTGCTCGGCGACTGCGTGAGCGTTCGATTTGGCGTGATACAGCGCACCCATTTTACGCAGTGGTAAGTAGTATTCTGGTGCAAGCATCAGCAGAAAGGCACCCTCTGCAAAACTAATATCAGCCCCCCAGGCACCGAGACTGTATTTGTCCAGAAAGAAGAGTCCTAAATAGACTGCAACCAGTGCAACGCTGATCGCAGCAAAAAACTCCAGTAGCGTTCCGGATAAAAAGGCTAAACGAAGGACTTTCATGGTACTGATTCGAAACTGGTCTGACTGGACATGAAGCGCCTCAGTCTCTCTTTCGACCGCCTTCTCTTGTTGTAGTAGGTCGATGTTGCGAAGACGATCCTCTAGCAGGTGACCTAATCGATTGAGCTGCTCTAAATTGTTGCGTGACGCCTCCCCCGCTTTATTGCCAACAATGATCATAAAGATCGGAATAAGAGGCGTTGTTAAAAGCAGAATCAGTGGCACTAGCCAATTCACAAAGCTGGCTGCGATTAGAATTAAAATCGGTGTCCAGACAGCCATCTGTTTTTGAATCTTAAACTCAGCGTAATACTCTTTCAGCTTATCGACTTCACTGGTGAGTAGATTTGCCAGCTGTGCTGGTTTAAACGACGGGAATAGCGAAATCCCGGTTTTAAAACTAAGACACAATATCTGCTCGCGTAAACGATCACGAATGGTCACTGAGTTTCGCAGATTGATGGTCGATTGCCAGAGCGAGGCCACCGCCTTGATGGCAAGTATCAGAAAAGCCGAAATGACCAGAAACAGCGGGCTATGATTTAAGCTGCCTTGAGTTAATACCTGATCGATCATTGACGCGACCCAATAGGCAAACCCAATGGTGCAGAGGGTTTGAATCAAGCCCAGCAGTAATGAAAGGCGCATTGATCCCTTTAGGTCATACTGATGTTGGTCCAGTACGGCGGTCGGGTTGGGTTTACGTTGTCTGGCCAACTTAACTCTCACTACGATTAATAAAAAAAGGGGCTATAAAGCCCCTTGATTACGTACAGCTAAAGCAGGCAGATTAATCGTCTGCGCATTGCTCTTCTTCAGCATCCAACCACATCGCGTTGATAATGCCGAAGCTGCAGGCTAGGAGTACGCCAAGGATCCAAGCAAAATACCACATCTTCTTAATCTCCTAGTAGTTGGAAACGCTGTTTTGTTCGATGAATTCCGGTTCAATTCGACGCCACATTTTGTAGTAACCCCAGAAGGTGTAACCCAAAATGATCGGTACAAAGACCAGAGCTACCCAGAACATGATTTCAAGAGTCAGTTCACTGGATGTCGCATCCCAGAGCGTCAGAGCACTGGCGAGATCAGTCGATGAAGGCATCACGAATGGGAACAGTGTGAAACCGGTCATAAGAATGATTGACGCGATTGCCAATGAGCTCAATGTAAAGGCAAAACCACTCTTACCCAGTTTAGCCATGAGGCTGGTTAGGATCGGTAGGGCTACAGAGGCTGCAACAAGTGCCCACAATATTGGGAAAGCAGCGTAGTTACCAAACCAGTTGTCTGTGGTTGTGACCGTTTTGCTCAATGGGTTAGAGGGAGCATCACCCACGACAGTAGAGCTGATTTCGTAACCCGGAATACCGTAGTACAACCAAGCGCCAGCCACCGCCAATAGAACAGCAAGAACCGGGCCTAGCAGAGAAGCCATGGTTTGAGCGCGGCCTTGAACCTCACCACCTGCACGCATTTGCAACCAAGTGGCACCCTGAAGTGCAAGCATGACAACACTCGCAAGTCCGCAAACAATAGCGAATGGGTTCAATAGAGCCCAGAAAGAGCCCGTGTAGATTGGACGAGTAAACTCGTCGAAGTAGAAGGGCACGCCTAAGAATAAGTTGCCAAACGCGACACCAAAAACCAGTGAAGGTACGAAAGAACCAACAGCCAGTGCATAGTCCCAGTTGCGACGCCAAGCCACAGAGTCTTTCTTTGAGCGGTACTCAAATCCGACGGGGCGGAAGAATAGAGCAAACAGAACCAGCAACATGGCCCAGTAGAAGCCAGAGAATGCGGTTGCATAGACCAGCGGCCAAGCTGCAAAGATGGCGCCACCAGCGGTGATTAACCACACCTGGTTACCGTCCCAGTGGGGCCCAATGGTATTGATGATGACACGACGTTCAGTGTCAGTTTTACCCAACACGGGGATCATCATCGCTGTGCCAAGATCCATGCCATCTGCAATGGCAAAACCGATCAGAAGAACACCAACCAGCAGCCACCAAACAAGTCGAAGAGTTTCGTAATCAAACATCATTAAGCTCCTTGAGTCGCTGCGTTCTGTTCAAAGTGGTAACGGCCAGTCTGCAAAGCACTTGGGCCTTTACGGATGTATTTCACCATCAGGTAGACCTCGATCACTAAGAACAGGGTGTAGAGTCCAATGAAGCCAGCCAAGCTCATCCACAGGTCAGTCACAGTTAGGTGTGAGGTTGCCACGTAGGTGGGCAGGATTTCACCAATTGCCCAAGGCTGACGGCCAAACTCAGCAACGAACCAACCCATTTCACTGGCGATCCAAGGCAGTGGAAGAGAGAGAAGAGCGAACCACTGCAGCCAACGGGTTTGGACCACCTTACGTTTAGCGCTGAAGTAAAAGGCTAGTACAAAGAGAAGCAGCATTGTAAACCCTGCACCGACCATGACGCGGAAGGTCCAGAACATCGGCGCTACCTGTGGAATGGTGTCGCGAGCGGCCAGCTTGATCTGCTCTTCGGTTGCATCAACAACCTCTTGTGTGTATCGCTTCAGCAACAAACCGTAGCCAAGATCAGTGCTGACCTCAGAGAAAGCCGCGCGGTTTTCTGGCGTGTCTTCACCATTACGAAGCTTCACTAGAAGACCATAAGCGATAATGCCGTTTCGAATGCGATCTTCAGCATGAGCAACCAGATCTTTAATGCCAGTCACCTCTTCATCCAAAGATCGGGTCGCAATAAGACCCAAGGCGCCTGGTATCTTCAGAGCATAGTCTGTCGTCATAGTCTCTTCATTAGGAAGACCTACAACAGTAAAGGCCGCCGGTGCAGGGTGTGTCTCCCATTCCGCTTCAATGGCAGCCAATTTAACCTTCTGTACTTCACCCACTTCGTAGCCAGACTCGTCACCGAGTACGATGACAGAAATAGCCGATGCCAAACCGAACGCCGATGCGATGGCGAATGAGCGACGTGCAAATGGGATGTCACGGTTACGCAACATGAAGTAGCTGCTGACCGCTAGAACGAAGATGGCGCCGGTCACATAACCTGCCGAAACGGTGTGTACAAACTTAACCTGCGCGACTGGGTTTAGAAGAACTTCTGCGAAGCTGTCCATCTCCATGCGCATGGTTTCGAAGTTGAAGTAAGCCCCAACAGGGTTTTGCATCCAGCCGTTGGCAATCAAAATCCACAATGCTGAGAAGTTAGACCCCAGTGCCACCAGCCAGGTCACCGCAAGGTGCTGCACCTTAGTTAGACGATCCCAGCCGAAGAAGAATAGACCGATCATGGTAGATTCAAGGAAGAAAGCGACCAAACCTTCAATCGCCAAAGGTGCGCCAAACACATCACCCACGTAGTGAGAGTAGTATGCCCAGTTGGTTCCGAATTGGAACTCCATGGTCAAACCGGTGGTCACACCCAGCGCGAAGTTGATACCGAACAACTTACCCCAAAACTTGGTCATATCGCGGTAAATCTGTTTGCCAGTCATGACATAGACAGACTCCATGATCGCCAGCAGGAAGGATAGACCTAGGGTCAATGGGACAAATAGAAAGTGATACATCGCCGTAATAGCAAACTGCCAACGCGATAATTCCACAACCGATTCTGAGATCATCGAGGATGCCTCCAGTAGATGAATTAAGCACAAAAATTATGTGCACTGCACAATGCTGTGGAATTGTAATCGGTTATATAGTGAAAAGTAATTGACTTATATCTAAAGTCTTAAAGATAAATGCTCACGAATAGTTGAAAAAATCTCAACCTTTGGCGCGGTTTGCGTGGCAGATGTTGACCGATTTTATGATCAGGACACAGGGATCACCGATGCTGAGGTTGAGATTGTTTAGAGAGCGTGTGGTGATGTGTGTTGAAATGATCTCTGTTGCCACGCACACATTAATCAAGACATCGCTAGACGAAGTGGTTTCAATGGACTCAACCGTTCCGCAGACCTGATTGAGCGCAGAGATACCATTCACTTTAGATTCCGATAGGATCAGGTCATTAGCGACCAACTCAAGGCAGACAGCCGATCCGATGGGGGCATCCAGTGTCGGGACATAGAGTGTTTCGTTGGCCACTTGAAGCTCTGACAGACCATCGGACTGTTGCCCCACCAAGTGGGCTGTCAGTGTCGATTTGATTGCACGGTTTGCTGTACGAGCCACCTTGCTATTTGCCATCACTTCACGGGCAGCCCCCTGAGTCACAATTCGACCCTGCTCTAACGCAATGACATGATCGGCAAGCTCTAATACCTCCTCGGGCGAGTGGGTCACGTAGAGCACTGGAATACCCAGTTCTTGGTTTAAGCGCTTAAAGTAAGGGAGTAACTCTGCTTTTCTAGCGCCATCGAGTGCGGCCAGTGGCTCATCAGCCAAAATGAGATCCGGTGCACTCAATAGAGCACGACCAATCGCTACACGCTGTTTCTCGCCACCAGAGAGCGAATTTGGACGTCTCTTGAGTAACGGTTTAATACCTAAAAGAGCGACGATGTGATTAAAATCGACACTTTTGTTGATATTTTTGAAGCGTTTTGCGTAATTTAGATTCTGTTCGACGGTTAGATGAGGAAAGAGTCGGCTCTCTTGGAAAATATAGCCAATATTCCGTTGATTGGGTTTAAGGTGAATATTTGAATCGCTATTAAACAGCACTCGATCAGACAGAGTAATACGGCCTTGACCGTTGGTTTGCAGGCCGGCTATGGCATTGATCGTGGTGGTTTTACCTGAACCAGACTCGCCAAATAGAACCGTGATTCCTTTTGGTGCCTCAAACTCTACATCGAGTGAGAAGCTTTGCATTGACAGCTGTAAAGAGACTGACAGGGTCATAACTGCAGCCTCCGACTCATTCGACGCGAAAACCATTCAGATGCGAGTAGCGCACCCATCGCAATGATAATCGAGATGATCACAAGCTTGGTCGCAGAGCTTTCCCCGCCAGGTACTTGAAGAAACGAATAGATAGCTGAAGGAAGTGTCTGAGTCTGGCCAGGAATATTCGATACAAACGTAATGGTGGCCCCGAACTCACCCATCGCTTTTGCAAATGCCAGTACGGCACCTGCAATGATGCCAGGCAGCATTAATGGCAGAGTGATGGTGATAAATACCCAACGCCGCGAAGCGCCTAAGGTAGCCGCAGCCTCTTCTAACTTGGGATCAATCGCTTCTATAGAGAGTCGAATGGCGCGAACCAATAGTGGAAATGCCATGATGGCCGCTGCTAATGCAGCACCACTCCAACGAAATGCAAATTCAATACCCCAGTCGGCCAGGAAAGAACCGACAGGTGTGCGTTTGCCAAAGGCCATTAACAGCAAATAACCGGTTACCACGGGCGGTAAAATCAACGGTAAATGGACAATGCCATTAAGAAGTTGCTTACCCACGAACTCCTTCTTTGCCAACAGGTAAGCGATGCCGATGGCTGCAGGTAGACTGAACAGGGTTGCCCAAAAAGCCACCTTGATCGATAACAATACTGCTGCCCATTCGTTGGGGCCTAGCCAATCAGTCACGTTGTTGCCAATCCATTAAAAAACCGTTGCGCTCTAGTATCGCCTTTGACTGCTTCGAGCGCAAAAACTGTAAAAACGGGTCAGTCAATTTATTGCTCTCTTGGAGGGCAGCAACTGGGTATAAAATTGGATCATGAGACAGCTCCGAGAAACGAGCGGCAACCGATACTTTAGACTCAGCCACAGCATCGGATTGGTAGACGATACCAAAAGGTGCCTCCCCAGAAGCCACGAGTGCAAGTGCTGAGCGAACGTTGTCAGATTGAGCGACTTGCTGCTTTAGTGAATCCCAAAGCTTGTAGTAAGTTAGCGCTTGCTTACCGTAAATTCCCGCCGGTACAGACTCCACGAGTCCCATGGCGAGGTATTCATTATTCAATGAATGGATCAATTCCTGCGGTTGATCCAGAGAGAATGTTGTCTGTGGTAGGCTGCTGATGAGTACGAGTTGGTTACTGGCAAGATTAAAGCGAGAGGGTTCGTTAATAAGCGCTTGATCGGATAGGTAATCCATCCAGGCCGTGTTGGCTGATATGAAGATATCGGCCGGTGCACCCATCTCGATTTGCCGTGCTAAGGTAGCAGAGCCGGCATACGAAACCACAATGGATTCTGAGTGTTGTGCTTCGTAACGATCTACTATCTCATCAATTGCGTTTTTTAAGCTGGCTGCTGCGAACACAGTCAGTGTTTCTGCAAAGGTGTGTGTCGATGCAGCAGCCGTCAAACTCAGAGTGACTAACGATCTCAGTAAGACTGCTTTAATTTGCATGATTTAAGCGCTGATTCCGTATTCGTCACGGTAAGCTCGGATAGCCGTTAACTCGGCATCACGACCACCTTGCTCTTCAAGGTATTCAACCAGATCATCCAGCGAGATGATGCTAGCGACGTGCATATTGTAGTCTCGCTCTACCTCTTGAATGGCGGAAAGCTCGCCTGTGCCGCGTTCCATTCGGTTCAGAGCAATGACGGTTGCAGCGGGTGTTGCGCCGTTTTCATCAATCAGAGTCATCACTTCTCGAATGGCTGTGCCCGCAGTGATCACATCGTCAATAATCAGAACACGACCTGTAAGCGGAGCACCGACTAAGTTGCCACCCTCACCGTGGTCTTTAACCTCTTTGCGGTTAAAGACATAAGGGACGTCCTTACCGAAATCGTTAGCAAGCGAAACGACTGTCGTTGTTGCGAGAGGTATGCCTTTATAAGCAGGACCGAGCATAACATCGTAATCGATGTTGGCGTCTTCAATGGCTGCCGCATAGAAACGACCCAGTTTTGCAATAGCATCGCCCGTATTGAATAGGCCGGCATTAAAAAAGTATGGGCTTGTGCGGCCTGACTTTAGGGTGAACTCACCAAATTTAAGTACGCCTTTTTCGATTGCGAATTCGATGAACTCACGCTGGTAGCTTTGCATAATTGTGAAATCCTTAGAACTGGGTTTAATCCGCGTAGGATACCTGAACAGAGTTCAACACCCAAACCAACTTCTTTCACCTTTAAAAAATTCCGTTTTTATGAATCTATCGCTACAATTGCATCCTTTAGTCTAACAACAATAGTTATATGGAGCGCTTAGAACCCATGCGCGTAATCACTTTTAATACTCAAGGCATCGTCCAAGCAGCTGACAGGGGCTTTTTCGATTGGATGGTTAAGCAGGATGCTGATGTTGTCTGCTTGCAAAACATCCGTGCCCGTGAGTACCAATTGGATGATGCTCGCTACCATCCTGAGGGTTATGAGGCCTATTTCTTTGAAGCTTTTGATGATGACTACAGCGGTGTAGCAATTTATACCCGCCACCTACCTAAGGCGATTATGACCGGCTTAGGTTTTGAGCAGTGTGACTTCCAAGGTCGTTACATTCAAGCGGACTTCGAACGATTCAGTGTGGGCTCTTTTAATGTGCCATCGGGTCTGAAAGGACCAGAAGCTCAGGCAGAGAAAGAGACGTTCATAGAACAATTTGAAAGTCACTTCGTGAAGACCCTGCGTAAGCGTCGTGACTTCATCTTTGCGGGTAGCATGAAAATCGCTCACAAGCCTGTCGATCTCAGTAACTGGTATGCCAATCAGACCGTATCAGGATTTCTTCCAAAAGAGCGTGAATTTATGGAAGAGCTGTTTGGCGAGATGGGTTATGTTGATACGATGCGTGAGTGTACTAAGGCTGATCGTGAATACACCTGGTGGCCTGACTACAACCGTGCCCGTGAATTAAATGAGGGAGCGCGTTTGGATTACCAGATCACGACACAAGGTCTGCGTAAAACGATTCAGCACTGCAGCATCTATAAAGGACAGCCGTTTTCTGAGCACGCCCCTTACATCGTGGATTACGATATAGATCTTTAGTTAAGAACTTGAATAAAAAACCCTCTTTGTGAGGGTTTTTTATTATTAGCGTGAGAAAAACGCCAGCATCATTATCTGAATCGCAGCTAGCCAAGAACAGGCGACCCTGACGGCAATTCGCGAAAAGGCAGCGGGCAGCTTTTCAAGCAGTAACTCACCCGTGGCCGCGCCAAGCATGACGGGCAATATAGCCCCTAACGTCACACCGACGTAGATAGAGACACTGAGCTCCATCCAGACATGCCCTTCCAATGAGACCATCTGTACTAAAAGACCCGTAAACAGAGCAAGAATCAGTGTGAGCGGTTTGAACTGTTGGTTTAAGCTAGCACCAATTGTTGCGGTGATTGCTCCGACAACTGTTGCTCCCATGATTACCCAGGTGGTGACGGACGGCGCCAACAAAAAGCCTAGAGCTAAACCTGCAATGAAGAGGGGAAGCGCTTGAACAACGCCACGATTTTTCCACAGCGCAATCATTAGACCCAAAGAGAGAGTCGCAAATAGAGTGACTTGATCAAAGATGACCACGCTTGCCCCTTCGACAAAGCTTGCAAACTGATCAGTGCCAGCCCCAAAGCTGTGTGCAACGGCCTGACTAGACAGCAGCGCCGATGGAACAAGAAGGAGGATCAAGCGTGATAAATACACCATGTTTTACAGCACACCCAACAGGTAGCCACCACCGACTAACGCAATAATAGCGCCGCCTAAGCGCACCAAGATTGCACCAAAATCGAGTTTGGTTAAGAAGCCAAACGCGATGCCGACAAGGTGAAGCAGACCTGTCGCAATGACAAAACCAACGGCATAGCCGTAGGCGTTAAACTCGGTTGGGAACTCTGTGCCGTGTGCATGGCCATGGAAGATCGCAAAAATACCGACGATCACAGCAGCAATCCACAGAGGCGCCTTAACGGCAAAAACAATCAGCAGGCCAAGAACGACGCCTGAAAGAGCGATACCTGTTTCAACGGCAGGCAGGGGAACGCCGGCGATTCCGAGTGCACCGCCGATCGCCATAACGAGTGGAAAGACAACGGGAAGAATCCAAATGGCTGGCGCACCTAAGAAAGCGCCCCAAAGGCCAACAGCCACCATAGCAACGACGTGATCCCAACCCATGATAGGATGCCAAAAACCGGATGCGAAACCTGTATTTATCCCCTCACCAGTATGGGCAATCGCCATGCTGCTGAAGAACATAAGAGTTAGAGTGGCTACGAGTTGTTTAACGTTCATTATAAACACCTTGTTATTCGTTTAAATCGCTTACGCTAGAGAAGCTTTTTGGATTGCTGTTAGCTCTTCGATGCCTTTCTTAGCCAGTGCCAACATACTGTTCAGTTCGTCTTGAGTGTAGGGTGCACCTTCGGCT
>Ga0102948_1000769_pt1 | contig 12692 bp, 17 predicted proteins | sample SalPonA_A_H2O_MG_FD_78211 | JGI IMG/M metagenome (GOLD analysis project Ga0102948, IMG submission 78211) | Water microbial communities from South San Francisco under conditions of wetland restoration - Salt Pond MetaG R2A_A_H2O_MG | ecosystem: Environmental > Aquatic > Non-marine Saline and... | reverse complement strand
CTATTCAATTCAGAATACCCGCAGCGCTCTATTTAAGGCTGAACACCCGCATAAAAGTATGAACATACACTCTATTAGTGGAAGCGCTTCCAAGGCTTCGGTGATAATTTTACATGGTGAATAGACGATTTTCAGTTGCCCCCATGATGGACAGGACTGCAACCCCCTAAATACCTGATCTCCACGACTCTCGTGTCCAATTTGTGTCCAATACCATGAGACGCTCATTGATCAGTGCGTGTCCAATTTACTAACGCTACAATGAAAAAACCCGCCTCTGAGGGCGGGGAAGGTAATCGACTGAGCCGGTGTCAGTGCTCAGTTTCAATCCTAAAAAGGTGTTCAGTATGGAAAGATTCAGCGCCCGTCTTGAGCGTGTGATAGCGCAAGCTCTGCAGCCAACTTCAACAAATCCTTCTCAACCTGATGCAGTATCGAAGTCGCCATCTGAGTTGGCGCCTTTGATTCATCGATTAAACTCGCGCAATGAGTTGTCCCCCGCTTACCCTTTCTCCAATCAACCCGAGTGGCTTGGAACATCCCATTTAATCCACTAGATATCTCAAAATTGATCGCGTCATCTTTAGCTAGCTTGAGCGTCAAATTGCCGCTCTTGTAGCTGAAACCAACATCGGCACAAAGCTCCTGGATCGGTTTAAGCTCCCTATTCAGGAGTTCTACCGCTTGCGGCATACACTGTTCAATCAGAGCCATCGCCTCTGCCTGATTTGCGAGTCGTGCCCGAGTATTCTCGAGCGTCTCTTGCAGTCTGTTCGATAAATTCATCATGGTTAGATCCTCTAGTGTGATTCTGTCGTGCTAGGTAAAACAGGTTCGACTCGGAAAAAATCCTCTGTCAGCGATACCTTCACTGCGAGCCCTTCTTCCAACCAGCGTTTGGTTCTGGATTGATCATCCTTGAGCAGCATGGTGTCAACGAGCGGAATCACCCGCTCATTCACCCACGCTTTGGCCCTTGCGATCGTCTCTTTGTCGAAGTTAGAGATCATGATGTCGTCATCCTCATGATCGACGCCTTCGCTCTGCCCCATTGGCCCGGCGATGATCGGGATCAGGAGAGAAAGTGCATTGGGCTGCTCATCGCCTTTCCAGGTTCGGTGCGTCATCAAACCACCCTCTGGATGTGGCTCGATGATCACATCGCAACGATCAACAATCAGGTGCCCGATGACATGAGCGATCTCATGCCGGATCAGTGCGCTGGAGTATGTTTCAGACATTACTCGCCCTCCTTACCTGTAAAGACGGTTGGGACGGGATCCAGCAGTTCAGTCTTGCGGTGCAATTCACCATCGTTGGAGCGAGTAATCTGATTACGCGCCTCGCGATCTGATCGCAGCTTACCCTGATGAAGAGTTACAGCTTTCCGCATTGAGCCTATTACGATTGCGTCAATCTTATCCGCCATCTGCATCTCCAACTCGGCGAATACATGTTCAGGAGTGCTTTTGATGATCTCCTCCACCATCGCGCTCGAGTACCTGCCTGAGTTCTTGAGCAGCTGAGCTGCAGCGCCTCGCGTCACGGTGTAGGCAACATCGGCGCGTTGCTGAGTTACGAACGGAATGCTCGCTGTCGCGTCGATATTGCTGAGTGCATCCTTTTGCAGAATCCCCACAATCTCAAACGCTTTGCTCTGGTTGAGCGCCGCAGCCTTTGTGATTACCGCCGCTTGATCAGAGACTTTCTGGCTCAGTTTGTTCGCCAGATCTTTCGTGTGTTTAGTAGCCATGATTATCACCTTTTAAGCTAGGTAGAGATCTGCGACTGAATCGAGGAGCTTGATAGCTGCCTCACGAGATCCAGTTGCTGCGTTATAGGCATCGCGTGCCTTCTGATGAACACCGTCGAGGCGCTCGTTGAGTAGAGCTTCTGTCCGCATCTTGAGTGAAGTCGGTAGAGTGCTCACCGTTTGGGCGAGAGGTTCAACCGCGTCGAGGAAGATCTCATTTGCGATGCTCTCTACATCAATCTCATTGAATGAATGAAGCTTCTGCTCCATCTTCGCCAACTGCGCCTTCAACACGAGGTTGCTCTGAGTCAGATCGTCGATCTGTTTCTCGAGGTGAACGGTACGGTTGCGCTCACCAGGTACAGCTGCCGCCTTTTCGAGTGCTTCGAGTCGTTGAAGCATTTCAAGTTCCAAATCCGTCATGATTACCACTCCTTACGCGCAGCAGATGCACGCTTCTGTTTGCTGATGTCGGCATTCACGCGTTTGATGCGTGACACCGTAGATTTAAGAGAACCCGCTAGGCGTTGAGCTCGGCGCTCGCCATGGATAGAGGCACACTTCTCGAACATCTCTGCACCGTGTTTGGCGAGTACCATCTCCCCTGCCCGCTTGAAACGATCAAACCAGGATCCAGAGTGCAAACCTGAGCTCACTCTCATCTCTCCCGACTTCGCTCTCCATGACTTACCGCCAGAGAGACGTTCGATCTCAGAGCGGGTGAAGTCAGCTGCAGAGCGATACTTCTGCGCGAGTCGCTTAGCTTCAGGCGCTCCACGCTCCACGGTGAACATGGCAGCGAGTAAGCTCTTATCTGCCTGTGTGGTGATTGCGTTTGAGGATCCATCCAAGTAGTCGGCGATCATCTCCAATGCGTCAGCATCAGCGAGCGCAGCCTCGAGCTGTTTGGTGATCGTCTTGCGAGCGTCATCCAGGATATGGCGAGCCTTGTTGAAGCTTTTTTTGGTGGACTCGTAATCAGTGTCTTGGCTCTCGATCATCTGAATCATGATGTCGGCCAATGTGTCGTTCTTTGCGTGGCCGGTGTTAGCCTTTGCCAGAATCAATGCGCTCTCTGCGCGGGTGATACTGGAGCTAGCGATCGACTCGCAATCAGTGATCAGTTCTTTGAGTGATTTGGTGAGAGTGATCATCACTTCGCCTCCTTCAAAATGGCTTGGATGGCAGCTTTAGCCGATGCGCCTGATGGCTTCGGTGCGTTGCCTTGTTGTAGATCTGCCGCATTTAGCTGCTCGAGTAGATCGATCGCTGTCATCTGGCGTTGCATGAAAGCCGCATCGCCGCCTGCTATTGGACTGTGACCTTCGTATGCTCGTGCCTCGTTCGGTGTCAGAATCCCTGATGTCACGAGGGTGGCTAAACCTTGAACACGCGCCGCGTAGTCGGTACGCAATAGAGCACGCTCATCAAGCTTGATGCTCTGGTCATACCCCATGTCAAACAGACGCTCGAGAGATCGCTCAACCGCTTCGATATAGAATCCCAAACTCTGAGACAGGAACATCTGAATAGCGCTCTCTGAGTTTGAGTAGGTGCTCTGACTCATATCGCCGATCAGTGAAGGTGGTGTGCCAAAAACCCTTGCGATGTCTTCAAGACTCATGCGTTGAGCTTGGATAACCTCTTTATCTTGGCTTGATACAGACAGAGGTTTGAAGGTTATGCCCTGCCCTAAAATGGGGATGCCGCCGGCGGCGTAACCTCTCGACTGATCGCCAAACGAGGAGCGGAGCTGTTCGATCTGAGCTGACGAAAGTTGATCAGCCGTCTCGATTACCCCAGACGGGCGTGCCATACGATCGAAGAATGCCTTTTGAGTCCGACTCAGTGCCACATTCACACCGACTGCGAGCGCTGCAGCTTTGATTGGGCTCTCACCGATTAGTGGGTGTCGCGGAGTGTGGAACTTGAGGTGCAGAATATCCCGGGCTGGCGCCATGTAGTCGGTGCCTCCGGCTGTCATCGGGTTTGATCCGACTGCGTAGTAGATCGCTTTCGAGTTTGGATCCACATGAGGCGTGCAAGAACCATGCGGCATGAGGTGCAACTCGCTGATCTCTGATCGATCGTTGCGAACCGCCATGATGAATGCCTCGCCCTCGAATAGCGCCATGGCCATCGCGTTGAATAGGAGATCTTGCCCGCTCTGGTAGCTGTTGGGCTTCTTGAGCACGCGGTAGGCTGCATGGTTGCGCAGTACCGTGACAACGCCATCGGAGTTCTTACTGCGTGGTTCAGCTGGGCATTGAGAGAGCGAGCGACTGATCAGCATGACACTGGCGTACACCGCCGGAACCTGGCGAGCGTTGAGACTGTTGACGCTTAGGTTGCGTTGCCAGCCATCGCCGAGTGGATCGATCATGTAAGAGCCGCCGAGTTCGCCGACTCCCATGAATGGACCTCTGTGCGAACCTTCGCTAGATGCGAATGACTTCTCGTGTTCTGGTTGTGGTTTTGATCTGAATCTATCGAATAACCCCATGATTGGGCCTCCTTTTTAAAGTACAGGCCCACTATCTCGCGTCGAGTCAATGATAGGTATTTGAGGAGCTTTCGTTTAAGTGATTAGCGAAAGATTAAAAATGAAAGGTTATGCTCAGAACTAAATCATTGTGCTTAATTCATATTTGAGCAGTAGCCTGATTCGTAATAGAAGATAGGACCAATTTTATCCTGGCTTGAATAAGTCGAGGTCATAGAAAAAACATTTTCATCTAGGCTGAAATTAGAAAGTATTGGAAAGCCTTTGGCATACACCCAGCCAGGTTTGTTGGAAATCACGCCGTAAATCAGACTGCTTCCATCATCCATATTTGTGACCGTAACTTCTGTACTACGAACTTTCACGATGTAGTTGTAAGACTTGAGTATTCCTGCGTTCATATCATCCACGTATACACCGGCTTTTCCTTTGCAGAGGTAGTTGCCATTCATTTCACCTTCCGCTAGTGCTGGCGCTGCTGCTGCCAATGCAGCGGTTAATGCGATTAATTTTTTCATAACACTCACCTTTGATTCGTTTCAAATATTACCTTTGAGGCAACGGAAGAAAGCTTTATCTCTAAAGTCGTAGGCAGCTAGATATTTGTTGTTGGCGCCAGACGCAACTGGTACGTCGTATGCAGACTCAACTAAGCTATAAACTTTAAAGCCAACTGCGTTATCCAATTCACCTATATCGATAGCCATTTGCTGCAGTTCCCATGGTGGAGCGTTGTCTTGACGCTTTCTCATCATCTGCTCCGCTGTTTCACCAACCAAGGTGCAGATTTGGAGTCGTGTTCTAGTGTCTTCGGCCAAGGACGGCGCCGAAGCAAGGACAGCGGATAATACAATCGCCTTTTTCATTTTCTGTACTCCAACTAAGTACTGTCAGCTCGTTCAGCTTTGTAGACGTCTTCGCCTTTGTAGTCTTCATCAGCCCATGCAGAGTATGACGCTACAAAAAACGCGGTGAGTGCAATCACCTTTTTAATGTTAACCACCCAAAAATCCGTCAGACTGTTCACAGAACAACCCTTTAATATTGGTAAGTGTAGCTTAGGAGACAGGTTAGGCCACTTTAGCCTTTGGTATCTTCTGAGAGTAATTCATCCTTAATTTCATCAAGGTGCCGGTCAACCGATCGGGCTTGTTGTTGGAACGTCGAATATGACGCCCTATTTCTAATCAAACAGCTCGAGAGCGGGCATAAAAAAGCCCACTCATGTCATGTGGGCTCTTGGGGATGGGTGTCGCGTCACCCGTCACACTTCAAGCATACCGTATACAGCTGGCGCTCCTAAATTGCGTTTCTCATCCCGGAGGTGAACGGCAGAGAGCAACCCCATGAAGCCGTCGATCTTTGAATTGCCGACTCCGCCAGATGTGGCGTCTGCTTTATCGAACCTGTTGCCGTTGAGACGAATGTTCTGCGCGTTGTAGTTAAGCAACGGCTGGTTGTAGTGGCGAAACTTACCCGCATGGATCTGTCCCTCCACGAAGTAATAGCTCGCGGCCAACTTCCAACTCTGAGGAACACTCACATAGCGCGGGAGATCTTGTTGAGCATACCGATTCCCGAAGTCAGCCAGGCCGGCAGAGTCTCCACCGATCACCATGGAATTATGCTCTTGGTAGGCTGCACTCAACTCAGCAAACACGGCATCGAGGATCTGATCAGCGTTATCCTTCAAGTGGAGCTCGCCAGCTTTGACCGCTTGATCGTAGATTGCTTTGAGCTTCGGCACCGCTCGATCATACGCCTCACGGGTAAGGTATTGCTGAGAGTAGCAGTGCAATCGATCTTCAAACTCCCAGAGGTAGATCAGAGCGAATGGATCTCCCAAACCTGCACTGGGATCAAGCGCCGCGTATACCGATGGATTTGATCCGCGCTGGAGCGGTAGATCGATCGCACATTTAGGCCAATGATCCTGCAGCACGCTCTTTGATCCACCGGCTCTGTCGTCATACTCAATCCCGAGACGCTGGCTCAGCAAATACCCGAGCGAACTACCACCGTCGACATCGGAATGCTGGAGAGACTCTTCCAACTCGCGCTGCAATGCAGCCGCATCCATTGTGCCTTTGCCGTCAGGTTCAGTGATTAAACTCGGCATCCCAAAAAACCAAGCGCTTTGATCTTCTGGGTTTAGATCGGGGCGCTGAGTGGTTGGATACTCAAACAGAGCCGGCAGAAACCGATCGTTTGAGATCTCTGCGTCTCTTACCTTTCGAGCCTTATAGAGCCATTCGGTATAGAACGGCCCGGGTTCACCTGGTGGTGCTGTTGTGATTGATAGGATCTTGAAGTCTGGATTGTTTCGCCCACCTCGCACGATCTGATCGTAGGCTTCCGGGAATGATCGAACCTTGGCGCACTCGTGAACTTCGTCGACGAGCAGGATATTTGGCCTCAAACCTACGGTGCGACTCAGATCGGGTGGCAATATCTGAATCTTGATCCCGGATCCTTCAAAGCTGAGCGTGCGATCGATTACGTTGGTTTTAACTAAGGGTTTAAGGTTTGGATCTGCAATCGCGCCCAGGTGGATGTGATCGAAGATGATCTTGCCGGTTGGCACGTTCGGAGCCAAGATTACAATCAAACCTCGCGGGTGAGATCCCTCAAAGTGCCACTTGGCGGCGTGTCCCAGAGCGATCGCAGATAGTAGCAGCGACTTGCCCGATCCTTTCCCCATCTTGATCGCTACCTCATCGACACTGGGCAACCATAGGATTAGGCGCTCCTGCCAGGGTAAGATCACGTCCTTGAGTCTGGTATCACCGCCAGCAACCGGGCCTTGAGTAATTGGGAGCAACCCGCAGTAGTGGAGCAGCTCATCGCCTTCTGCCGATTCGGGAGGAGTCGCGATGATCTCCTCCGCCTTTGTCGCCTCGTACCATTTGGGATTGCTCGTATTCATATCAAACTGCCTTTGCCCATGGATTCGCTGGCGCTATGCCGGCTTTCTTCAATTCGATCTGTAGGCGCTTGCGATTCGCGCCACCGATGCCGAGCATCTGCGCGTATTTTGTTTGGGCAGAGCTGAGAGAGTTGATAGATGCGACAACTGGATTGGCTTTTACGCCCTGTACCGTGTCGATCAGAATGCTCTCATTCATCAGCTGTTGGAGTGCTCGATCGATCTGAATCTGCAGTGCGACAAAATTGTAGAGCGCAGATTCATCTGCCACATGCCAGAGTCCGATCTCATCAAGGTAAGCATGGATCGTTTTGTAAAGCTCGTTACCGTCCTTTGGGAGTCCTTTCGGGATCTTCAAGGGTGCTGGTTTTTTCGTTGAAGTAGCCATTTATTTATCCTCAAATTCGTTTGAATCGTCGCCAGGTTGCTCGAGGTTTTTGAGCCTCCTCAGCATTTGTTGCGAGACACTTGGAGCGTCACAGGGTTTGCCTTCTTGGCTGGGGTTGCTCAAAACAAGCTGCCCCGGAGGTGCAGCCCCATATAATTGAGACTGAGAGGCACCCGCCCCACCTTTGAGGGCCTGGTATCCCCAACCTCTGCGGTTCTCGACATCCTCTCGGAACCCTCTCTTTCGATTGCATGACCGGCAGCACGCAACCCAATGCTCCTCGAGCCAGAACGTCTCGCGCCAGTCACGACCATGGCCGAGTGAGTGATCGACGGTGTTGGCTGGCGCTGCGTGGCAGTAGTTGCACACATCGTTGCCAGGCTTGGAGAGGAACCTGAGTCGTGCCTTCTTCCATCTATTGGTTGAGTACAGTCTCAGCCTAGCCCTGGAGTCTGCGCTCATCTCTGCCTTGTTACCCATCAACCACCTCGATCGCGTCAATGTTCACGTTCTCACCATCAAGTGAGTAGTCGACGGCGAGGAGTGATCCCGGGCGCAGCCAGCTCAGTGTGCGTGCAGCATCACCTGTGATCTCTACCGTGCGCAGTCCGACTGTTCGATCGTAGAACCTGACGCGCATTGAGACGGATCCACCATCCGAGTAGAGGATAGGGCCATCAGCCACGTGAGCGTTGGCTCTGGGCGTCTCGTGCTTATCCATGGTGCTTGTCTCCTTCACTGTTGAACTCTGGCTTGAATCCTTCAGGACTTGGTGCGAAGGGGTTGGTGAGTTCGTAGTCAAAATGCTCGAGTTTTTTGAAGTATCGATTGTCGCGTAGCGAGATCACCGATCCATCTGGATACATGATCCCCACACAATCATCCGACTCGCCTGAAACAACCTCTGGGTTGTAGAGCTCATCCCATCCGACGATTGGCTCAACAAGAATCTCTTTTCCATGTCCAGCCCATCGGATCGCTCTCAGTCCTGCATGACATGGCTGGATGTTGAATCCCTCCAACTCTGGAGCGATTAACATCTCTGTCTTACCGTTCACCAAGTCGGCGAATAATTCACCCTTTAATCTGCGAACACAGACGATGTGATCCTGGTTCACGTAACCATTTTCTGTCTCTAAAAATCTGCTCATGACCTACCCCTTTTTAGGTGTCTTATTGCGTGTGTTTAGGTTCAATTTAGCCGCATCAAAATGTGCTGTTTTTTGCCTGTTTTGAGGCCAAAACAACAACTCGTTAAAAACAACTCGTTACCTAAGGAAAACCTTTAACGACGAGTTGTTTGTTTGTTTCCTCCTTCTTGGTATGTGGGGACTGATGTCTCCCACATCCCGAGAACTCGAATGGGTGGATTCTTTGCATTTCGTTAATACATCTCGTTAACGCTAACGAGTTGTACCAACTTGGCTAGAAGCCTTAGCACACAAGGCTTCCGCCACTTCATTAACATCAGCTGGTGGACACTTCGTTAAGATTAACGAGTTTGCTCTTGACGACTTGTGACCTTGCTCTCTTAGCTCTTTTGCCTCCTCTTTTGAGAGCGATTTTATGCATCCGTCAGATTCCAGCTTTTGGAAGGCATTTCGGACCTTGTTTTGGGCTATCTTAGGAGCCAATTCGGCCTCCACCGAAGCCTTAGTTACAGACGTTTCTTTGGCACACATTTCGGCAATTTTTCGCCAAACATTCTCAACTATTCCGTCCCATTCCTGTTCCTTGGCTAGCTCATCTTCAAACGCCTTTTCAGCCTCAATAGCAGCGCGTGTATCACGGTCAACTAGAGTCGCCTTTGAGTAACCTCGGTAAGCATTTACCTCAGTACCTAACCGGGTGATCGTTGTGACTGTCTTTTCAACAAACTCAAACTGCAGCCCTTCAATGTGGCTATTGAATCGGTGCTTAGTTGAGCCCACCTCGAGCCAGGTCTTGTCGCTCTCATCCTTAGCGAGCAACAGAAGCTGGTTAATATCACCCTCAATCGCGCCAGCACCACGAGCGCTCATATCGCCTATGCGCCCATTCTTCAGCGCCTTTGCAATGTGGGTGATAATAGAAACGGGGATGCCCTCAAAGCCGACTTTGAGCAGTGCGATCAATCTGCCAACTTCAGCATTGTCGTTCTCGTTGTCGAGATCGAAGTTGGCGTTGAAGGTATCGAACACCACCCATGGCGGAGCGTAATAAACGCCTGTTCCGGCGAGCGACTCGTTAGGACAAACGAGCGTTCGGTAGTACTCCGCAACCATAACCATCTTCTGAGGGTCGGAGCGGTGCGCCTGTACCAGTTTGATACGCTCGCTGACATCGGCATCGGTGAAGCCGTCAAACTCCCCAGCGAGGCGCATAGCCTTCAGGATACGCTTCGCCTGCTTCACGTCCTCAGTGATCCAGATAATGTTGCGCCGAATAAGTGGGCGGAGTGGGTCAGACTTTTTGCATAGATGGGCAACCTTCGCCGCTAATGGTAGAAGTGCGCTCGTTTTACCTGCACCCGCTGAGCCGGCAATGACACTGATACCATCTGCCGTGATAGCGCCATCAAGCACGTAATCGTCAGCCTCTTCATCGCCGTCAAGGTTGTAGTCGATAAATTGCGCCGCATGGTGACGCTCTTTGATGACGGCAATGCGCTCCTCTGGCGCCATGTCGGCGAAGTCTCTCTTGATGGTGACGGACTCGCCATCCTCAGTAACAACCTCTACCTCGATCGCTTCAAAGCCGGCAAACGTCTCCGCCTCCTGCTGTGCCTCCATGAACTCGCGCTGCTCGCGTTTCACCCCTTCAGGATCGATTATCATGAGCGCCTCAGAGAGCGCCCTAGTGCGATCGTTTCCGTACTCGTGAAAGGCTATAAGATCAAACGCATCACCAAACCTGCAGGCACCAGAGGCCGCCTCTCGGCCAATATCGTCGCACGTATGGAAGCTATACCAGCGCTGCCCATCGTCATCGATGTAGAAGCCGAAATTATTCTCTGGATCTGAGGTGTTGGGTGACTGATAAACTCTCCCTCTTGAGCGATACCCGTATTTTCCGAGCAGCGACTCAATTGAGTAATGCGCGTTGATCTTATCGATACCCGTGCTGCCGCTCTGGTGATTACGTACCTCTTTGATCACCTTGCTGGCTCTGCTGGTGTTCCCTGACTGGATCTTGTCGGCGAGCGCTATCAGTCCGTGCGAGCGAGCGTATTGATCAAGCTTGTCGAACAGTGCCTTGATCTGGATGCTGTTAAGCTCGGGGATAGATTCAGCATCAAAGTCGGCTTTGATCTTCGCTCCATTGAACCAGGCGTATTCAAGCGACTCACTGTGCTTGCCATAAAATACGGCCTGCTGTCCGACACCTAGCACTTCGATTCGAGAGCCGACACCATCCTCATCCACATAAGATGGCGAGATCTCTTTGCTCGATGCCTGCTCAAGCAGTACCGGTATCGCGAACTTTGGCGCTCTGCCAACTCTGAAGTTGGGCCTGAACCCCACCAGGGTGCAGATGTATTCGTAAAGCTCGGCAGAGGTTTTGCGATCGTAGACATCCACATCAAGCATGTGCAGAAACTTACCGTTGAGCTCTGATCCGAGCACGACACCGACACCGGTGGCATCATTGAAGCTCCCGTTCGGCTTATCGTCGACGGTAGTGTTCTGCCAGGCTGCGCCGACTGGTCGCTTGCCTTTAACGGGTACGACTGCGAGTCCTGCCTCATTCAGTGCAATTGCTGTCTCGATTACAGTCATATATTCACCTTCTCCTGAGCCGAGAGCTCAGCCTCGAGCCATGCCATGAGATAACTCTCCGGCTGGCCCTGTAGTAATTGGTTGTAACGGTTGCGGACTGCATCGACTCGACGGTTCAGCTCATCGTCTGTGTAAGCGTTGAAGCCATTCGACTGGCGCTGTTGATCGTCCTCAGAGACGGCTTGGCGTATCGCTTTGCGGCGCGGTAGATGATCAACAAGCATCAACTCAACCGTCCTCACGAGCGTTGGGTGGGTGTTGTATTTGCGTCCGCACGGCGCGTACCGGCGATCTGTTACCAGAGAGAACTGATGGCCATATTCAGGCTCTTGACTCAACCACTCTTTGATCGATAACTCGCCGACTCGCTCTAGGAAGTAACCATCAGAGATCACGCTGGCGAGAGTTCGCTTATCGATCTGATCGCTGCCGAATATCTGCACCAACTCCTCAAACACTAGATTTGAGTCTGTCGGAGATATCGCGAGCGCGAGTTCACGCGCATCGATGTCCGTCTCTCTCATCAGGAGCAGTCCGATAAATCGATGATTCAGCATTATGCGATCACCGGGCGTTCGTCAGAGTCAGAGTCGGATCCACCTTTGCCAGATTCGTGTTGCAGCATGAAGTATTCGGAGAGTTCCTCAATTCGGTAGAACTTCTGACTGCCGATCATTGCCCCTTTGATACCCCAACGTTTGCGAGCTCTATGCCCACGAGTGCCCGATAGAAGATCAACCTCGCTCTCGTGAACCCATCCCAGCTCGAGCATGAGATCGCGAGTCTCTTTAGGCAGAGCGCAGCGAGTGATCTCGATCTGGTTCGTCGCTGGCTTGATGTTTTTGGCGTCGATAGTGTTGCTAGTCATTTTTCATCCTCCAAGAAGCTATGGAGAAAGAATGGACTCAGGCAAAAGGCACCTCACGCGGGGTGCCGGACTGAATAGAACTGTTTGAATTTAGCTTTTTAAGCGTCAATAATTATGACTGAAAAGAGAGGTGATCCATGGATATTGATGTCATCAGAGTCGACGCGCAGATGTATGCCGAGCATATCCAGAGTAATCTCGGCGGACTGCGCCGAGGGGATTTTGAAGATGCGAGAGCGGGCCCTTGCGGAGAGTGTGAGTTCAGACAAGCGTGTGTTGCAGACTCAGAGAGCGAGAGTCGGGGTTGTTATGATTACTAGGTTTATTTGGAGCCTTAAAAATACGCTGTATTGGCTCATACTCAAACTGACAGGTTAGGAAATTGGTTGCGACCCAATCGTACAGTCAGCAGATTGCCCAAAGCGGACAGGAGGTAAGGTTTGCGTTATGCAAACTGTTATTGTGGAGGTCTAGACACTAAAATATAAGGCGTTCT
>Ga0102948_1000766_pt1 | contig 12713 bp, 7 predicted proteins | sample SalPonA_A_H2O_MG_FD_78211 | JGI IMG/M metagenome (GOLD analysis project Ga0102948, IMG submission 78211) | Water microbial communities from South San Francisco under conditions of wetland restoration - Salt Pond MetaG R2A_A_H2O_MG | ecosystem: Environmental > Aquatic > Non-marine Saline and... | reverse complement strand
TGTGCAGCGAACATGCCGAATAGCATCGCAAAAAAGAATGTAAATTTTCTCATGTGCATTATTATGAATGAATTGGTTACAAAAATAAGAGAATCAAATTATTAAAATGTTATTCGAAGTCTAAGGTTAGTTGAAACCTACTGATCGTACCTGCACCCTTGTCTGCCACGTACAGAATGCGATCGTAATAACACAAGGCGGAGAGCTCGGAGAACCCACCGATCGTAGCACGGGTGTGTGTTTTAGCGGTTGAAGCAGGCGGGGGCGGAACGCCTTCCAAACCGTTAGAGGTGAATTGGTAGACAGAATCTACTGCACCGTCTGCAACAAAAACAAAAGCGTTTCCATCCCCAGCAAAAGCAATATCTACTGGATCTTGGAACCTATTCGCCGTTTGTAAATACCGATCAGCGATGGGATCCGTCGTAGAATAGAATACCGGTTGGTATACCGCACCAAACGGACCTTCTTCGAATTGAATATGTTGTACTTGAATACTTTGATCGGGATGCTGGTTCACCACCCAAAAATCTTGGGACGGTTGTGCCGCAATCTGAGGTGGCTGCGTAAAGGAAGCCATAGCCACAGGCGCTTTAAAATAGTCGTTATATATCGCGCCAGCCGCAGTCACAGGAACAGAGGTGATGAATTCATCGGTATTTGAGAACACAACCACGGCATTATCCGGACCGAAACCCGCATTATTTGGATTCGTTCCTGTTCTTGAGACATAATATCGGTTGTTGGTCTCTGGGCTCACCCCTCCCTGCACGGCAATATCCGTAAAGCGAACATTAGCATCTGAGGAAGAGAAGCTGTTCTTAAAATAGAACGGATGTACTGCCAATTTTTCTACCTGCGCATTTGCGAAATCTAAAGTGCCGTTTTGCTCGAATCGAACACGGTATAGCGTTGTTAGCTCATAATCCACACCATTGACGGTCGTGTCCGAGGTACCAATAGCTAACAATTGGAATCTGCGATCTTGCACTACTTTGACCACACCTGGTATTTGAACTCGACCCTGCGGTTGAAGCGCAACATCGTAGCGCGCTATTTCAGAGGTTACACTGTCCACGACATACAAGAACTCATCGTAGCCCATCGTGATGTCGATAGGTGCTGCCACGTCATAGAGCTTCGGCTCGAGTGGCACGTAGGCGATCTCTCGAACCTCGTAGTTAGGAATATCAATAAACCCAAGATCCGTTTTCTTTCCCCAATAATTCTCACATCCACTCGATAGCAATCCGAGCATGGGGAGGACAATTATCCAATACTTGTTTCTCATTTGGACCAATTTAACGGGGTTACACGAATACCTAAGACCCACTGGTAGCTGCGTGCGGGCGTTGGCAATGCACTCACTCCTACATGCATCGGCCATCCTCCGACGTTGGTACGTGTGGAGAATCCAAAGCTCGGTGCAGCCCAGCGGGAGACAAAGCGATAGCCGAGCTGAGCTTCAAACAAATCCATATAGACATATTCTGCAGCAAGGCTGTAATTTTCATTGTTATCAGAAGGGTGGTTGAGCTGGAATGAGCTGTACACCTTGTGGCGATTTTCTTCGAACGCTAGAAAGCGCATTCCCATAGAAAAGACTTGCGGTGGCGCCGCTACGGAGCTCGCAACTGTGTCGGTATTCACCGTTGTAGGTAAGGTTCCTATCTGTGTGATCGGTGATGACGGGCCGAAATTCAGAATTGCGGCAGCGAAAGTCAGCTCACGATAATCCAATTCGTAATGAAAGCCTAAATCAAGTGCTACGCTGTGGGCTCTAAAAGCGCCAAGCTGCTCTTGACCATATTTGAGCTGAACACCTGCATTGAAATAATCAGAGAAGCGTTGTGACACACCCAAGCCTACAGTGGTCAAAGCTCCATTCACTATCCGCCCGGTACCTTGAGGCTGCCAGACGGTGCGCTCTATAATGCCCCCTGTGTAGAGAGAATTTATAGATAGTCCAATCACTTGGTTCGCATTGCGCGCTTTTGAAACACTCAGAAATTCGTGATTGATGCTAGCACCAATCTGCCGTGATCCGGAGAAAAAGCCTTGCTGCTCACCAGCCGTTAATAGCGCTGGATTCACCGCGAGTCCATAGGCTTTGGTGTTCGATAGACTGGTCCCACCAAGTCCTGCACTCCACGGATCGATTGGACTCTTTAAAAACGTAAAGGCGCTCAAGCCGGCACGTTCCTCGCCATAATTGGGCAACAATTGTCCCTGAGCGGTAAAGGTCAAGGCGATACTGAGTACTAATAGAATTCTACGCATTACCATGACATTTGAATACCGATGAATACTTGAATAGGAGCACTATAACGGGCCGGGTTTCTAGGATCGACACCACTCTCTTGCGGACCGTTAAATTCCGGCCTTGGGTCCCGCCAAGTGAGCGGCACATTATCGCCATACTCATACGCACGCCCGGTGATCGGATTAATGATTTGCGAGTTTCTGCGGTTCGTGATGTTGGTAGCCTCAGCACTCAACGCTAACCCTCTTCCCCCGGGTAATTGGACAATTTGGTAACTGACTTTAGCGTCAACATTGAACCAATAGAGGCCGCGTCCTTCCAAAAAGCGCGTGTTGTCCACTTCGTATTGTGGACGACCAAGATCATTGTAACCTATCAAATTTTGCGGCGTGTATCGATAACCGCTGGTATACCGAGCACTCAGGGTTCCACGCCACTTACTGCTATCGTTCGCATACGTGATCCCTGCATTAAATTTCCACGGTCTATCCCAAGCTAAGAACTGCTCTTTGGATAGCGGCACCTCTCCGGTTTGTGCGATTTGCAAAGCACTTTCACGAGCAGAGTTACTCTTTCCTCGCGCCTGCTGGTACGAACCATTGACGAACGTTTGCCAAGAATCAGACAGGCGTGCGTTGAATTGGGTTTCAATCCCAAGCACCTTCGCATAATCCTGGTTGATGTACATCGTTTTGGTCACTGGACGACCAGTTGCATCAGTGGTGATCACGCGACGCGCTACGATGTAGTCAAAGCGATTGTTGTTAAAGGCGTTCAGCGTCCACCCCAAACGTGTTCCCAAGAGCGTTTTGTAGCCAATTTCGTACGAAATATTCACCTCTGGATTCAAATTCGGATTCCCCAAATTCGACAAAAATGAACGGTCTTGGTACTCAGGATCCAGCCCCGCGTATAAGAAGCGTGGATGCGGGGTACGCATACTGTGGCCGTAGTTGAAATACAAGACATTATTTTCAGTAACCGGGAAACTGACGTTCAAGCGCGGCAACATGCGCAACTTCCAACGCAATCCTGCTACCCCAACGGTGGAATTCATGTACTCTTGTCGGACTTGGTCCAGTACAGGAGAAGTCGGATCGTTCACCGCGTTATCAGCAAAAGCACCCGGCGCCCAGTAGTTCAGACGCATACCTATGGTGGCTTTAATCCCTTGGTACTCGATGCGATCTTGGATAAAGAATCCCCCCTTCTGAGGGTCTACCTTCCAGATGTCATTGCTACTACCGATAGAGATGGAAGGTGTCGAAACACTATCGTTTAGAACGATTGGGGCACCCACCCAAGGACGGAATACATCCACCCACTGGTATTCCGTAAATGCATGTTCCCAACCCGCAGAGGCGCGATGCACCTTGTTCGGCGAATAGGTGTACTTTCCCTTCAATGTATATTCTTCCGCATAATGGTCGTGCCAGATCGGAGTGATCCCGCCGTTGTTGACCAAACCATTACCCGGTATCAGATAATAGGTACCCGAGGGATCATCTGGGTTGAAGATGTTCATCGTACCTGTGAAAATGTAATCTTCGTCATAAATCTGATCTACAGTGGAAGAGCGGAACGGGCGACCATTAGCATCAGCGCGAAGGTTGGTAAAGAGTCGTCCACTAGAGAGGCTCAGCCCCGATTTTGCACTGAGTCGTTTTTGCCATTGCAACACCGTTAAATTACTGTGGTGCGTGTAGGTCGTGGCATTGTCCAGATTGTTCGAGCGATTGTATTGGAAGCCCGGAGCCAGCAAGGCATCAAACCCTACAATCTGTAACGTGCGGGAATTTTGGTTGACTTTAAGACTGTGGGAATTGGTCAAAGAAATCTTTCCTGCAGCTTTCGATCTCCAAACCAATTTTGACGTGTGCGTATAGTCATTGCTTTGGCGCGGTGCCCAAAGCGCAGGGTTGTCCGGAAACAAGCTGCTTTTAAGCTGGGATGCCGTCGCCCCGAAATAATGGTCGGTCAGATCCATATTTGCGCTGGTAAACAAGGTCAATTTCTTGCCCGTACCAGCAATAGGTGTGCTCAATGTCACCTCAGCGCGGTCGGTATTGAAGCTTGCTGGGGTGAATTGGTCAGAGCTGTATCGAGCGCTCCATTGAAGCTTCTTACCCCCCTCTTTAATGGTGGTATTTACTACACCGGATGAACCACCGCCGTATTCTGCGCTTGCGCCACCGGTCATCAAATCTATAGAAGAAAGCGAAGAAGAGCTCACACTCACTCCACCTCCCGTCCCTGCGAGGGGATCTTGGGCGGAAATACCATCTACGAGATATTCCGTCTCATAGACACGAGCGCCGCGAATTTGAATTCCGTCGGTCGTCTTCTGCACACCAGCCTGCTGTGCCACAATATCTTCCACCCCTTTTGCCACCAAGGAGCCAATTTCTTCTGCCGAAAAACTGATGGCGGAAGAAGCCTTTTCTAAATCCACTTGATTTTTGCGACCTACTACAGTCACCGTATTGAGCATTTCATTTTGCTCAGTCATCTCCACCCTCAGCGCCTTGTTTTGGCCGGCTTTGATGCGCACACCGTTGACCAAAGTAGGTTGGTAACCGATGAATTGGACCTTTACACTGTAGGTACCCGGCTTGATATCATCAATACTAAAGGCGCCAGAAAAGTCACTCAGACCTTGGTAATAGGTCCCCACTACTGTGATCGAAGCATTCGGCAAGGTTTCTTTGGTCCCCTTATCGATCACTACACCCGAGAGCACGCCTTTACTTTGAGCGAATACGCTGCCAGAAAAAAGCAGCAGGATAACAGGGAGAACTCTAAAATTCTTCATGTAAAACGTGTTCTAAGAGGTCCCCTCCATTTGCTTGGGTTGGACGTGAAAATTGATGGAGTGGTATGGAGAAAAAGACCTCGTAAACTTCGCCATTGCGAGCGCGAATGGTTCCAACTGTGTTATCACCGGCCCAGCCTGCAATTTTCGTCAGCTGAGCGGTGTAATAAGCATTGGCATCTGCTGCAGGCACAACGGGAGTAACTCCCAAAACAATATTCTTTGGACGAATCACAGGTGCACCCCCGACAGTATCCACTGGAACCATAGCACTATCATTGGTCAATCGCGCCTGACCACTTGCGACAACGGAACCACTTACCGGGTAGACGTCATTAATGGCCACCATATCCATAGAACCCGTGAGCTGGGCACTGGTAAAAATCTTACCTCCATTTTGTACAAACGCTTGGACCGAAGGCGCCAATATGTTCAAGAGGTAGTCGGTTCCCCCATTATTTGGAAACTGAGTAGCGTCGGTAAACAATACAATGCGCTGGTATTGCTCAAACAACAAACGCATGGTAGGATTCCAATAGGAAGGAATTCCCACACCCGTTATCGCGTCCATCTGCACAAAATCATAGGCATCACCTACGGTATCCAACCATGATTTGTACTGGGCACCGATATAAGCAGGTTGCGAGTTAAGGACGAGCATCGGCGCTGCCTTACTCTCCCAAAAAAATGCTGAGGAAGTATCCACTTTTGAATACGAACCCGCCCAATCTTTTACGCGGAGATAAATCACATTGAGAGAGTCAGCTACAGCACCAGACATGGCGCTATCGACTAAAAATCCATTTTGAAAGAGTGCTGCCTTATCTCCAGAGGGACGTAGGGCGAAACTCAACAATCCTTGTGTTAAATCAATTCCTGTCCACTGGCCGTTATTCAAACGAACCTCTGCCTCCACTAGCGTTTCATCGCCATCAATATCCGTAGCGTCCCATCGCAAGGTTAGTACGATTTTGGCGCTATCAGGCTCCAATCCATCGGCATCAATCTGTGCCGCTGGCGGTGCATTCTTCAAAGGAACCCACAATGAAGCTGGGGTCGGATCTTCAGCACCGAGGTGATCCACCGCAGTCACTTGAATACGCACATCTGCGCTATCGAGTCCTGCATCAATCACGAAGGTAAAAACACTATCGGTAGCCGTAGTGATTACCGGAGACCCATTGTTAACTTGGACTTCGTAGTGGGCAATGAACCCATCGGCATCCGAACCAAACCAGTGCAAATGCACATTGGCATTCAACCGGAGTTCACCGGTTCGCTGTATGCTATCGATGGCGATTACAGTTTCTGGAGGGAGATTATCTACAGGCGCATTGTTGCGCTCACAAGAAAATACCCCCAGCAGAAGTACGACTAAAAGTCCCCAGTTCTTCATTCGGTCAGGTTAGAATTATTGAATAACAAGAACGACGGTACCGGCGCCTTCGCTTCCGCTAAAGCGCGCAACGTATGTACCTTTTTGCCAATTACTCACATCTACTCGAGCAGTACCTGTGGTAGTCAACTTCGCGAGCTCTTGTCCCAAAATAGTGCTGATCGACCATGTACCTGCGCTCGTGCTCTCGAGCACAATAAGGTCTGTTGCTGGATTCGGGTAGACTTTTACATTCCCTGCTGCCCATTCATCAACACCAATCGGCGAAGTCGCTACAGAAATACTGTCCAAAGTCACTGATGCACCGATAAAGTCATTGTTGTTTCTTGGCAACAAGCGGAAATTACTGAAGCCGTAGAAAAGAATTCCTTCGACTGCATCGAAGGTCATACTGTTATCTACAACGATAGGCGTAACATTCATTTCACCATCGAGATTCGCGTAAGCGGTATCTGTCACAAGTTGCACGTTCAACGAACTATACGCTGTACTCGCTTGACGTCCTGCAAGGATGCGGGCACTTTTTGAGATTGGCGCTGTAGCAGAAGTCGATACCGCATAATCACCAAAACCTAGATTCGTTTGAGAAATCGCCAATGTACCCCCTTGCGGATCTTCATAGCGTACCAACATACTTTCGTAAGGCTCCCATCCAAAATTTGCGTAGCTCGCTGAATCGGAAGGATCAATAATGATCGGCGTAATACTCGCCTTGTTTCCTGTCTTAGAAGAAGCGCTCACGTTGAGTCGAGTCATTCCGAAGTACTCTTCTACGGTTCCTGTTACCGTTACCTCTTCATCACGGTAGTAGCTATTTAAACCAAGACCTACACACCAGATTCCTCCCCATGCTGAAGCATTTTCGTCTTGCAAGTAGAGGTAGCCTAGGTCACCAATTTTCGTTGACGCAGTAACAATACCCGTCACCGTCACCTCTTGGCCAGCGAGCGTTGAGGCACCGTTGGCATTAAACGTGAATTGAATATCTGCAATGTTCAAACCGTTATCGCGAACCGTGTAAAAATCTACATTCGGTACCGCCTGAGTGATTGGCGTACTTGGATAGTAGCTCACATTACCGTCGTTATCTGATGCATACACATAGTAACGAACGAGTGTACCGTCGGCTTGCTTTGGAATCTCAAACAAATACTCATCGGTGGTACCTGCCACTAAATTCATAGGAGCGACCGTGAAATTGGCCACACTTTGTGTGTCGATAGCACTCCAAACGATCGCTACAGAATCTACAGAACCGTCAAAATCGGTAATGCTGCACGTGAGCTCTGCGTCTTGATTTGAAGTTGGAACCGCTGGATCGCGCTCAAAATTTGCAATGTAAGGTGGCGCATAACCGATATCAAAGTGCGATGCATCGAACGCATTTATTTCATATCCACGGCCGTTGTCCCCGGTACAACCATTGGCATCATGGCGCACAACCCCAGAGATGGAATTGTAAAAAGTGCCTGGTACGGGTGGAACAAACGAACCTTGAGACTGCGGAGAATTGGTATTCACGGTACTCCAAGAACTCATCTTCTGTGCTAGGAAACGGTCACTTAAGTTGATGCTATTTCCGTTTGCATCAGCGACATTCACACTCACACGATTTCCGCTAAAAAACACCACAGAGGTCACAGTAACATCCGTTACCGTAACAAATGAACCCTCGTATTGCTCACCAGTAGTAAGATTGTTCACAAACTGAGCGTCATTCAAATCGCCCACGGTAATGGTATCACTAACGATAGGATCAGAAGTGAGTGAAACAATGCTGAAAGAATTCGCATCGGCCAAAGACAACTGATTCGAACCGTTGTACTCTCCAACCACCCCTTTTACCTCCACGATATCACCAGGAAGCGCTTGAGTAAATGTAGCTGGAACTTGCAACGAACCTGTGCTGCTCGTGTACACCCCCATCACTTCGATACCTGCAAAAGGCGTACTCTGACCGCCAACAGCTGTATCCTGAATGAAGATAAATGGACGAGCCCCACCTGTGACAGAACCAGAGGCAACCTCGCTCACATTCCCTGGAGTCACGACAACCCCACGAGTAATGATCGTTTGACCCAAATACGCTGAGGTGTCCTCACACGCAGCTAAATCTGTTGGACTGACATAGTTGATGTCTGAAATAGACACGTAATTCTGCGCAAATGCGGTCATACCAAACACCGCAAAAACGAAAGAGAGTAGCAATTTTCTCATTATTTAACTATTAAAAAGGTTCCTGTAAATGATGCTCCGCTGTCGAGATCTTCCACCTGGAAGAGATAGATCCCACGAGCGATAATTTGACTTTCACGAGAAAGCAAGTCCCAGGCATGTTCGCCGCCTGAGAAGGCGTTTTGATCTTGATTTTCTGCACCGAACGACTGGAACCAGCGAATGTCGCTGCCATTGTAATCGGCGTGATGTTCAAACGAGTCGATAAAATCACCACCTGCGGTAGTAATGGTCACTCGTGCGTTTTGAGGCAAATTGGAAAAAATGATTTTTCTACTTTCTTCTTGAAAGTTACTGTTGCCCTCCCATCCTGCGCTGAGGTAATAGGGATTCGGGTAAACGAAGGGTTCTACGGAGTCCAAGTTCGACGCTCCGGCACCTGGAAATGCACGAATGGTGTTCGAAAGTGCCGCACTCTCCAAGCTTTCCAAGCCGCTATTGATATCCCCTTTATCAAAGGCCGTTACGGCTACGGCAGTTTGCCAACCGTTGGGCAACGGGTCGAGCGTGTAGGCAAAGGTGTAGGTATTGGTATCACCATCAAATGTTACCGGCTGATCCAAAGCAATAGCATCAAAACCTGTATTGAAGCCATAGGCATTGCCTAGAGAATCAAAGGTCGCCACCAATTCCAAATCCTCCTTTAAATCCGGTGTCCCAAACACATCGAAGCCCGTAGCAGTGGCATAGATGTTATATCCTTCGAAATCGCGCTTTTTCGAAATGGGATCCACACTGTATTTACTATTGTCCGTCCAATACAACGTGCATTTTCCATCACCCGGCACAACTTTCAACACTGGTGCTTCAGGAGGCGACGGCAGGATAAATCGAGTAATTTCTCCATCGCCATCTTTGTCCTCACCCGGATCGAGCACGCCATTAAAATCGGCATCTTCACCATTATAAGTGCGCTGTGCCCAATTCGCTGCATCCACCAAAAACCGCTTCTGCGCAGCGGTGTTGGCCGTGTTTGGCAAACCGTCCTGGTATTTCTTTGCCACCACATAAGCGAACGAAACCTTGATCTGATCACCCGGCGCGAAATCGTTGAATGGTCCTACAGACAAAAGATCGGAGCGGTTTCCATTCGCATTGAGCTCCGCCTGCAAGTCCACATCCATAGTTCCCGTACAAGCCGGTCCGCTTGGATCACTCCAGCAGGGATGTTGGTTGAACCCATCGCTCATCTTTTGGTAACGCTGCTGATCAGTGGTCGGAAAGAAAAAGGTATTCTGACCCGAGTTATTGAACACCCAAGCATTATAGTTCACTTTTGTCGCCGGGTCTATTTTTGGATGCTTAAATCCGGTTTTGTCTTCGGCTCCGAGAAAGATTTGGCCGACATAGCTGTCGGTAAACCCAACATCACCTGTGCGATCGTAGCAGTAGGCCAGGTTCAAGCTGTCAATAAACCCATTGCCTCCTTGAGAATAAAACGTGGCACCACCGGCACCCGCTGGGGTAATGTTCACATTGCGAACCACCGTGTTGTTCCAAAGTCCAGCATAAAAATCGTTGTAGGTATTCGCACTTTGATTGGTGATCACTAGGTCCACAATCACCATGAAATCGGTAAAACTGTATTCCCAATTGTACACCGCTATCTCCACCTCCAAATCCATTGGATTCAAGTGATTATTGATCGGAATACTCGTCCCCGGAACTAGGATTTCAGAGTCATTAAACGTGGCCAAGAAATCTTGATGCGATACAGCATCGCTGCGATAATTTGGCGAAGAGCGAAGCGAGCTGCGCTCCAAGACAGGCACTCCTGAGCTCGCATTGAACTCAAAACCACCGCGACCCGGGGCATAACCCTGCGGCGCATCATATGCTGAAGTACTCACGCGGACCGCACCATTCACTTTACCACCCAGCCAGAGCCCACCTTCAAAAAGGTGCTCGATACCTGATCCAGCAGGGTACTCCATGGAAGGGTTACCCGTGCCATCCTTATATCCGCGAAACGCATTTCCGAACGTACCCACATTCGTTCCTGTCAAACGCACATTCGCGCGCGTCGTCTGAAATTCCTCGAAATTCTGAGCCTGAAGCAGCGTCGTTGAACACGCCAATAACCAAAGAAGAACATTTTTTACCATACCATCAATTTTGCAGGCTTCGCCCAACCGTTCTTGCGCCATACCGCAGTGTATATTCCCTTAGGTAAACCTTCTAAAACGGCAGAAACTCCATGCTGCTTGTCAAAAACTAAGCCACCCTGCATATTGTACACGCTCAACGACCAAGAGTGGTAATACGCCTCAAACGAAAAAGGTTGATACAACGGGTTTGGCAACTTTGGCAATTCCCATTCCTCGGTATCTAAGGCCTGTTGATCAATCTCAAAATCGGCCACAACCGGTAAATGATCACTGAGGTTGTACAAGGCACTCAGCACATTTGACGAAACGCTAAAATTGGTTCCGGAATTCACCGAACTATTGAAGTGAGATCCATCATTACCCAATGCCAAATACGAGCTTGGGACATAGACCATTCCGTCCTCACCATCGAGCACCTCTTCGGAACACAAAATCTGATCGAACCTATCATCCAATCCGCCGCCCGAAAAACAACTATTGGAGGTCGAGCTTCGTGTACTTTGGGTATGTATCGAAGCAAACGAACTATTGTTGTTCCAATTCCCACTACTACTTATCGGATCTTCAAATCTAAAGGTCGCACCACCTACTAAACTTTGGTATGCGCTTTCAGACGAACTGTACATGTTGAAATCACCCAACAAAAAGACATTTTCGTCTTGACATTCGTTGTCGACATAATCGATCACCGCATTTGCCATGAGATTACGAACACTCGAATTCGAGGTACCGCTTCCCGCTTTAAAGTGGGCACCGATCAACGTAAAGGTTACTGTATCGCTCTGCGCATTCAATAAGGGGTCTTTGTAGTATAAGCGAACGGCATCCACTACACGTACTAACGGTGTTCCACTTAAATCATGAGTGATGACATCTTGCTTCAAAACCCCGAAAAGATCATTGCGATACGCGATAACATTCGTGAGCGAAGAAAAACTGTTATTGGTATAGTTCGTAGTGGACCACAGACTTCCGCCCCCTGAGTTCAGCGCGTTGTTGAGCAAATATTGTGCGTTATTGGCACTGGCTCCAACCTCATTAAAAACTACAATATGAGGCTCGGCATACCGCAGTATGGTATCCAACCGGGCCTCCTTGGCGCTGGCACTATTCGTGTTCCCGTTACAATCGTTTGTAGAATTCCTGTAGTTCAACAGGTTATACGTCATCAATCGCGCAGTAAAAACTTGTCCGTTAATCGCCTGAAAAGCAAATAGTAATACTAGTGCAAGGAGTGTTTTTTTCATTACTGCAAAGATGCAAATGAATTCAAGAAATCCCCATTGTTTTCCATTTGAAATTAGAGTCAAAGAAAGTGAAGAACTACCTTTACCCGATGGAGGATTTAGATATCATATACGAGGACAGTAAACTCTTAGTCGTCAACAAACCTTCTGGCCTCATAACCGAGCGCAGTCCTTTTGAAAGTCAGACTGTTGAGTCTGCCGTTTACCACTACCTCAGCAGTACTCGAAAAAACCCATTTCTAGGTGTGATCCACAGACTTGACCGCGTTACGAGCGGCGTTCTCATGTTTGCTAAAAACAAAAGCACCCTGGTTGCCATGAATCGGATTTTCGAGCAGCGAAGTATTCAAAAAACCTACCTGGCAATCACTACAAACGCGCCAAAAGAACCATCGGGCATGCTGCAACATGAATTGGTCATAGATAGAAAGCAGAAAAAGGCCCTGATTCACCCTAAAAAACAGCCGGGAAGTAAAAGCGCTGTACTGAGCTATCGCGTCCTGTCCACCATAGAAGGTGCCACACTTATAGAGGTGCATCCAAAAACCGGGAGATTCCATCAAATACGTGCACAACTCGCACACATCGGCTGTCCTATTCTTGGGGACACGCACTATGGAAGCACTACAGCCTATGAAGACCGAAAAATAGG
>Ga0102948_1000765_pt1 | contig 12721 bp, 8 predicted proteins | sample SalPonA_A_H2O_MG_FD_78211 | JGI IMG/M metagenome (GOLD analysis project Ga0102948, IMG submission 78211) | Water microbial communities from South San Francisco under conditions of wetland restoration - Salt Pond MetaG R2A_A_H2O_MG | ecosystem: Environmental > Aquatic > Non-marine Saline and... | reverse complement strand
TAAAGGATGCGAAAGTCACCTTCGTATTTCACAGAATCAGAGGTCATATGATGCAACACATACATCACTAAAAATAACAACGACAATATCATCGCAAAAGTCATGAGCTTTTGATGCAAATCACGATTACCTTTAATTACAGACCTCACCGCAAGAATTAACACCAATGCTGTCACTGCATTGATTGTCGCATAAATAGGAGGTAAAAAGATTGGCAATTCCACATCTAGTTTAACGCTAAATAAAAGTGCTACAACAAGTGGAATAACAATTGAAGTGACTGTTATGATAAGTTTTGCCTTATTTTGATCGATCGATTTATTCATTTAATAATTTTTTGATGTCTTCTATTAAAATTGTAATCTGTTCCGTTTCTCCAAATTCATTGATGCCGTCTGCAAGATCAATTGCTCCCCTATAGTAAACAATTGGATTTCCAAATTGATCTCTTCTAGATCGGATATAACCTTGTTTGTCAACTAGAGCAAATAGTCCAGAGTGCTCAAAACCACCAGGAACATTTTGCATCTGCTGCGCGTAAATATTAAATCCAGCATTGGCTAATTCGTATACCTGATCAACAGAACCATTTAAAAGATGCCAATCCATATCCACGATTCCGTAGCGATCTGCATAAGCCCTGAGAACCTCAGGAGTATCATGCTCTGGGTCGATGGTAAAAGATGCGATTCCAAAATTGTCTTCATCTAAAAATTCATTTTGAACCTCAACGAGGTTTTTATTCATGATCGGACAAATTGTTGGACAAGAAGCAAAGAAAAACTCCACTACGTAAACTTTCCCTATAAAGTCTTGTTCACTGATGAGTAGCGAATCTTGATTGTAAAAAGCAAATTCAGGAATACGCTTCTTCTGCTCATTGATATTGATATAAGCTAAGGGAACACGTTTTTGCAAATCTTCTTTCTGAATATGAGTTCCAGAATTTAGTCTCTTGACAATTTCAGGAATAAAAATTACTGCAAATAAAACGACAACAGCAATGAGACCTAAGTATTTTAATAAGTTTTTCTTCATTATCGATTTGCGTTATTGCGTTTTAAAGCTAAGCGATATTCTGCTAGTAATATTTTAACATCATCGATCATTATGTTGGTAAGTGTTGCTACAGAAGTAGCATCATAGGAAGGATAGGGATGCTTATCATCGTCCTTTTGACGTCCTCTTTGCCTCAAATCCTTATCGATGATAAAAACGTGATTTGTAGCAGAGTTCGAATCAAGTGTTTCATAGGTTTCTAGAGAATTATAAATAGCTTCAATTTGAGAAGCTTCTAAAAAGACAAACTTCCAATTAGAAGTATCTCCAAGAGTTTCTAATTCTGAGACGATTTGATCAACTGCTTCACGAGCCGATTCAGTAACTAAGACTACGAATTGAAAATCCTTAAACTCGTAAAATCGTTTGTAAATTTTTTGATTGAGATTAAAGGCATTAGCCTTTTTGTACTGGAGATCAGAACCTAAGAAGCCGAGAATACTAATGTGATCTTTCAATTGAACCCCTTCATCATTTGAGGGTAACTCATTTACATGATCATCGAGAGTTGGAAGTACTCCAAAGTTATTAATACCAGAAGCAAAAAACAAATAAGCAACTAGCGGAAAAACAAAGAGAATAATAAGGATGCTCGTTTTTTTCATCAAGCAAAGATAAAAAAGAAGGCGATTAAAAAATCGCCTTCAATAAGTATTAACTTTTTTTTATTAAAAATCCCATTTGATAAAACCATCTTGATACACATCATAGATGTAATTACCTTCGATAAGGATTAATGCTGTTAAATATAGAATCAAGAAAACAGAAGTCCAAACAACAGCTTTCTTAAGACTCCCCTTCTCATCTCTCATATGCATGAAGTCCCAAGTAATATAATAGGCCTTTACAAGAGTAAGGATAATAAAGATCCAGTTTAACAACTTCATGTGCAAGAAGTTGGTATGTACTAAAAAGTCAGGTTTAAAAATCCCTAGGATTACTTCTATAGTTGTAACAATCGATAAGAAGATCAAAACTCCCCATATCTTTTGAACATTGTTTTTGAACTTAACAGTTCCTCTAAATATCGCTAAATTGTGTTCTTGTGCCATCTTAAAACGCTTTATCTTTTAATTAAACTAAGTAGAAGAATGTGAATACAAATACCCATACTAAATCTACAAAGTGCCAGTACAGTCCTACTTTTTCAACCATTTCATAATGACCTCTCTTTTCGTAAGTACCTAAAAGCACGTTGAAGAAGATAATTAAATTGATCATTACACCAGAAAATACGTGGAATCCGTGAAAACCTGTTATGAAGAAGAAAAAATCTGCAAATAAACGGTGACCGTATTCATTGTGAATTAGGTTAGCTCCTTCTACCACTCCAACAGCTTGATTTAGAATCTCAAGAGATTCCAATCGGTCTAAAACTGTTTTTTTACCTTCTGCATTGATCGTTTCTGTTCTTACTAAAATATTTTCATGTGATTGAACACCCGCTACAACCTCTTCTAATCTGTATGTAGTTCCTGCTGATTCACTTTCAAACCAAATTCCATTTTTAGCCTCATGCTGTACTCTATCGGTTTCGATAGTGGTAGCAAAATCCGCTAAAGCTACTTGATGTCCAGTCTCAGCATCTACAAATTGCAAAATACGTCCTCCTCTAGTTTCAACAGCTCCATACGAACCTTTGATAAAGGTTCCCCATTCCCAAGCTTGTGATCCAACAAAGATTCCACCTCCAATAATGGTAAGGAACATATAGATCGCAACTTTTGATTGTTTCATATGATGACCAGCATCCACAGCTAATACCATAGTTACTGAAGACATAATCAGTATAAAAGTCATAAAAGCAACATAGTACATTGGATAGTTACCGTGGAAGAAAGGAACGTGAGTAAATACTTCGTCGGCAATTGGCCATATGTCTAAGAATTTGAATCTAGAAAAACCGTAAGAAACTAGAAATCCAGAAAAGGTCAATGCATCTGATAAGATGAAAAACCACATCATCAATTTTCCATAGCTAGCTCCCATAGGTTGGTTTCCACCTCCCCAAACTTTTCCAGTAGTTGCATTTGTCACTGTAGTGTCCATATTGTAGAGTTAAATTTTCATTAAAATTTTCACAAAAATACATTTTTTTCGATAGGATTAGTGCGATGCTAGCGAAAAAAAGGATTTTTTTTTGTTTCTAAATAAAGCTATAATTTGAGTGTTAAAATCTCGTTTTTTAATTAAAAAAATGAAAAAATAATACCAAATAGATCCAAAGTAGGTCTAAAAAATGCCAAAATGTAGCTCCTAATTCTAAACCTAAAAGGTTTTGAGAATCGTATTTACCTTTAATTTGATTGAAAATAACAACACTTAAAGATATAAAACCTGCAATTAAATGCACAATATGCATTATTGCTATAATATAGATAAAGGAAACCGTAACATTGGATGTGGGTCCTGTGAAGTAATATCCCATGTCAATAAAAGTGTAAAACCCACTGATTTGAAGGCTTACAAACAAAACTCCAAGTAAAAATGTAGCAACTAAATACAAAGTAGCTTGTTGAGGCCTATCTTCTTTTACTGCCTTTTTAGCCATGATATAACTCAAACTACTTATTAGGAGCACAAGAGCACTGTAATAAAATTCTTTTGGCAATGAGAGATCACTCAGCCAATCTTCTCTTGAGGAACTCACTATATAGGCTGAAGTCCACCCTGCAAAACCCATTATTAAACTCACAATACCGAACCAAAGCATCAGTTTTTTGGATCTGGCAATCTTTTCTCTTTCAGTAAATTCTTCCATAATTAAAAATTAATTCCAACTCTAATAAAGTGATCGACAACGTATATAATTTGTAATGCAGTTATATAACTAACACTAATAAGCATCAATGTTCTAGCTGTTTTTGTCTCTTTGTCCATGTAGAGTTTCAAAGCAAAAAACAACATAAGCAATCCACAACTAAACAAAATGACTGCTGCAGGAATTGACAAGACCAATGCTCCTGTAATTCCAAAAACTGGAACGATTGAAACAATCATCATCCACAGCGTATACAAAATGATTTGAAGTGCCGTCGAATGATCTTTTTTTCCAGTTGGTAACAACTTAAATCCTCCCCTTTTATAATCTTCATCAAGCATCCAAGCTAAAGCCCAAAAATGCGGAAATTGCCAAAAGAATTGAATCATAAATAAGGTACCCGGTTCAATTCCAAAATCATTGGTCGCAGCAACCCAACCTAACATAAATGGTATTGCTCCCGGTATTGCTCCAACAAAGACCGAAAGAGGCGTTTTGGTTTTTAAAGGAGTGTAGGCTAGAGTATAAAGAAGAACTGAAAGACTTCCAAAAAAAGCCGTTTTGGGATTTAGGAAATACAAGAGAACAATCCCTGATAAAGTTAAAGAGACTGCAATTAAAAGCCCCATTTCAACCCTCATCCTTCCACTTGGAATCGGTCTATTTTTGGTACGATGCATCTTTGCGTCGAGGTTCCTTTCAATAATTTGATTAAAAGCATTAGATGCACCAACAAGAGCATAACCCCCAGTTATAAGTAAGGTCAGTTCAATGATATCAATCGTTGCCGCAGCAATAAAATATGCTGCAATAGATGAAAATACAACGCTTATAGCCAATCGAAACTTCGTGATTGCCTTAAACTCTTCAAAAAATGATATGGATTGATTTCCCAATGCTACGTCTTTAAAACTGTGCAAATATACTACCCAAACAACCGCTGTGCAATAAAAAAAGCCCAATCATTCGACTGGGCCTTTATATAAGTGTTTTGATTTATTGCAATTTAAAAGTAATTGGAATACTGAAAGGTACTTTTACTGGACGACCTCTTTGTTTTCCAGGAATCATATTTGGCAGCTTTTGAATAATTCTCAATGCTTCAGCCTCTAAACTCTTGTCTGGACCACGGTATCTAATATTGCCGATACTACCATCTTTCATAATGGTAAACTGAACAAATACACGTCCTTGAATTCCCATTTCTTGAGCCATCTCTGGGTAACGGAAGTTTTTACGGATGTGCTTTTGCATCATTTCGTTAAAACAAGCTCTAATAGCTGCAGCTCCATTTCCTTTTTCAGATTCACAACCTGGGAAAATTGGAACATCTTCAATTACTGCAAAAGGAACGGTTACGTCTTCTTCAAAATCTTCTACTTCAAGATCTTCGATTTCGACTATGTCTTCCTCTGATGACTCTGAAGATTCAATTACAGTTTCTTCAACTTCCACCTCATCTTCAACGACTTCGATCACTTCAGGAGCAGCTGGTGGTGGTGGTGGTGGTGGAGTTTTGATTTGTTCTGTCATTGGTACCTCTTCATCCAAAGTGTCATCAACATTCATTTCGAAATCGTATGTTTCAGTCTTGTCGTATTTTTTCCATTCTAAAGCTCTCCAAGACACAAGTGTTACAATTGCTAGTCCAATAGCAAAGTACAAACTGCTGTTTCTTCTAATGTCAGCTTTAGGATTTTTCTTTAGTTCCATAGATATTTGTTTAGTGTTGGCTAATTTAAAACATTATTTATAAAAAAAACAATTAATTTCTTCAATTTGGTCTGGAAAAATAATTCCACTTACTGTGGTAGATAATTATTGCAAAAAGAATGCCTAAAAAATTGGCAAATACATCTTCTAATTCTCCAGATCTACCCGAAACATAATTTTCTTGCAGGTATTCTATCAAAACACCTATTGTAAGGTGTATAACAATTGCTGAAAAGATCTTAATGTTTTTAGTTTGCTTATTCAGTGATGTCTTTTCTATAAATAATAAAAACAAAAACGATGCCACAAAATAAAATCCCAAATGAACTATCTTATCAAAATAGGGGATTTCAATAGAGGGACCGTTTAAATCCGGTAGTAAACTCAAGTATATCAACAGAAAGAGCCACAGAAAGTAACTACTGCTGTATAAAAGTGATTTAAGCACCGATAAGCTCTTTGTATTCTTCTGCACTTAAAAGATCATCAATCTGACCGATATCAGCAACTGTCATTTTAATCATCCATCCTTCTCCATAAGGATCAGAATTGACAAGTTCAGGAGTGTCTTCTAAATCTTCGTTAAATTCAGTAACTTCTCCACTAAGAGGAGAAAATAGATCAGAAACAGTTTTCACAGCTTCGACAGTTCCAAATACTTCTTCTTTTTCAACAGATTCATCTAAGCTGTCAACTTCAACATAAACGATGTCTCCTAATTCTCCTTGAGCAAAATCTGTAATTCCGATAATCGCAGTATCTCCTTCAATTTTAACCCACTCGTGGTCCTTTGTGTACTTTAATTCGCTTGGTATATTCATAGTTGTTTGAAATAGTTTTAATAAACAAATTTAATAGAATTAATCAAGTCGAAAGAGATTTCACAAAAAAAATTCTATCAATTTCCAAAATTGTACTTAAGTCTAAATCCTGTATCAATAGTCTGCTGTGGAAATGCTGTTGAAACTGCATAACGAGATGAATTGAAATCGTAAAAGAAGACCGCGTTTAAGTTCTTATTGACAGCGTAATCAGCCGATAATTTTGTCGATAGCAGGTATTGACCCGCATTGATTTGAGTATTGTCTAATTCGAGATTTCGAATCACTGTTAAATTGTCACGCAGACTAAAATCAGCTTTGATATTTAAATCACCTTTTAGTTGCGTACGAGAGCCTCCAAAATTGGTATTAAATCGAACATCTTTAATACGATATCCTATTCCAGCTGTAATTTCCTTTCCGTTCATTTCAGTGAGTAAGTTGTTGTCAAAACTCATGGATAATGCACGATCCATTTTTACCTCCAAGAGGACTCTCATTGCATTCTTGGTTTCAAAATCAACGCGAATCAATGGATTAAATTGATCCGTTAACACTAAGTTACCATAGAGTTTATCAGGTCTAAAATCTCCTGTACGAGGATCAATCAATGTATTGGTTTTCTCTAAATTGGTACGATAGGAGTTAATACTCATCGCAGCTCTATACCCATGTGAAATGGAGAAGCGATTAAATCGATCCTCAAACCATTTGAGGTTCATAAATCCTGTGTATTTCATGTTCCAATTCGGAAGTGGTATTCCCTTGAAGGGGTCTAATTCAATAGCAGCTGCATCTTTTCCTGTGTAAGCAGCTATAAAAGCAGGTAATAACACATCTTGAGCTGTTTTACCGTATCGCTCTGGGAATCCATCCTGATCGATAAACGCTGCTTCTTCAGGAGATAATCCTGATGCTAAACGATTGGCAACAGTAATTCGATTGCTTTTAAATTGATCAAAAGATTCAGAAGTCAGCTCATCACTTTGATTAAAGAAGGTTGAAATCATCATGACAGACCTATTGTAATTTCCAACCTCATTACCCAACATATTCACATATTGATAATCTCCATTTCCTAAATCCTCAACTCTAAAGTTCTCCTTGTAATTAGAAGAGTGCTGCATATCCATACTCAGATCTATAGTCAGATCTTTAATAGGTTGCGCATTGGCATCTATCTTAAATTTTTTGTTGGTATTCGACACATAAGCCTCATTAAAGTTCTCAAAGGTTGTCAAATACCCTTGTTTAGCGAGCTGAAAACGAACGTCGGATTGAGACCCAAAAACAAATCCAAGGCTGGGCTCACGAGTTCCAAAGGAACCAATTTGTCTAGTAAATCCAGGTAAAAACTTACCGTTGTTTTCACTGTAACTCACATTAACTCTCTTAATGGAAGTTATTAAGGATTTCCAAAGTGGGGTTTTATTTTGACTAGCTCCACCGTTTGCATTTGAACGACCTGGCAAGAAATTAACTGCGCTGGATTGCTTTTCTAAACCTAAATAACGATAGAACTTATTAAAGGTCATCGAAGCATTTAAATTGTGAGTGTTCGAATTTTGAACATTGTTGAGTTCACCTCCTGCCACTTCACGAACTGACTCATCTCCCCTCTTCCATTCAAAATTGGAGGTATAGGTGTATTGAGCATCAATAAAGTTCAAGAATGGGAATTTATCAAATGGCAATTTGTAATTCAGTTGAAATTGTTGATTGAAACGATCTGCTTTACCGTAGTTAAAGAAGTCATCCCAAATTGTCAAATCTTGATTGATTCCTGAATCTTTATCCTCATCTAAATTGAAGTAATTTCTAATGACATTTTTAGAATTAGCGTTTAAATTCAGTCGTATTGACTTGGTAAGCTCATGCTGAATTGCATACTGCCAATTAAACAAATAATTGCGTTGTTGCAAGAGCGGCATATCTAAGGCATCAACTCCAGGGGTTTGAACATCTCTAAATTGTTGCTCGTTAAAAGAACGATCAAAGGTAGCGTTAAAGGCTATAGATGAAGGAAGTAGGTTAAAGTTAACTTCTTTTAACCATTTCCAATAATCGCTTTTCAAAATAGAATCATTCTTAGCAAAAGGCTCTATAGCTAATGGTTTAAATTGATATCCATAGATCACTCCAGCCTTGATATTTTCATCGTTGAGGTGTTCTACCTCAAAATCTCTGTGTTGGGTTTGATTGTATGAATAATTAAGCGTAAGGTTTTCTGGATCAAAGAAGTGGTTTTTAACCTCTTCTTTTTCAGGATTCTTCTCTTTTCTAATCCCTATTAAATTGATACTATTTCTCTTCGTATAAGATTCTGATTGTTCTAGAATTTGATCAGCTTCTGATTGATTATTAGCTGCTGAAATTCGATCACTTAACTCTAAGTCTTCATACAAGGGATCATACTTAGGAGTTACCATCTCTTCTGCGATCGAATAATTAATAGGTAATTTTAATCCCCATTTGGAAGGGAGCATGGTCCCTAAGTTTAGATTAGTTACTACGTCATACGATTGCAAATCTTCTCTTGAACGCTCATTTGGCATTTGATCAATTCCACCAAATCCAGCAGTTGATTTAGAACCGTTAACAGATACTGACATCACATCGGCCATATTGAGATCCATAGAAGCAATTGCAGCCCACCCTCCTTCTCTATTCATTCCAGAGAGTCTGAGTTCGTTAAACCACAACTCACCACGCGCAATTTCATTGGAAGTATTTTTAACACCAACCATAATACCTCTTATATTCGCAAGCGAAGGATTACCACGAATCCCAACACGGGTAGAACCTTCTGGTCTTGGATCAAACTCCTGAACCTCTACAAGCTCATCGCCGATGAGATCGTAATAAGTCAGCTCGCTTAAATTTTGATTTTGAATTCCTTTGGATTTGAGCTTTGCTAATATATCTGTCGAAATTTCAATTTGATTTTCTGCTGGCCAAATTTCTTGAGCAGTTGAAGCGCCGAACTCTGTAAATTTCAAAGGAACCTCTACTTGATAGAAGTTTTCAGAATAATCCGTACCTATTCTCATGAATCCAACAAGAGGTTTATCAGCTGAGGCATAATCAGAATTTGCGATCTTTTCAGCGTGTATAAACATTTTAATTCGCTTGTATTGACGAACATCGTACTGAGTATTTTTAAAGACACCTCTAGAATCTTTTGGCTCTAAATTTTTAACAACCAAAGACAAGGATTGCTCATTTTGACGTATGATGGTATTGTTATTATTGAGTTGTTCACGTACTACTCCAGGAGGCAACACATAAGGAATGGGTTGTCTAGTGTTGTTTTCTTCAATATTGACAGTACTGACGTCTATTTGAGTATTGTCATCGGATGGGTCAGCATCTGTATCTGGAGTTAAGGATCTTGTGTAGTTTCTCCAATCTCCTCTAACTAAATCTAAAGTCGCAAAACGCAATACTACAGGCTTAGAAAAACCTGTAAGATACATTCTCAAGAAACTGATCGATCTAAAATCCGATATTCCACCAAGAGCATCAGTAAAAGCTGAAAGAGGAATTTTATACTGAATCCATCTGGTGTTGACTTGATTTCCATTTGGTAGTTTTGGACTGAGTTGTTCTTTGATATCAGTTACAAATGGATCATCGATATTGGTGCCGGGCTTGATATCAATCTTATACTCAAAATAACTATCGACAGTATTCATGGTTAAATCTCTATCGATGTCCTCAACATCAGGTAGCGTTGTCGATCCTCTATTGGAATTACTAACAGCAACTGGAGCATTTCCATCAGGGTTGTTAAAGTCTTTATAGCGTTCTAGAATGGAACCAGACCTATTGAGGTAATAGTCGTAATTATCCAATGCAGGATCAGAAGAAGGGTTATTAGTATAGATAGCGGCCTCTTCACTATCGCTTAAACCATCAAATCCTACATCCTGAATGGCACGATTAGCTTCATCTGCGTCAAAGGCGTACAACAGTGATTGACTTGCGGGAACCTTACCCCAGGAGGTATTTGAAGTAATCGCTGTCCCAGAAGTATCTGGCAATCCGTTTTCATATTGTTTTTTACCGTCTTTTAAAATGTCCTCTGATATATTTCCTAAATTGAAAACGAGCGTTCCTGGATCGGTAGCTATTCCATCTACATATGGATCCAGTAGCCAGAATTGAATAAATTCAACATTAGCATTTTCAAAATTAGTCGTACTCATCGGTCTCATGATACCAGCCCAACGATCGTCTTCATTTAAACTGCTAAAAGAACCATTGTTGTTATAAGGGCCTTTTTCCTGTGGATAATAATTTAAATCAAGGGTTGTTTGAACAGTCGTCTGTCCTTGAGCGATATCGACTTGAGGGAAGACCTCATCAATATAAATTCTTCTGGTTGGATTGGTAGATAAATCGTTATTCGTAATACCGTCTGGTCTTTGAAAAGAATAAAAAATTGGATCGATAGAATACCAAGCCATTTTAGCTCTTCCATAGCCGTTTTTAAGGTTATCCTCATCTGTTGGCGAATTTCCAAAGAGGGTATCAGAACCATCACCAAACTCCAAAGGAGTACTAGCTAAAGACCAACCTAAAGAACCTCTGATATCAATCAGTGTTTGCGCTCCTTCAAAATCATCGATATAGGTCGTCGACTCCCCTTCAAAATCTGCAAATTTCGGTGTTCCTGGTTTTAAAGTAGCCATCTCAGCTCTAAGTGAAATATTAGAGGGGGCCTGAGTTTCTACATTGGGAAGCTTATTAGCTAATCTTGTTAAAAATGGAACCTCTGATGAATAAATCAGATTAAATCCGTAAATAGAGTTGTTAACAGGTTCGATTCCATAACTTGACTTTTGTGTTAAAGGACGCTCATTGAGGTTCAGATAGGTTCCTCCGATAATGAATTTATCACTAAATTCATGGGTGATATTAATTCCAGAAAAGCGTTTGTTCTGTTGTCCAAAAACAGCATTGTCCTCAACTGATATTTTAATAGGTGCATTAGAAGCCTCAAGCGAAGGGTCTAAGAGTTGAACCGTTCCCAATTGATAATTGACGGTATAGTCAACACCTTCTACTAATATTCTTCTACCTACTGTCACTCTAACAGAACCTCTTGGTACATTAAAAGCGCCTATTGGAATTCCATTGGAACTCGCTGATTTATACTGTCCTTTTAGTAAGAATTTATTCTTTTCTGCCTTTTCAAAAGCAGAGGCCTTGGTTTGAGAATAGAGTTCTCGATAAACGTATTGCTTTTGGTTGGCTGTATAACCCTGATCGTTCTCAACATCATAAGTTCCACCTCCGAGTAACTCAAATAGGTATTCTCCAAAAGGCTCAACCTTGGTAAAGATGATCGATCCTGTTCTTAGGTTGATAGTTCTATTTGGGATAAAATCAAAGAATCCATCTCCTTCTTCTTGAACATCGTTGTAACCATTGAGACGGTCAAAATTAAAGACGTTCAGCAGTGTTCTTTCTTCTAATGGCTTTGGGCTAGTTGGCCATCCCTGACCAAAACTAGAATCTATGGGAGTGATATAGTTTCTCGGACTAGGATTCGCATAGATGATGTTAAATTTAAAATCTTCTTCAGATAGTGAATAAGCCCCAGTTGGATAAATATTCTTCATCATCAAATCCCAAATAGGATCTTTAACAGAGGTGATATTACTCTTTAAAAGTTTTAATATAAGTGCATTGTTCTGCAATGCAGTTTGCTCATTGGCATTAGTTACAGAGGTTGACTCTACTCCTCCATTGGCAAACTCACCTACTTGATACACCTTTCCATTATAGGTATACTGAAAGGCAACGGCTAGTATTTCGTCAGCACTCAATCGTTGGGTTAGAGAAATATACCCCAATTGGGTATCGATAAAATAATCCCTTCCCTCTTCCAATTTATGAGCATTTTCAATAACCGCATAATCAAAACCAGGATTAATTTTATATCCAGGAGTATTAAACGCTTGTGGTGCAGTTGCAATATCTCGAATTTGATCCAATAGCGCTCCACCAATTCCAATTTGCTCCGGATCGTAATCATTGGCATTGTTTGATGGCAAATAAGGAGCCGTAGGCGTGTTAAAGAATCCCGAAGGAGTATTGGGATGTCTTCCGATTACACTATTATTAGGATTGGATTCTCCTAAATCTTGTAAGGCTACTATGTTTCTAACATTGTTAGTTCTCTGTACTCGATTGGTCATCCAAACTTCAATACGTGTAATCTGAACCTGTGAGTTGACATAAGGGTAATTTTCTAAAGCCTCATCGTATTGATCTCTAAAAAAGTGAGATAAGAAAAAGTGTCGATCTTCCTCGTAATCCAATGCAGTTAAATTAAAATCACTGATGGTTCCACCTCCTT
>Ga0102948_1000764_pt1 | contig 12725 bp, 8 predicted proteins | sample SalPonA_A_H2O_MG_FD_78211 | JGI IMG/M metagenome (GOLD analysis project Ga0102948, IMG submission 78211) | Water microbial communities from South San Francisco under conditions of wetland restoration - Salt Pond MetaG R2A_A_H2O_MG | ecosystem: Environmental > Aquatic > Non-marine Saline and... | reverse complement strand
TTGATGACGGAGTTGCAACCTAAACAGCGAGACTATCTTGGTAAAATACACAGCTCTGCTACTTCGCTCTTAGGTATCATCAATGACATTCTTGATTTCTCTAAGATTGAGGCCGGCAAGCTGACGTTGGAGGAGCTGCCATTTGAGATCGATGCGATCCTGGACAATCTGGCGACTGTTATTCTGGTCAAAACGCAGGAGAAGGGTGTTGAGCTACTCTTTGACCGCTCACCTGAGGTCCCCTCTGTTATGGTAGGTGATGCCCTGCGCATCGGTCAGGTCCTGGTCAACCTTTGCAACAACGCTGCGAAGTTCACTGAAAAGGGCGAGATCATCGTCAAGATTCAAATGTTACACAGTCTTGAGGGGCGTCTACGTCTGCTCTTCGAGGTGCGTGATAGTGGAATAGGAATGACTCCTGAGCAACAGGGAAGAATGTTTCAGTCCTTTTCTCAGGCCGATAGTTCAACAACGCGTAAGTATGGGGGTACGGGTCTTGGGCTTGCGATATGCAAGCAATTGGTTGAACTGATGAATGGTCGTATCTGGGTAGAGAGTGAGCCAGGCGTTGGCTCCACATTTGCTTTCGAAATCGAAGTTGGGGAGAGCAAAGAGTCCGCTGTCCGTAGGTTTGAACCCACACCTGACGTGCGCGGTATTCACGCACTCATTGTTGATGACAACGATACTGCACGTGAGATACTCGACAGCTACCTCTCAGCCTTTACCTTCGATACGACTTCAATAGCGGATCCAAAGCAGGCTCTTGATATCTTGCGAAAGGCCGATAAGCCTTATGATCTGGTGGTGTTGGATTGGATGATGCCCGGAATGAGTGGTCTTGAACTAGCCACCGCAATCAAGAGCTGCAACGATCTTCCACAACTACCTAAGCTCATACTGGTATCAGCTTTTTATGGGGCTGATCTGGTTGAGCATAGCGGTGCCGAGCATATCGACCACTTTCTCTCGAAACCTGTGAGTCCATCTCATCTATTCGATTCGATCATGCAGGTCTTTGGTCACCAAATGGCCGAGAAAATGGCAGATCGCCGTTCTCGGGGCGCTTTTGAAATGGCTGAACTTAAGCCGATCTGGGGAGCGCAGATACTCCTTGTAGAAGATAATGAGGTAAACCAGGAGGTCGCCTCTGAGCTGCTCAAACATGCGAAGTTGCTAGTAGACATAGCAAACCATGGACAGGAGGCATTGGATCGGTTGGCCGAAAAACAGTATGACTGTGTGTTGATGGATATTCAGATGCCTGTGATGGACGGCTACACTGCGACACGCGCGATTAGGTCTCAGGGTCAGTATAACGGGCTACCGGTCATCGCGATGACCGCTAATGCCAGCTCAGAAGATCGTGACGAGTCACTTAAGCAGGGAATGGACGCTCATCTAAGCAAACCAATCGACCCTAAAGAGTTATATCAAACGTTGCTGAAGTGGATAGTGCCCGGGGACAGGCAAGTTCCAGCAGATCATGTCCTGACAACCACCGAGCAGGAGGTACCTGAAATTGAGGGCCTCGATTCCACAGCTGGACTGGAACGTCTTGCGGGAAATACGGACAGTTATCTAAGGCTATTGCGCAAGTTTTGTGAAAATCAGGCGAATGCGGTTGAACAGATCCAAGATGCTTTAGAAAATGGAGATCCGCATGCTGCAGAACGGGCAGCTCACACCTTGAAGGGGGTGAGTGCCAGCATCGGAGCCATGGAGCTGGCGCAGATAGCTTCGGGTGTTGAAGCTCAGATTAAAGCTCAAACTGGCCCGCTACACTCTGAACATCTGGATGGATTGAGTGCTTCGCTGACAGCTTTGGTCAGTGCTATTTTGGCCGCCCTTGGTGAAGACGAACCTACGATTAATGGCGATGTCGCCGTTACAGTGGAGCAGCTCAGGCAGATGCTAGAGAGAGCGAAACAGCAACTGCAGGAGTATGATGCCGAGGCTGAGGCGAGTGTTGATGCGTTGATTGCCGGTGTGTCTGATGCTGCAGCGCGCACTGAGCTCAAAGCAGTACTGAAGCTAGTCCAGCAGTATGACTATGAGCAGGCGCTGTCGAAGCTCGAACAGGTCAGTATTAAATAAGGTTTTATTGGGGAGAGCTTTAGGTGTCCGAATTACGACAACAGGCGATGATTCTGGCAGTAGACGATACTCCAGAGAATCTTGACGTAGTGAAGGGGTTACTGGTTCCTGAATATCAGGTGCGTGTAGCACCGAACGGACAGATTGGGCTCAAAATCGCTCGTGCGCAGCGGCCTGATCTTATTCTGCTGGACATAATGATGCCTGAGATCGACGGCTATGAAGTGTGTCGCCAGCTAAAGGCTGACCCAGATACCGCAGACATACCGGTTATTTTTCTTACAGCCAAGGGTGAGACGGAGGATCAGGCTGCTGGTTTTGAGCTGGGGGCCGCTGATTACATACTCAAGCCGATCAACCCAACCCTGTTGCGTGCCCGTGTAAAAACCCATATTGCGCTCAAGTCGAGTCTGGATCAGCTCAAGCGAACCGGTGAAGAGCTGGCTAAAGCGAAGGCGAAGATGGAGGACGAGCTCAATGTTGGCCAGCGCATTCAACTCAGTATGCTCCCTACGGTTGCGCCACGTCTAGATGACTTTAACGTGTTTGCCACTATGCGCGCAGCGCGACAGGTTGGCGGCGATCTCTATGATTACTTTTTTATGATCCGAAGCGCTACTGTGTCTGCGTAGCCGATGTTTCAGATAAAGGAGTCCCTGCTTCGCTTTTTATGGCGGTTACCAAAACGTTGATTCGTGCCAGTACATCTGACGATCATTCCACGGCCAGCATCGTTACACGAATCAATAATGAGCTCGCACGTGATAACGATGCGAGTATGTTTGTGACAATCTTTCTCGCCATCTATGACATACATTCAGGTTGCCTCACCTATACGAATGCGGGGCATAATCCGCCGTTTATTAAACGCGCGGATGGTGCCATTGAATCGGTCAATGATCTTCATGGACCTGTCGCGGGTGCGGTGGAGGAGCTTGCCTACAAGGAGAGTCAGCTGCAACTGAGGGCCGGTGATACTCTACTGCTTTACACCGACGGTGTGTCGGAGGCAATGAACTCAGACGATGAGTTATTTGGGGAGCAACGCATCTCGTCTCTGCTGCAGCGCGCCGACGTGGGTGATGCCGAGAGTCTCTGTTCAGAGTTACTTGCAGAGGTTGATAGTTTCGCTGGTGACGCAGAACAGTCGGACGATATAACGCTTCTAGCGTTGGTGGTCGATAAAGATGCACAAGTCTCGCAAACCGAAGTTTTTGAAATTGAACTGGTGAATCAGTTTTCTGAGATCGACCGACTCAATGATGCTTTTAATGAATATGCGGATCGGGTTGAGATCGATATGGCGACGCAACTGAAGATCAATATGGTCTTCGATGAGCTGATAAATAATATTATTTCGTATGGATTCAATGATCAGCGAGAGCACAAGATTAGGGTTCGTGCTGATCGCGGCACGGATGAACTAATCATCCAGATTGAGGATGGCGGTATACCGTTTAATCCCTTTTTGCGTGAGACGCCCGATGTTGGTGCCTCGTTAGAGGAGCGTGATATAGGCGGTCTGGGCATTCATCTGGTGAAAGAGGTGATGGATAGCGTTTCCTATCAGCGAAATCACCATTTGAATCGTGTTATGCTCGTTAAGAACCTTTAAATCAATTAGATAGCTGAGTTGTCTCAAAAATGAATATCACCACGTCCGAAGAAAATAACCACACAATTGTCAGTATTGATGGAAAGGTTGACACCAACACTTCACCAGACTTAGAGAGGACACTGTCCGGGTTGATAGAAGCGGGGCAGGTCAATCTGCTTGCCGACTTTGAAAATTTGAGCTTCATTTCCAGTGCTGGATTGCGTGTTCTGCTTGCTACAGCAAAAAAAACCAAGGCTCAGTCTGGCTCGCTTAAAGTGTGTGCTCTCAATCCAACGGTGAAAGAGGTTTTTGATATCTCTGGTTTCTCAACTATTCTGTCGGTTTTCCCTGATCGCACCTCTGCATTAGGAAACTAAGATCGATAGTGATGCCAGTCGATAGTTTGCACTCAAGGCGAGTTTGGCACTGGCTTCAGTTGTCTGCTGTTTGTGCCAGTATCATTCTGATCGGTGCGGGGCTAGTGTTCCCCTCAGCGGGTGTTGGCTTATTACTTGCGCTTTATGTACTTGATCTGATCGCTTGGTATGGGTTGTGGCAGGCGAGACATCGTTCCCCGCATCTGGCTTTAACCTTACTCCTGATTACCGCCCCGTGGGAGCTGCTGTTCATATCAACTGCAGTCGTTGATGATGCTCTACCGCTCATCTGGATGCTGCGGTTTACGCGCTTGTTACAGCTGAATATGCTCAGCGTACATCATGAGCGCTCTGAACTCAGTGCTAGCGGATATCTAAAGCTTGTTCGTTTGATCTTCAATATTGCGCTGACTACCCATATATGCGCTTGCGTCTGGCTGGTGCTGGGTTTATCAAACGCGGACTCTTGGTTGGCTCCACTGTTAGAGGCGGGTCTAGCCGATTCCAGTTTATACATCCGATCACTCTACTGGACTATCACGACGATGACGACAGTGGGTTACGGTGACATCACACCGGGTGTGGATGCTGAGTACCTATTTGCAGCCTTTGTTATGTTGGTCGGAGCCTCTTTCTACGCTTATGTTATCGGTAATCTCGCCTCTGTTCTGGCTCAATTTAATGCTCAGAAGTCGGCATATCAGGAGCGTGTAAGGGTGGTCGCTAACTACTTGCGCAATCAACAGGTGCCTGTCGAGCTTATCGGCCGTGTCCAGAACTATTATGACCGTCGCTGGCAGCGTTACCGGCACTACGATGAGCAAAATCTGTTGAACGATCTGCCGGGTTCACTGAGTGTTGAGGTGAAAGCGGAGCTTGCTCGAAACTTGATTGCAAAGGTACCTCTGTTTCAAATGGTTAGCTTACCAATCCGCGATTTGTTGCTGGGCAAACTGAGGTTGGAATTTGTTGATCCGGGAAGTCTTGTTACGCGCGCAGGTGAACAGACGCACCGCATCGTATTCATCGCTGAGGGTGAGCTCGAGGTAGAGTATCAAGGCGCAAAGATAGGCACCCTCAGTGCGGGGGATTACTTCGGCAACCACTCTCTGATTCTACAGGAGCGCGCGACAGCAACGGTTACAACCAGAGGGTTTTCTGAGTTGATGTATCTCGAGCAGCATGAGTACGAACGTATAAAACTGGACTATCCGGAATTTGTTGATATGGTATCGAAAGCGATGTCCATTAATAGCGAGCAGATGACTGAATGGATGCTTGAGGGAGTCGTATTGTGATGCACTGGCGTGCTGTTTGTCTGTTAATTGTATGTCTGTCACAGCCAGCTTTTGCGGCGATAGAACTGAAGGTTGATGATCGCCCACTTTATGAACTTGGTGCCCTCATCTTGGGGGGTATTGGTATCTTCCTTATCGGGATCCATTTTGCTGCCGAACACTTGCAGCATATGGCTGGTGGTCGGTTTGAGTCTTGGGTCGGCAGATTGACGGCCAATCCGGCTGGTTTGGTTGTATTGGGTGGTGCCCTCGGTTTTATTACGCAGAGCGGAAAGGCGGTTGCCTTTATTTTGGCCGATTTGGTCAAAGCCCGGCTGATTGAGAGCCGCCGCGCGGCATTGGTTATCTTTTGGGGCAACGTTGGCTGTTCGCTCATTGCGTTGGCCTCGATGGTCAGCCTTAAGGTGCTCGCGCTGACCGTGCTGGGTATTACCGCGCTGGGCTTAACCTTTCATGTACCTAAACGTTTGGTGCATACCTACGGAGCCCTGTTCGGCCTGGCGATGATCATGTTCGGGCTGTACCTGGTTAAAGATGGTGCGGCAGGTATCGCCAGTGCGGGTTGGGTGCCCGACTTTATAGAAGCGCTACGCGGTACCTACCTTCTCTCCTTTTGCGCGGGGTTGTTGCTGACGCTTCTCATTCAGTCGAACCTGGCTGTCTCTATGATAGCCATTGCACTTGCCAGCAGTGGCTTACTAAGCCTTGCGGAGACCGGTGCTGTAATTATCGGTGCACAGGCGGGTACCGGTGCACTGACTCTAATATTCTCTCTACATGCCAAAGGCCGCGCGCGTCAGGTGGTGGGTTATCAGATTGCATTTGATCTGCTCGCTACACTGTTCATTGGCCTGCTATTTATTATGGAGGTGGGTTTAGGTCTACCGCTATTAATGAACCTGATCGAATCTGTAACCAGCAGTGTTGCAACGCAGACAGTAGCGCTGGCGATAAGTTATCAAGTGATTGCCGCGTTGCTTGCTGTAGTGATGCGTGAGCCCGTGTATCAGCAAGTGGAGCGGTTCTATCCTCCACTCAGATCAGAGTCGCTGTCCGAGCCTGAATATCTCTCCGATTCCTTGAACTCAACGCCCGAACTCAGCCTCCTGATGGTTGATAAAGAACAACGTCGTCTGATAAAACGCCTGCCGCTCTATTTGGAATATGCGCGTCCCGACTCTGATAAAGCGATGCTGGTAAAGCCTGCTGACTACCATGCCGCGTTCATTGATTTATCAGCCAAAATTAATCAGCTTTTGACCGAAGTGTCGCGAAGGAATCTCAACCCTGCATTGGCTGAAGTGGTTATTTCGCTCACTAAGACTCAGGAACAGTTGATCAGTTTGGAGCAGCATGTGAATCAAATTGCTGCCTTGGTGCTGGGTTTCAAGGGTGATGCAAATGCGCTACGTTTGGGTCGCAATGTGTTAGAGAGCGTCGATTTTCTAGTACTCACTGCGATAGATACACTGGAGTCGCAGGATGCGGATGACCTAGAGACACTTGCGTCTATGACTGCCGATCGAAGCCAACTGATGATGAACTTGCGAGCGGCCTATTTCGAAGCTGAGAGTCAAATGACAACCAATGACCGAACCTTTGTTCTTGACATGACTCTACTGGTCGAGAACGTGGTTAAAGCACTCTCTCGCTATGGTGAGGCTTTGGCAGTCAGACATCAGTCGATGATGAAGAATCTCTAGGGAAACGAAGATGGAAATTGCTGCAACGCTGTTGGAAGTTTCAGGCCTATTAGCGGTTGTCAGTGGTCTGGCACTGGTTTTCTCGCAAATCATGGGATGGTTGTTGGGCAGAGCCCGTAATGCAGTGCGGTCGGCTTTATTAATGCTCCTAGCCTTCAGTGTTGCCTATCTGGGGCTGGAGTCTGCACTGCGTCTTCTGGAGTGGCAGGAGTTACAGACGTTTTTAACCCAAGTGTGTGCGCTGTTCTGGTGGTTGAGTTTAGGCCTATTGCTAGATACTGCGATACGACGCTTTGTATGGCAACAGTTGTTGGCAGAACATGGCGTCAGCCACGTCCCCAAGCTTATTAGAGATCTTGTCTCTTTGCTGATCTACGCCGCTGCGGTGATGGTCATCCTACATTATGTTTACGATGAACCGATTGGGGCTGTACTGGCGACTTCTGGTGGTTTCGCATTCGTGCTGGGTTTTGCTGCTCAGAAAACGATTGCTGAGGCGTTTGCGGGACTTTCATTGAGTCTTAGTCGAACGTTGAAGGTAGGGGATTATCTGGAGGTCAACGGTATTTACGGCTGTGTGCATGAGATGAATTGGCGCAGTGTTTCGCTACACAACCCTCACACAGACTCCCTCTATATTTTTCCCAATTCGGTGATGGCCTCTTCGACTGTACTCAACTACAACACCCCTACAGACAGGTTCAAGAACTGGGTTAAATTCGTTGTTGAACCCCACGCCTCTCCTGACTTGGTGATGCGCGCAGTGATGGATGAGTTGAAAAATAGCCGATATGTCTATCAAAACCCAAAGCCCGACATAAACATGCTGGGCTTTACTGAGCTAGGCGTTGAGTATCGTATTCGATACTTTTTCGAGGGTGATGACCCATGGTGGGATGCACAAAATGAGGTGGTTAATGCTATCTGGAATGCTATGCGCAGGCACGGATTCCACTTTGGCGTAAACCGTATGAAACTCACGACAGGTTTGGAATGGGAAACGCCGATAGAGCCCAGGTTCCTTGAAAATGCGGAGGATCTAATAGGACGTCTTCGAGCGGTGCCTGCGTTTGAGCTACTTGAAACTGATCAGCTTCAAGCGCTGGCAATTAGAGCTGAACTTCTTGAAATGACTCCTCCAGAGACGATATTCGTTCAGGGCCAACATGTCGATTCAATATACATACTGCAATCAGGTGAACTGGCGCTATATATGTCTAAAGGGGATGATTCGTATCGTGTTGCGACCTATGAACCTGGTGACTTCTTATGGAGTGGAGTGGGCATCGCTTCGGTAACAGCTCAACCCACGGTCTTTAGCCGAATTTATAAACTGACGCTGGAAGACCTAAACAGCGTCAATGGTGGTTCAGACATTTTAGAGCGACTAGATTTAACTGAGTCTCAGATGCATCAATCCCTGGAGCACTCTTTTGAAGCGCAGCTTAAAAAAAGCGCAGCACGCAAGCACGAAGCGGGACATCGACGGCTGCGTCATCTGCTCAAACGCAGTTACGCTCACTATTTACGTGGTGGTCTGTTGGGTAAGGTTGTTACCGTGATGCGCCCTCAGTCAGACGAGGCACAGCTTGTAGAGACTCTGACATCGGCCTGTGCATTACTGGTAGTTGCAGGTGATGTCTCCAACAGAGAAGCGGAAAGGGATCTATTTAGTGAGTTAATTGAACATATTGATGAGATACATCACATCTCACATGAAGTGGTAATGCAACGTTATGATGCCGCAATTGCTGATGCCGAGGGCAATTTTGAACGCACTGAGTCTGTGTTACTTGGCTTGTTGGAGTCCTACACGGAGCGCGAGCATGAGGCACTATTGCTGCTGGCGGGTATGCGCATGATGGCGGGCGAGTCTGGACTACCTACATCAAAACAGACGATACTACTCGATCATATTGCTGCCAAACTTGGATCGGTTGCCTCACATCATGAGCTGATAGATCAGCTTGAGATTAAACTAAAGAGACACTGACGCGAAGAATAATGTTAGCTACGGTGGCGTCTAGGATAGCTGACTAATTGGTTACGTCCGGCCTCTTTCGCGCTGTACATGGCGACATCAGCATTCTTTAACAGTGCTGGTGCGTCCCTGGCATCATTTGGATAGAGGCTCAGTCCGATTGAACAGCCGATTTCGCCTATTCCAGCCTGCAACATAAACGGGTTGTTTAGACTTTCCAGTATCCGCTCGGCAATACGCTCAGCTGCTTGGTAAGTCGCGATTTCCGGTAACAGGATCGTGAACTCATCACCGCCAAGTCGGGCAAGCCTATCCTCCTCTCTGAGTGTGGTTTGCATCCGATTTGCTGCCTGCTTAAGGATTTCGTCGCCTGCTGCGTGTCCCAATCTGTCGTTTACCTGCTTGAACTTATCCAGATCAACAAACATCAAGCCTAGAGAGTGATTCTGAGCGGCTGCGTTATCAAAATACTGATGCAGTAGTTCGTTAAAGACGGCACGGTTGGGTAAGTCTGTCAGGGGGTCCAAGCCCGCTTGCGTTAGGCGGGCTTGAGTCTGTAGTAGGTCACTTATCATAGATTCTAGACGGTATTCCGACACTTCTGTCTTCATGACGAGTGCGGAGAGTCTCTGCAGGAGAAGATGTTGCTGATTACTGTTGTCAGTATCATCAGCTAGCTTATACAGCTCATCATAGCTTTCATCCTTACCGTGAAGAATACCGTCAAGAAGTTCGCTCACTAGTTTAACTGGAAACACCAACTCAGGGTTGCTCATATCATCTAACTCTTTTTCACGTCAGGGTCCTCAGCAAGTATAGGAATAGATAACGGCTATTCCCAAATTTGATCAATCGCGTGCTGATAGATAGAGACCGACTGTGCGATCGGGAGGCTCTCGTGGTAGTGAGCCTAGCCCTCTTTTTGCGCTTCAATAGAAGTGCTCAATAAGTCCCAGATAGGGCAAGAGAGCCATATATACGATTAGAGCAAGAGCGCACAATCTTCGATACTAAAAAGTCTGCGTCCTTAAAACCAAAGTGCTTAATAGCCTGATGTATCCTGATGTAATTATTACCATCACAATCTTTCATACATGCACGACTCTTATGTTTATAAAAAATAGAAGGACAATAAAAAAGGGCCCGAAGGCCCTTTTTCAATTGCTCGCTACGAATTACTTCTTAGCTGCTTCTTTGCGTGCTTTCGCTTCAGCAATAACAGTCTCAGCTACGTTAGCAGGACATGCTGAGTAGTGGCTGAACTCCATAGAGAACTGACCACGACCAGACGTCATAGTACGCAGGTGGCCGATGTAGCCGAACATCTCTGACAGAGGAACATCTGCCTTGATGCGAACGCCAGTAACGCCGGCTTCCTGGTTCTTAATCATGCCGCGACGACGGTTAAGGTCACCAATGACGTCACCGACGTGATCTTCAGGAGTGAAAACGTCAACTTTCATCACAGGCTCAAGCAACTGTGGGCCAGCTTTTGGCATTGACTGACGGAATGCGCCTTTTGCAGCGATTTCGTAAGCGATTGCTGATGAGTCAACTGCGTGTGAAGCACCGTCAAACAGTTCAACTTCTACGTCAACAACAGGGTAACCAGCCAGGGTACCTTCGCCCATCATAGACTTGAAGCCTTTCTCTACTGCAGGCCAGAACTCCTTAGGAACGTTACCGCCGACTACAGTCGAGGTGAACTTGAAGCCAGTACCGGCTTCCGCTGGACGCATGCGGTAGTCAATTTTACCGTACTGACCTGAACCACCAGACTGCTTCTTGTGGGTGTAGCTGTCTTCTACAGGAACAGTGATCGACTCGCGGTATGCAACCTGTGGCTTACCAACGATCAGTTCAACACCGTAGGTACGCTTGAGGATGTCAACTTTGATATCGAGGTGGAGTTCACCCATACCCTTGAGGATGGTCTCACCCGAATCTTCGTCAGTCTCAACACGGAATGATGGATCCTCTGCAACCATCTTACCGATGGCGATACCCATCTTCTCTGAACCGTTTTTGTCTTTAGGAGCAACGGCGATAGAGATAACGGGCTCTGGGAACACCATTGCTTCAAGCGTACAGGGGTTCTTAACGTCACAAAGCGTGTGACCAGTCTGTACGTTCTTCATACCAACGATCGCGATAATGTCACCCGCCTGTGCAGACTGAATCTCATTACGATCGTTAGCGTGCATCTCAACCATACGGCCGATACGCTCGGTCTTGCCAGTTGCTGAGTTCAGGATGGTGTCACCCTTGTTCAGCTTACCTGAATAGACGCGTACGAAGGTAAGAGCACCAAAACGGTCGTCCATGATCTTGAAAGCGAGAGCGCGCAATGGTTCGTCAGCAGATACGATCGCTTTCTCGCCAGTAGCGTTACCTTCTTCGTCAGTGAGATCCTGTGGATCAACTTCTGTTGGGCTAGGCAGGTAGTCAACAACGCCGTCAAGTACTAGCTGAACGCCCTTGTTCTTGAACGCAGAACCACAGAACGTTGGGAAGAAGTCCAGGTTACGAGTACCCTTACGAATACACTCTTTGATCTGCTCGATGGTTGGCATCTCGCCTTCCATGTAAGCCATCATCAGGTCGTCATCCTGCTCTACTGCAGTTTCGATCAGCTGCTCGTGGTACATCTCCACGTCGTCAACCATATCGGCAGGCACGTCTTTAATTTCGTAGTTCTCAGGCAGGCCAGAGTCGTCCCACACCCACGCTTTCTTAGTCAGAACGTCAACAACACCAACGAAGTTCTCTTCCGTGCCTATAGGTAGGGTCATAACCAATGGGTTAGCACCTAGAACATCCTTAACCTGCTTAACGACGCGATAAAAATCGGCCCCCAGACGGTCAAGCTTGTTCACAAAAATTACACGAGCAACTTCTGACTCGTTAGCATAACGCCAGTTTGTCTCTGACTGAGGCTCCACACCGCCTGAACCACAGAAAACGCCAACACCACCGTCGAGTACTTTCAAAGAGCGGTAAACTTCAACTGTGAAGTCAACGTGCCCAGGGGTGTCGATGATGTTAAAACGGTGATCTTTCCAGAAACAGGTAGTGGCTGCAGACTGGATGGTGATACCACGCTCCTGCTCCTGCTCCATGAAGTCGGTAGTTGCCGCACCCTCATGTACCTCACCAGTTTTGTGAATTTTGCCAGTGAGCTTCAGGATACGCTCGGTAGTTGTGGTTTTACCCGCATCTACGTGAGCGAAGATGCCTATATTTCGGTATTTGCTTAAATCAGTCATGGTTTCACTCTGATTAGTGGGTGTAAAAAAGTGCGCGCATTATACGCTCCTAAGGTCGACTAGGGAATAGTTGGTCGAAATTCAGACAGTTAAATTCACCCGGCTTGAATAGAATTCCGTTTCAGAAAAGAATTGAGTTGCCTGCCTGCGAAAAATGGGCCTTTTTACTCAAAAAGCAAAACCTAAGCTTGACTCCCGTAGCGATAGCGTTAAAATTTCGCGCCGACTCGGAGTGTCTCTTCGCAAGAGCAGCTCTGTTAATTAAAGTGATCAATCAAGGGATAATGCCCGTGGCTAAGCAACAATTTGAACGTAACAAGCCGCACGTTAACGTAGGTACAATCGGCCACGTTGACCACGGTAAAACTACACTGACAGCAGCGCTGACTCGCGTATGTTCAGAAGT
>Ga0102948_1000761_pt1 | contig 12750 bp, 16 predicted proteins | sample SalPonA_A_H2O_MG_FD_78211 | JGI IMG/M metagenome (GOLD analysis project Ga0102948, IMG submission 78211) | Water microbial communities from South San Francisco under conditions of wetland restoration - Salt Pond MetaG R2A_A_H2O_MG | ecosystem: Environmental > Aquatic > Non-marine Saline and... | reverse complement strand
CCGAATCATAATTATTCACAAATTTCCTATTAATTTGGTATTGTAAAAGAACTATAACAAATTTTCCCAAATTATGCAAGCATTGGTTCAAGATTGCCTATGTGGTTTTTGAAAGTGAAGTAAAATGATGTTCAAATCTATAAACACTTTTAAAGTGTTTATAGATTTATATCAGAATAATTGACTTAAAATTAAGCAAATTTACCTGATGTAGAGGCAATAACAAATGAAGCATAAGTTAAGATATAGCCAACAGAGAAGTGGACTAGTCCTACTAAACGAGCTTGAACAATTGATAATGCAACTGGCTTATCACGCCAACGAATTAAGTTTGCTAATGGTGTACGTTCATGAGCCCAAACTAATGTTTCAATTAATTCTTGCCAGTAACCACGCCATGAGATTAAGAACATAAAACCTGTAGCCCAGATTAAGTGAGCAAATAAGAAGGTCCAAGCCCATACTGATAAATTATTCATACCAAATGGGTTATATCCATTAATTAATGGTGATGAATTTAACCATAAGTAATCTCTTAACCAGCCCATGATGTAATTTGACGATTCATTAAATTGGCCAGGGTTACCACCCCAAATTGTCATATGTTTCCAGTGCCAGTAGAATGTCACCCAACCAATTGTGTTTAACATCCAGAACATTGCTAAATAGAAGGCATCCCATGCTGAAATATCACATGTACCACCTCGTCCCGGACCATCACATGGGAAACTATATCCAAAATCTTTTTTATCTGGCATTAATTTTGACCCACGTGCATCTAAAGCACCTTTTACAAGGATTAGAGCTGTTACGTGTAAACCTAACGCAATCGCATGATGTACTAAGAAATCACCAGGACCAATTGTTAAAAATAGATCATTTTTGTCATTATTAATAGCTTCTAACCAACCAGGTAACCAAACTTGATTACCAGCTACAGTTGCTGGACTCGTTGATGAAGATAATAAAACATTAAATTGATAAACAGCTTTTCCAGATGCTGCTTGAATATATTCAGCGAATACAGGTTCAAATAAGATTTGTTTTTCTGGTTGTCCAAAAGCAACAACAGTATCATTATGAATATATAATCCTAAAGTATGGAACCCTAAGAATAAGGATACCCAACTTAAATGAGAAATAATAGCTTCTTTATGTTCTAACATTCGTGCTAAAACATTATTCTTATTTAATTCTGGATCATAATCACGAACGAAGAAGATTGCTCCGTGTGCAAATGCACCCACCATTAAGAAACCAGCAATATATTGATGATGTGTATATAAGGCAGCTTCTGTTGTGAAATCTTTTGATAAGAATGCATATGGTGTTAATGCATAGATATGTTGAGCTGATAATGATGTAGCAACACCTAAACATGCTAAAGCTAAGCCTAATTGCATGTGTAACGAATTAGTAATTGTTTCAAATAAACCAACATGCCCTGCACCTAAGCGACCTCCCGGAGGACGATGAGCATCTAAAATTTCTTTCATATTGTGACCAATACCAAAGTTTGTTCGGTACATATGTCCTGCAACAATAAATACAACAGCAATTGCTAACTGATGATGGGCAATATCACTCAACCATAATGATTGTGTTTGCGGGTGGAAACCACCTAAGAATGTTAAAATCGCTGTTCCAGCACCTTCACTTGTCCCATAGACGTGACTTGCACTATCTGGATTTTCTGCATATACAGTCCAATTTCCTGTGAAAAAAGGAGTTAAACCTGCGGGATGCGGAGGTGTTGTCAAAAAGTTATCCCAACCAACATGAACACCTCGCGATGCTGGAAGTGCTACGTGAACTAAGTGACCAGTCCAAGCTAATGAGCTAACCCCTAGTAAACCAGATAAATGATGGTTTAATCGCGATTCATTATTTTTAAACCAAGATAAACTTGGACGGAATTTTGGTTGTAAATGTAACCAACCAGCAAATAATAAAACACATGATAATAGTAATAATCCAATTGAACCAGCATATAATTCTTGATTAGTACGGAATCCAATTGTATACCACCAGTGATACACGCCTGAATATGCAATGTTAACTGGATATGTATTACCTTTACTAAATGCTTTTAATGCCGAATCACCAAAGTGTGGATCCCAAATTGAATGTGCAATTGGTTTTACTTTTAAGGGATTACCGACCCATTTTTCAAAGTTTCCTTGCCAAGCAACATGGAAAAGATTACCAGAAGTCCATAAGAAAATGACTGCTAAATGACCGAAATGTGAAGCAAAAATTTTTTGGTATAAATTTTCTTCTGTCATACCATCATGTGCTTCTAAATCGTGTGCAGTTGCAATCCCATACCAGATTCTTCTAGTTGCTGGATCCTGCGCTAGGGCTTGGCTAAATTTTGGGAATTTAGTTGCCATAATTATTAAATACCTTATTTATATAAATTTTAGTTATGAATAAAAATAGTAATTATTTTTAAGATGAGCTAGATTAATTTAACTCGATTTTTTAACTGATTGATATTGCACGTGCTAGGAAGAATGACCAAGTTGTTCCAATACCACCAAGTAAATAGTGAGCTAAACCAACAGCCCGACCTTGAGTAATACTTAATGCACGTGGTTGAATTGCTGGAGCAAAATTTAATTTATTATGCGCCCAAACGATTGATTCAATTAATTCTTGCCAATAACCTCGACCACTGAATAAGAACATTAAGCTAAATGCCCAAATAAAGTGAGCGCCTAAGAAAATTAGACCATAAGCTGATGACGCTGATCCATATGATTGAATTACTTGCGATGCTTGTGACCATAAGAAGTCACGTAACCATCCATTAATAGTAATAGCACTTTTTGCAAAATTACCACCGGTAACATGAGAAATACTACCATCTGGTGCAATTGTTCCCCAAACATCTGATTGCATTTTCCAACTAAAATGGAAGATAACAACTGAAATTGAGTTATACATCCAGAATAAACCTAAAAATACATGATCCCAACTTGAACTTTGACATGTACCACCACGACCTGGACCATCACATGGGAAACGGAAACCTAAATTAGCTTTATCCGGAATTAACTTTGAACTACGTGCATATAACACACCTTTTAATAAGATTAAAACTGTTACATGAATCGTAAATGCATGAATATGATGAACCATGAAATCAGCAGTTCCTAATTTAATAGGCATCATTGCAATTTTACCACCAACTTCTACGACTTCACCACCAAATGCATAACTTGTAGTTGCTAAAGCGTTTGGAGCAGTTGTACCTGGAGCTAATAAATGAATATTTTGAATCCACTGTGCAAAGATTGGCTGCAATTGGATAGCTTTATCTGAGAACATATCTTGTGGACGTCCTAAAGCTCGCATTGTATCATTATGAATATAGAATCCAAAAGCATGACAGCCTAAGAATATACAAACCCAATTTAAATGTGAAATAATTGCATCACGGTGACGTAAAACACGATCTAATAAATTATTATAATTGTTAGCAGGAGTGTAATCACGAACCATAAAGATTGCACCATGTGCAGCACCACCGACCACACAGAATCCACCAATCCACATATGATGTGTAAATAATGATAATTGAGTTGCATAATCTGTAGCAATGTATGGGTATGGCGGCATAGCATACATATGATGAGCAACAATGATACTTAACGAACCCATCATAGCTAAATTAATTGCTAATTGAGCATGCCAAGATGTTGTTAATATCTCATATAAACCTTTATGACCTTCACCCGTGAAAGGACCTTTATGTGCTTCTAAGATTTCTTTCATGCTGTGACCAATACCCCAATTAGTACGGTACATATGACCAGCAACGATAAATAATACAGCTAACGCTAAATGATGGTGTGCAATATCACTTAACCATAAACCACCAGTAACTGGATTTAAACCACCTTTAAATGTTAAAAAGTCTGAGTATTCACCCCATTGACCACCAAAGAAAGGCGCTAAACCTTTTGAGAAACTCGGATATAACTGACTCATTAACTCACGGTTAATTAAAAACTCATGTGGTAACGGAATTTCTTGTGGTGCAACTCCGGCGTCTAATAATTTATTAATTGGTAACGCAATATGAATTTGATGACCAGACCATGATAAACATCCTAAACCTAGTAAGCCAGCTAAATGATGGTTCATCATTGATTCCGCGTTTTGGAACCATTCTAATTTTGGAGCTGCTTTATGATAATGGAACCAACCAGCGAATAGCATAATTGCTGACATTGCTAATCCACCTATTGCAATCCAATATAATTCAACTTCACTTGTAATCCCTTCTGCTCTCCACATTTGGAACCAACCTGATGTTGTTTGAACACCTTGGAAATTACCACCTACGTCACCATTTAAGATTTCTTGACCAACAATTGGCCACACTACTTGAGAACTCTGCTTAATATTAACAGGATCATTTAACCAAGCAGAATAATTAGAAAAATATGCCCCATGGAAGTGCATTCCACTAATCCATAAGAAAATAATTGCTAATTGTCCAAAGTGGGCACTGAAAATTTTACGAGAAACTTCTTCTAAAGAGCTAGTCTGACTATCAAAATCATGAGCATCAGCATGTAAATTCCAAATCCAAGTTGTTGTTTTGGGACCTTTTGCTAATGTTCTAGAAAAATGACCAGGTTGTGCCCATTTAGCAAAACTAGTTTCGACTGCGTCTTTCTCCACAAAAACTTGAACATTTTTTGCACGACGATCGGTTGAGCTTATTGCCATTAATATTTCTCCTTGTTGGGAGATAAATCTATGAAACCCTCATAAAAAAATAAAGAACAAAATTTTAATATGTATAAATTAATTACGAGTTTTCATTTTATAATTATACATTTTTTTTTAATTTTAAAAGAAAAATATTTTATAGTGAAATTAAATTAATAACAATTAATGATAATTGTTATTAATTATTAGATATTTTTAAACCATTATTTAAATAATGGTTTAAAAATATAATCCTAACATATCTGGGAAAAAACGATTAATTTCAATAATAAAACCGGCAGTAAAAGTCATCCAAATTGTTAAAAGAACAGGGGCTGTAGATAAATATTTTTGTAAATCTTCCATAAAAAGTTAAGTTAAATTGAAATATATTAAATCCTAAGAAGTAATTTGTTAATTTTTAACGTGGTGAAACTGTTATCTCATCTTTTGGCGCTACTAAATCGCCACTAATTAACTCTTGCCATGCAGAAATCGGCCAAATATAGCCAGTAGTCATAATTTTTAATGCTAATGGAACATTAATAATAATTTCACTTTCTGCAGGGTTTTTTGTTGTACTAACTGCACGAACATATTTTCGACCAACCCAACCAATCCATCCAGATATATAAATAAATCCAAATCCTGGAAGAATAAATTCTGCTGCATGACTCCAACGACCATCTGCAATTAAATGAGGTAAACCATCAGCTCCACATAATAATTCTGAACGACTATATTTGTCAAAGCGACTTTGTGTTCTTTCAATTTGTTGTTGTAAAGCTAAAGCAGGAGGTGAATCTGCCTCATATTGGTTCATTCTTAATTCTAATTTTTTTACACTTGTTTTTAATCGTTTTGCAAAAGCAGGAGACTCACTACATTTGGTTAATCCGCCAATATCTGCTAAAGCTTGATCTGGTATAAAAACTAATAAAAGTGCAAAAATTAAAGTTATTAAATTAAAACGTTTCATCATTATATTAAATTTTTTAATTATCTACTTGGTAAAAAGTTTTTTAAAACTAAAGTTACTAGTATATATAATAATCTAGTTTTACAAAAAAAAATATTAAATTATAAATCCATAGAAAAAATAGTTCAAAATTTAACTTTCATTTCTAAAAATGAAAGTTAAAATGTCAACCGACAAAAGATTATTCAAAATCTTTACGGTTAGGATTTCGTGATGGATCTCCTGAAAGAAGCCCAAAAATAAATAAGGAAACAAAAAAGATAACTGTTGTATAAACCAAAATTTTTAAAGTTAGCATTTACTTTTTACTTAAAAAATATTTTTAATAATATTAATTATACTAAAATAAAACAATTCTAAATTATTTAATTAAATAAAATTATATATAATGTGCTTTTTTAAATTTTTGTTGAACTACGATCTGAATTTAATAAGATAGGATAGACTTTTACCACGGTTATAAAAAGATGTTGACAATTTGTTAAATTCTTAGTCAAAAATTTTTGAGATCTAATGGAACTATATCCTTCAACCAAAATATAGTCATTCATTTTATAGAATTTTTCAACTTCACGTCCTAAATTTCCCCAAAAGACTAACACTATTAAAGTTGATTTTCGCTTCTGTGAAAGTTCAACTCGAAAGCCTACTACATAATTTTGTTCATTACGAAAATAGATTTTGGGAGTCTCCCTAATTTTAACTATACCGGAAAAATAATTTGTATTGACCATATATCATTAAAATTAAATTATTAGATTTTTCTGTTTTTGTACATCCTCAAAGTTAATATCTCGTAAACGTTTTAATAGACGAATAAAATATTCTAAGAAATAATCATCAAGTTGAATTATTTCATCAGAGTCCATTTTAAATAATTTATATAAATCAAACGTTGATTTTGAGAAATTATTTTCAGTATTTAAAATTTCAACAAAAGCGAGACGATCGCTAATATTTTGACCCCATTCAAAGAATCCTAAAAAATTACTAACTAATTTTAAAACCGCTAGCGGAACGCGTTGAACATCAGCTGTTTGACCGGCCAATTGTTCACATAAGCTAATAATTTCAGTTGAAACCCATCCTTTCAGTCCACTTAAAAAGAAAGTTTGATTAGCTGTTTGAGGAATCTGTAAGGCACGTAAACAAAATTTTGCAATATCTTGGGTATCCATATATGAAATATATGTGTTTTCATTAGTCACCCAAATAGGTAAATTTTCTAAGATTGGGATTGCATATTGTTCAATTAAACCTTGATAAAATCCAGTTAACCTGAATATAGTATACGGAATTCTAGATTCTTTTAACTTTTTTTCAGTTTCATATTTTACTTTCATCAAGGGTATATTTTCAAATTGCTCTACATTTTGGGCCGAAAAGAAAATAAAGCGTTTAATATTCGCAACTTTAGCAGCTTCGATTAAACAAAGTTTACCATCCCAATCAACTTTTTTTAATGAATCTAATTCATTTGGACGACTTGTCGAAGCATCAATAATAGCTGTAATTCCCTTTAAACATGGTGGAATAGTTTCTGGACGACTTAAATCACCATAGACAAGTTCTACTCCCCATTCTTTTAGAAAACTTGCTTTTCGAAAATTACGTACTAGACAACGAACTTGATAACCTTTTGTTAAAGCTTGTAGAACAACTTGGCGACCTAATGTCCCAGTTCCACCAATTATAAGTAAACTCATATATTAAAATTTTTTAATTAAAGATTGAACTTTGTAGAATATCTTCTGCTTCAAGATTAACTAATTCTTTTTTTGTTAAAACTTGACCACGACTATCGAAAATGCGATTAGCTTGACGCATTCGAGCTCGATCTAAAGCATTTTTAACACTTCTTGCATTTGCAAACAAAGGTTTTTCCTTACGTTTTTCAATATACTGTGCTAATGCAATTTCAGCTTGCGGTGTTAATTGATATTGTTGCTCATCTAACATGATTTTCGCGATTTTCAATAATTCGTCTACACTATAATCTGGGAAATCAATATGATTTGCAATACGTGATGATAAACCAGGATTCGATTCATAAAACTTATCCATAGGTTCTTTATAACCAGCTAAAATTACAACTAATTCATCACGTTGATTTTCCATAACCTGTAACAAAATTTCGATTGCTTCTGAACCATAATCTCTTTCATTATCAGGTTTATATAAATAATACGCTTCATCAATAAATAAAACACCTCCCATTGCTTTTTTTAACACTTCTTTTGTTTTCGGTGCTGTATGACCAATATATTGACCAACTAAATCATCACGTGTCACAGTTAAAAGATGCCCTTTTTTAATATATCCTAATTGATATAAAATATCGGCCATTTTTAATCCAACTGTCGTTTTTCCAGTTCCAGGACTACCCGTAAAAGACATGTGTAGACCTGGGTTTCCAGATGTAATACCTAAATTTTTTCTTAATTTATCAATTAATAGTAAAGCAGCAATTTCTCGAATTCTTGATTTTACAGGAGCTAAACCAACTAATTCTTCATCTAATAGATTAAGAATCTTTGAAATTTCAGTTTTAGCATACTCTTCTTGCAAATTAATAGGGGTTGGATTCATATATGTATTTATATAAGTTTGAAATGATTTTTTATGTATCAAACCAGTTAGCTTTTAACTGATTTGATAAACTGATTACAATTAAAATTTAATTAATTGTAAAAGATGGGATACTCGATAAACAAATGAATGCAAACCCAGCACTTCCACAAGCTCCAACAAAGAAGCCACCTTTAAATTGGTCCCATGCTTTTTTAGTTTGTAGAGCATTATCAGAACCTTTAGAACTTTCTTGTCCGAAAGCTGCTATACCGTAAATAGTAAGACCTAATGTTAAAATAATAATTAAACCAATAGTCGAAAGAAAACCAGCTAGTAATCCAATATCAGAATCTCGTAATGGTCCTAATTTAACAAACGGACCAATTAAAAAATAGCCGTGTGCTAAACCAATTTCTAAACCACGTAATAACGGGGTTAAACCAAATCGATACGCCGGTAAATTTTGTAAAATTGCTCTTGTTACTGCTGAAGAGGTGATTGGAGTCGCTAGATGACCCACAAATGGATCATCATTATAAGGTTTAATAAAATTAGCCATAAAGTTAATTTAAAAGTTAGTTAAATTAATGAAAGAATTTTTTAGTTAAATTAAAGATAAGGTGAGTTAAACTTTTTTATGAAAATTATTACCAACCAAAATTTTTATATAGATTACTATATAATATATATTAATATACAGAAAAATTTTTATAAATTTCATTTAGATAAAAAAGAAAGATTTTATGACAGTTGCTATAGATTATTTTTTACTAGTCGGATTCTGCTTTGCTCTTGCATCAGGTTTATTTTTAGGCTTAAAATCAATTAAATTAATTTAATATTTATTGAGATTAAATAAAATGGAAAATGAGATTCGTCAAAATATAATTGTTGGCTCAAGGCGTTTTAGTAATTATTTTTGGTCATTCTTTTTATTTTTTGGAGGTATCAGTTTTTTATTAGCTGGTATGTCAAGTTACTTTAAAGTTAATTTATTACCATTCACCAATTCAACAGAACTAGTTTTTATACCACAAGGTTTAGTAATGATGTTCTACGGAACTCTAAGCTTAGGAGTTAGTATCTATATACTTATTACTGTATTATTGGATATTGGTGGCGGTTATAATGAATATAATCGAGTTGAGAATTTAGTAAAAATTGTTCGAAAAGGATTTCCTGGTCGAAACCGGGAGATTCTTCTAACATACCCTTTAACTAATATTCGAGCTATTGGAATTAAAATTACAGAAGGTTTAAACCCTACTCGAAGTATCTATTTATGTTTAAAAGATGAGCGGAAAATCCCTTTAACGCCTGTACAAGAACCAACGGCTATTTCCAGCTTAGAAGAAGAAGCTGCAAGTTTGGCCAAATTTCTAGATTTGAAATTGGAAAATTTGTAGTCTTTTATTGCTTTTTATACCCGCATTTATTTATAATATATAGTAATGCGGGCATAGTTTAGTGGTAAAACCTTAGCCTTCCAAGCTGATGATGGGGGTTCGATTCCCCCTGCCCGCTTTCAATAGAATCATTTGAATGAGCAACAATCTTTTTTTATAGAGGAATATATAAGTTATGTCTGGTGGATCTACAGGAGAACGCCCGTTTTCGGATATTATTACAAGTGTACGTTACTGGATTATTCATAGTATTACTATTCCATCACTTTTTGTATCAGGATGGTTATTCGTTAGTACTGGTTTAGCATATGATGTTTTTGGAACTCCACGTCCGAACGAATATTTTACACAAGATCGTCAACAAATTCCACTTGTAAATGATCGATTTAGTGCAAAACAAGAATTAGAAGATTTAACTAAAGGTTTATAATTTAAGGAAAAAACAATGGCAAAAAATATTAATCAACCCGTAGCTTATCCCATTTTCACTTTTCGCTGGTTAGCAGTTCATGGTTTAGCTGTACCCACAGTATTTTTCTTAGGGGGAATCACAGCAATGCAATTCATTCAACGATAAATTAATAAATAAGATACATACGAGGTAATTCTTTATGACAGGTCCAAATCCAAATAAACAAGCAGTAGAATTAAATAGAACTTCTCTTTATTGGGGACTTCTACTAATTTTTGTTTTAGCAGTATTATTTTCAAGTTACTTTTTCAATTAATATTATATTTAGTAGGAGTTTTTTATGGCAAATACAGGTAGAATTCCATTATGGCTAGTGGGTCTAGTAGGTGGCTTAGCAGTAATTACAATGCTGTCGTTATTTATTTATGGAGCATATTCTGGTTTAGGTTCATCGTTATAATGAATTATGATCTAAATCCAATTTAGTTTAATATTTCAAAAATAATCAAAAAATAATTTTCGAAAATTATTTTTTGATTATTTTTGAAATCGACTACGTACTCGTTTAATCATGTTTATTATTAAATTTTGTAATCCATTTAACAATCCATTTTTCCCCTTTGTTCCAGAACCAAACCAACCATACCATAATTTTGGGAAAACACGTTGAATATTTCGTTCTTTTTCATCTTGCCACGATGTATTACCACCACTATAAAGACTATTTTTTGGACGAGGGCCAATATGTAATTCAGTATTCTCGACAAGGAATGGAAAATAAAAATACTGCCCCCATATTGCATGAAACAATCCAAAAAAGATTAAACCTAGGTGAAGACAAATAATAAACGCTAATAATCCATTTAAAAGATTAACTTGAAAGACTAAACTTTGATTAGCAAAATTCGAGGCTAGCTGCGTTTGAGGAATCAAAATATTTGATTGAAAATATGACATTCGATAACAAAAATAGATTAAGATTTGCTCAATAAATCCTATTATTAATAAAAACGTCCAATGCCAACGCACTAGGTATGGGCAATATTTTTTTCCAATTCTTGTAATAACAGCATAAGCTGCAATACCTGAAAGTTGGGTCCAAAATTTACTAATTCCTTCAAATACTTGTGGAATAATCTTATTATATATTTTATAATATAAAGTTAAATTAGTTAGTCGTTGAGATTCTTTCAAGTTAGAAACAATCATTGAAATTGGGTCAATATAATATCGAAGACCTGTTTCAGGATCCGTTTTTATAATTCCTTTTAAAAATGCATAATAAATTAATTGTCCAGGATTATACCAATGAACATTGTCACTTAATTTTAGATCAGTCAAAACAACTTGACGACTCATTGAACTTAATTGAATTGCATCAATTCCTAATTTATGTAAATATGGAAGTTTAATTAACATACTTCGATACATAGCAATTAAATCAATTAAATGTCGATACCACAGATAACCAGCAAATAAACCAATTGCAGTAATATAGAATGAAGTTTTTAAATTATAACGAATTGCTAGAATAATAAAACGAAGAATAAGAATGAAGAATAAGAGATTCTCAATATCTGCTAAGGTTAACCCATCTTGAACTTGATTCCATAATCCTGCAACAATTAATCGTAAAGTTTCAATCGATAAAGCCGAAGTTGTTTCAACTTTAGTAATTGAGAAATCAATATTGTCGTTTAAGAATTGATCTGTAGTCATCCCATCAATTCCAAACCAATTTAAAACTGTTTCTTGATCAATGTTAATTAAGATAAATAAAAGTTTAAATAAATATAACATAAATTTGTTTTAGAACAATTTTTTAAAATATTTTTATAATCATCTGTTAAGAGGTCATTTGTCAAGTAATTTTATAATTGAATAATAAAACAGTGAGTTAAAATACCCCCAAGGGAATTCGAATCCCTGTCTGCTCCGTGAAAGGGAGCTGTCCTAGGCCTCTAGACGATGGGGGCAATTTGATTAATAGAATTTTATTTTAAAGATCAGCGGGCAACGCGATTCGAACGCGCGACATCAACCTTGGCAAGGTTGCGCTCTACCACTGAGCTATGCCCGCAAATACATTTAAAGTTAGTTAATAATACTTTTTTAACCTCAAGTCTATTATAAGAAAGAAAATTAAATTTGTCAATACTTAAATATAATTAGAAATTATAGTTGAAACTATAATTTCTAATTATTTAAATTGCTGAAGCAATACCATCAGCTGCAGCAATTACAATAACAAGACTCACCCATGCTTGAAAAACTCGGTTAAAATTACCTTTTGATGTTTCCCACTCACCTGGTGTAGCTAATGCTACTGGAACTGTTACAACTAAACCTAATGAAATCAAAACTAATAAAGCAGTTAAAGCAGTTATCATAAATATTGTTGAAAAATTTTTATATTGATGATCTAATTAAATGTATATAAAATTAAAGATTACCCTTTTTTAAAGCTAATAGAACAATTACTGCTGGACCTGATAACATAATAACACCTGTCGCTACTAATTGTCCTAGAATTTGCCAATTAATCATTTTTAAAATCCTTATTTATCAATTTTTAATGAAATTTTAAGTAATAAAATAACTAATAATATTATTTATAATTTTACTCTAAAATCATTAAAGTAAACATATTATTTTTT